>JACCDR010112664.1_pt1 | contig 37945 bp, 43 predicted proteins | sample 7446431 | NCBI WGS metagenome assembly JACCDR01 (sample SAMN15323443, study PRJNA562643) | freshwater metagenome | isolation source: river surface water | place: USA:Blue River Watershed | collected 2017-08-17 | reverse complement strand
CCGGCCCTCGAACTGCCCGTTGCGCTGCTTGCAGACCGTCACAGCGGCGTCGGGCTCATCGCGGATCGGGTCGAACTCGTTTTCCTGCAGTCGGGCTTCCTTGGCCTTGTTCGCCCAGACCGTCACCACGTTGTGCGCTTGGTCCGTGATGGCGCTGGTGCCGCGCAGATCGTGCTTCCCGGGCGGCTTGTCCTCCAGCCCGCTCTGCGGCTTGCGGCAGTGGCAGATCAGGTGCACGTGCAGCCCAGTTTCCTGGGCCATGCGTACCAGGTCGGTCGCGAACTGCTTCTGCTCGTCCAGCTTCTCCTCGCTGCTCACGACCATCATGAAGCTGTCGATGAACACCTGCCGGCCGCCGTGCTGCTCGGCGAAGTAGCGGCACACGGCCAGCGTCTGGTGCGGGGTCAGCCGGCCCACGTGGTCGAACAGCCACATGCTGCCGGTGGCGTCGAAGAAGCGCGCCAGGTCGCGCGGCTTGTCCGTCCCTGCGTGCTGCCGCAGCATCCGCGCCAGGGTGTCGGCAGGCGGCATCTCCAGGCTGATGACCGCAGTCGGCAGCTTCTGCATCGACAGCTCCAGCCCGATCTGCCCGGTCAGCATCGACTTGCGGTGCCCGCTGTAGCCGGCCCAGGCCGTCACCTCGCCATCGCGAAAGCGCAGCAGGTTTCGAAGCCGCAGGCTGAACACGCTCGGGGCCAAGTCTTTGGCCTTGGGCTCGAAGGCGGCGGCCAGTTGCTCGCTGTAGCTCGCGGCGGTGCGCAGCTTGGCCTTGCACTCGGTCTGCCACTCGTAGGCGGCGAAGTCCACATCGTCGGGGGCGAAAACGTTCACGAACAGGCCCTCAGGAAGGCGGTTTGCTCACAGCAGCGGACGGGCTTGCCGTCCTGCTGCACCTCGAAGGCATCGACGGGCACCATGGGCGAGCCCCACGGGTCGGCCGGGTCCAGGCCGATGCGCAGCAGCGTCAGCGCTGCGGGCTCGAACTCGCGCACCCGCTGCACCAGGCCGCGAACCCGGTCCTTCGGCTGCCACGCCTCGACGGCCAGCAGCACCGGCAGGCCATGCACGCAGCGCAGGTCGAAGCGCTCGGGGCTGGCCGATGGGGCGACCCACACCGCCGCCATGGCCGAGGTGCACCCGAGATCCGTGGCTTCGCGCAGCCATGGGCCGCAGCTGCCGGCATCGAGCAGCACACCGGCCACCGGCTTGCGTCCGCGACGGCGCAGCGCCAGCAGCGGTTCGTGGCCGAGCATGCAGCGGGGCTTCGCGGCGGTCATACGGCACCCGCCCAGACGTTCGGCTTGTCCGCTGCCTTCGCCAGCGTGATCGCCGACGCCTCGCTACGTCGCCCCTGCAGCGCCGCCAGCACCCATGCGAAGCCCTTGGGCGGCGACTTGGCGACGGCTTCTGCCGCCATGCCTGCGAACTCCTCGACCGTGGCGCCCTGTCGCAACAGCTCCAGCAGTCGCGGGTCTCCAGGGTTCACGCTGTTGAGCCCTGCGGCCTTCATCGCCCGGCAGGCAAGCCCGGCAGGTGTCGGCTGGTGGCCTGTGAGGTCGGGTTCGGGCAGCGCGGGCGCGACAGCATCGGTAGATTTCGCGCCTGCTTGTATTTCTTCTGGTGTCTGGTGTCTGGTGTCTGGTGTCTGGGTAGCCGTGTTGTCACGCGTGACAGGTTGCGTGACAGGTGCGGACGCTGGCGTTTGTGTCACGCGTGACAGCATCTGTTGCAGGTCCACGGTTTTTGTGTCCCATGGAGCGACGACGCCGTGACTGCGCAGCTGGTCAAACAGGGCCTTGCGACGTTCCCTGGCCCTGCGCTGGCGCTCCTTGTCGTTGGCCTTCTTGTCCTCCGCCCCCTCTTGGCTTTCGCGGTACGCCATCAGCTCCTCTTCGCAGCGCTTCTGGTTCCAGGCGCCGTCGATCAGAACGAAGAACTCGGAAAGCACCGCCTGCATGGCCTCGCGCTCGTCCTTGGAGCGAGCGCCGATCAAGCGCGCCGCTTCGCGTTCAGGGATGGCGCTCTCGCGGGTGTAGTAGACGTCCATGAGACGCGTGTAGACCCCATGCTCAAGCAGCGACAGGTGCGCGGTGTCCTTGAGGTAGTCGCCAATGTGGCGCTCGTAGTAATTCAAACCCCGACCCTCCGCGCCATCTCGCGCATGGCGTCCTCATGCTCCTGCGCCGACGCGGCGGGGTGCTGCTGCTCCCACAGGTGCTTCGCGGCCTCGTAGGCCTGCCAGCGCTGCTGCTCAGTCGTCAGGCGCTGCAGGCTCAGCGGAACCCGGGCCGTGCGGCGTGCGCCGCCGGTGTTGATGGCGCACTTCATGCCGTGGCGTCCAGGTACTGGCCCAGGGGCAGCGCCGAGAACATCGGCTGCACGCTCTGCGGCTCCCAGCGGCCCGGCGTGCGGGGCGCGCGATGCACGGTGATGTGCTCGGGCCAGGTGATCGTCGGCGCCGGCTTTTCGGCCGGTGCTGGGCCTCGGGTGCCATCGGCTTTGATCTTCTTGGCCAGGGCGTTGGAAAGCGCGTGCTCGCCCTTCTTCAGCGGCGCCATGGGCCGGTGGCGCATAGCCTTCTGTGCCTCAGCATCCAGCCTGCGCACCGCGGCGGCGGCCCTGGCCAGTTCGCGCAGCTTGTCGCGCTCGGCCTGCGCAGCGCTGCGGTTTGCCGTGCGCTGCGCTTTGGCGCGGGCATGGTACTTGGCCTTGCGTTCCAGCTCCTTGAGCTTCGACGCCCGCTTTCCTTCGATGCGGCGCTTCTCGCCCTCGCGCTCGACCACCGCTTGGGCGATCTCCAGCGGGACATCGGCGGCGAAGTAGCGCGCGATCCGGCCGAAGACCGTCAGCGAGTAAATCATCACGCGGCGGCAGCCGTGGCGGCCCTTCAGGTTGTCCAGCAGCGCACCGATCTGCAGGTTCGTCTTGCCGGTGGCCTTGACCAGCTCGGCCATCGTGGCGCCGCTGTTTCCGGCCTTGGCGATGCACTCGAAGATCAGCGCGCTGGTAACAGCGGGCGGGCCGAATTGGGCTTTGGTGTAGTGGGTCACAACTCGGCGCTCCCGTTGCTGTTGTGTGCGCGCAGTGCTTCGCGGATCTGCTGCACGGTTTCCCCGGTCACGCTGGCCAGCGACGGTGCCGGCTTCAAACTGGGGGGTTGGGGTTCTTCCCAATGCGGGAGCACGATGAAGGGCATGGACTGCACCTGCGACCCGTCAGCCATGGGCAGCAGCCGCAGAGGCGGCGGGCTGGGCTTCCTGCTTCTCGGCCTGGGCCTTGCGCCACAGGGCGGCCTGCACGCGGTCGATGTGGTCTTTCGTCAGCTCATCGGGCCATTGCGAAACGGCCGAGGAAGTGACCCCGCAGGCCCGGGCAGCGGCCGAAACGGTGCCGCCCAGGAGTTCGATGGCTTGCTGCTTGTTCATAGGGCGCGAGTGTAAGCATGCTAAAAGCAAGAGCGCAAGCCCGCTAACGCTATTAGCTGGCTTAATTTCGCCCCCATGCAAACCCTACAAGAAAGACTGCGCGAGGTCATGGCGGCCAAGGGCTGGGAGCAGGCGGACCTGATGCGCGTCAGCGGCGAGTCGTCGTCTGTTGTGTCTCAGTGGCTTGGCAAAGGCTCCAAGGAAATCAAGTCCATCGGCAAGATGGAGGCGGCCGAGCGCATCGAGGCCGCGAGGCGCTGGTCTGCGGCGGCCGCGACGAGCTGCCCAACCTGCAGTGGCTGCGCACCGAGGAGCACCGCGAGAAGACGCGGGCCGAGGTGAAGCTGTGCCGCACCAACAAGCACACCAAGGGTAAATCCTGACGCCTGAAACGTTAGCGCGCTTGACATAAACATTAGCGCTCTTACACTGCTCCCCATCGCAACGCAGCAAGGGGATGCAGATGCACGCAGCACAGATGCCCGGATTCGGTGACGCCGCCACGTGGCCGGCGTGCATCGGGGACCCGATGGACCCGCGCACCGAGGCCGATGACCTCCTGAGCGAGGACGATGCCCTGGAGGCCGCCGAGGACGAGGCCGACCGCGACGGCTACCAGCTGGCCTGGTGGCTCAACAACTTCGCCATCGTGGAGCACACCGGCCCGGCCGACCTGGGCAGCGTGCGCGAGCGCATCGACCTGGGCGAGTCCTGCACCCCGTCCGAGTTGCTGGCCCTGGCCTTCAACGACAGCGACAAGGCCGGCTACTGCCTGCACCTCTTGCGGGAGCAGTTCCGGGCGCACCACCAGACCCGCGAGTGGGTCAAGGGCCGCGCCGCCGAGATCCTGGCCGCGCAGGACGAGCAAGAGGAAGGCGCGCACTACGACCGGCTGGCTGAGATGCGGGAGGCCGCTTGACCGCCCACACCATCCCCACCCGCCCGGGCCGCATCTTCACCGCCGGGCGCGCGCTGCGCGTCTGTTTCCTGCGAGCACAAGCAAGAGGCGTTGCCGACGAACGGCACGAGTACGAGCGGTCCGGCGGCGTCGGCCCCGTGTACCTGCTCAACAGCCTGAACGAGCAGATGCAGTACCTGCGCGAAGCGCGGCGCATCGAGCTGGGCAACTGAACCAAGCCGCTGCCCGCGCGGCTGGACGCGGGCACCCTACTGAGGATTCCATGAACGCACTCACCACCACCGAGCAATCCAGCCTCGCCACGCTGGACCTTTCCCCGCGCACCTTCGAGCAGGCGCAGGAGTTCGCCAAGTACCTCGCCGACAGCGACCTGGTGCCCAAGGACTTCCAGCGCAAGCCCGGCAACTGCTTCGTGGCCATGCAATGGGGCGCCGAGCTGGGCCTCAAGCCCCTGCAGTCCGTGCAGAGCATCGCCGTCATCAACGGCCGCCCCGCCATGTGGGGCGACGCGCTCCTCGCCCTGGTGCGCAGCAGCCCGCTGTGCGAGTTCGTCATTGAGGAGGACGACGGCAAGCAGGCCGTGTGCCGCGTCAAGCGTCGCGGCGAGCCCGAGCAGTCGCGCACGTTCAGCATCGAGGATGCCAAGGCCGCGGGCCTGTCGGGCAAGCAAGGCCCCTGGACTCAGTACCCCAAGCGCATGCGCCAGCTGCGCGCCCGCGCCTTTGCACTGCGCGACGTGTTCCCCGACGTGCTGCGCGGCATGGCCATGGCCGAGGAGGCGCAGGACATTGCGCCGCCGACCGAGCGCCACATGGGCGCTGCCGACGTGGTTCGCCCGCCGGCCGCTGAGCCCACCGCGCCGCCCACCTACCCCGCCGACCAGTTCGAGAAGAACCTGCCGGCCTGGGCCAAGCTGATCGCCAGCGGCAAGAAGACCGCCGACGAGGTGATCGCCACCATCCGCACCAAGGGCGCGCTGACCGAGGACCAGGTGGCCGCCATCTTCGACGCCGCCATGGCCCTGCAGGCCCCGCCGCCGCCCACGGCGGAACCGGTTGAACCCGCCGGGGAGGTGCAGCCGTGAACATCGTTCAACTGCAGCAAGGCACCCCCGAGTGGAAGGCGCACCGCGCCCGCCACTTCAACGCCTCCGACGCCCCGGCCATGCTGGGCTGCTCGCCCTACAAGACCCGCACGCAGCTGCTGGACGAGATAGCCAGCGGCCTGGTGCCTGAGGTCGACACCGCCACCCACATGCGCTTCGAGATGGGCCACCGCTCCGAAGCGCTGGCCCGGCCGCTGGCCGAGCAGATCCTCAGCGAGGAGCTGTTCCCCTGCGTGGGCACCGAGGGCCGCTACAGCGCCAGCTTCGACGGCCTGACCATGGACGGCACGCTGGCCTTCGAGCACAAGGCCCTGAACGCCGATCTGCGCGCGGTCTTGCCACAGGCCGACGAGCCGATGGTGGAGCCGCTGCCCCTGCACTACCGCGCCCAGATGGAGCACCAGCTCCACGTCAGCGGCGCCGAGCGCGTGCTGTTCATGGCCAGCCAGTGGGACGCCGAGGGCACGCTGATCGAGGAGCGCCACTGCTGGTACGAGCCCGACGCCGAGCTGCGCGCCACCATCCTGCAGGGCTGGGAGCAGTTCGAGCGCGACCTGGCCACGCATGTGCCGGCAGCCGCCACGGTGAAGCCCATCGGCGCGACGCCCGAGACGCTGCCTGCGCTTCGCATCGAAGTCACCGGCAGCGTGCTGGCCACCAACCTGGACGCCTTCCGGGACCACGCGCTGCAGGTCATCGGCGCCATCAACACCAACCTGCAGACCGATCAGGACTTCGCCGACGCCGAGGCTACGGTGAAGTGGTGCAAGGGCGTCGAGGAGAAGCTGGACGCCGCTTGGGAGGGCGCCCTGGCCCAAACCGCCACCATCGACGCCCTGCGCCGCACCGTTGAGGACGTGAAGACCGAGGTCAAGCGCAAGCGCCTGGAGCTGGACAAGCTGGTGACGGCTCAGAAGGAGGCCATCCGCACCGACATCGTGATGAGCGCGCGCACCGCGCTGTGCCAGCACGTGGCCGATCTGAACGCTACGCTGCCCAAGCCGGCCGCCGTGCCGGTCCCCGGCGCCGACTTCGCGGGCGCCATCAAGGGCAAGCGCAGCGTGGACAGCATCCGCGACACCGTGGCCGCGCTGCTGGCCAACGCCAAGGCCGAGGCCACCCAGACCGCGCTGCGCGTGCGCAGCAACCTGGACGCCTTCAACCTGCTGGCGGCCGACCGCGTGAGCCTGTTCCCCGACCTGGCCGCGCTGGCGCTTAAGTCGGCCGAGGACTTCGCAGCACTGGTGCAGGGCCGGCTGGCGCAGCACGAGGCAGAGCAGCGCGCAGCGCAGGAGCGGGCAGCCGCCGAGGCTGCGCTGCAGGCTGCTGCTGTTCCGCCGCCGGCCCCTGCTGTCACGCCAGCGCCGGCAGTCGTTCCGCAAACCGCGCCGGCTGTCACGCTGCCCAAGGACGAGCCCGCCACCCTGCCGCTGGGCAAGTTGTGCGAGCGCCTGGGCTTCACGGTGACGGCCGACTTCCTGGGAGAGCTGGGCTTCCAAGCCCACCGCGACCGCAGCGCGCGCCTGTACCGCGAGAGCGATTTCCCGCGCATCTGCCAGAGCCTGATCCGCCACCTGCAGCTCATGCAGCAGGACGAATACGTCACCGCGTGACTACCCCAACCCCCTCCCAGACCCGCAAGGCCGTGCAGCGCGTGTTCGAGCTGACGGCCAAGGTGCACCGCTCGCGCGAGATGGCCATCGTCGCCACGGCGCAGACGCTGTGCCTGCGGGTCGAGGAGGTCCGAAAGCACCTGGAGCCCAAGAAGGAGCCCGCTTGATGAAGTCCTCACCCTTCGCCCGCGCATCCGCGATGTTCGCGGCCATCGCTGCGGCCATGTCGCTGGCGCCCGCCATGCAGCAAGTGGCGCTGTCTCAGATCGGCACCTACGAGTCGCGCGGCAAGGGCGGCAAGTCGCCGCACCGCCGCACCGGCGTCAAGGCCGCGCAGCGCGCAGCTCGCAAGGCTCGCAACGTGCGCCGCCACCGTCAGGCCTGCAAGGGCCGCGGCTGATCAACGGGGCGCCGCCGGCCGAAGCGAAAGCAATGGGCAGCCGCAAGGCGCAGTGAAGTTCGGTCGCTGCTGACAGTCAGGCCAGAAGGCCCCAAGTCCCGAGAAGCGGGCAGCGATTCACCGGACGGCGCCCCACCAACCACCACCACCGGAGCAACCATGCACCAGTTCCAACTTCTGACCCCCACCGCCGCCAAGCTGCACAGCTTCACCCCGCGCATCGAGAAGCACGGCGAGGAGAACGTGCCCGCCGTCTCGTTGGGCCTCACCATCACCGGACCGAACACGCTGCTCGATCTGCTGCAGCCAGGCCTGCGCGAGGCCGTCTACAAGGCCGTCGAGGGCCAGGAAGCCCTGCCCGGCGTGGAAGCGCCGACCCCGCTCATGCGCAGCCGCGCCATGGAGCGCATCAAGCTCAAGCTGCCCGAGATGGAAGGCTGGCAGCTGGTCATCGAGCACGGCATCGACGACGACAGCGCCATCGATCTGCACGGCTGCAAGGTCGACGCCTTCGCGGTCGAGCCCTTCGAAGGCGGCAGCGTGGAGCTCCGCTTTCGCGTCGGTACCAGCGACGTGGACGAGACCTACATGGGCCACCTGGCCATGAAGCTGGGCCAGGAGGTGAGCATCACGCTGCACGCGCCGCAGCCCAAGCCGGCGGCCATTGACGGCAGCACCGAGGCCTTCGAGCGCGACCACCCCGACGCCGGCAAGACGGCCGCCGATCTGTTCCAGGAGGCGCACGGCGAGGCCGAGGCGGCCCAGGGCGACGAGCCGCACCCGGCCGACGAGCCCAAGCCCGCCGCCGGCCGCCGCAGCCGCAAGAACACGGCCGAGGTCGAGTGATGGTGACGGCCGTCATCACCGACAGCGTGCCGCTGTGCTTTGGCACCTGCTGCGAGCAGCACGCGCAGTGCCGGCGGTACACGGCCGTCGATGGCAGCGACGCGCTGCACTTCATCGCCACCTGCGAGGACGGCAGCGGCGAGCGGCCGCTGTTCATCCCGATCAGCAAGGAGTCTGCATCGTGACCAAGACCTACCCCGCCGGCGCCCTGGTGCGCCTGGACGACATCGTGCGCAAGCCGGACGGCACGCCCGGCCTGCTGCCCATCAGCGCCAGCACCTGGAACAACTGGGTCAAGGCCGGCCGCGTGCCCGAGGGCCAGCTCATGGGGCCGCGCATGCGTGTCTGGAAGATCGAGGATGTGCTGGCCGCTGGTGGTGTGCAGCAAGGGCAGGAGGCGCAGCCGGCATGAGCGACTACACCTCGTTCCTGCGCGAGAAGATCAAGATGGCCAGCTTCAAAGGCTTCGACGTGAAGCCCCAGGCCTGCCACGAGATCCTGTTCCCGCACCAGCGCGACATCGTGCGCTGGGCGGTGCTGGGCGGCAATCGCGCCATCTTCGCCAGCTTCGGCCTCGGCAAGAGCGTCATGCAGTGCGAGTGGCTGCGCCAGATCATTGGCGCGGCCGGCGGCCTGGGGCTGATCGTCTGCCCGCTGGGCGTGCGCCAAGAGTTGATCCGCGACGCCGCCATGCTGGGCGTTGAGCTGCGATTCATTCGCTCGGCCGCCGAGATCGTGGCCGGCCATGCCTTCTATTGCACCAACTACGAGACGGTGCGAGACGGCAAGCTCGACCCGCAGCTATTCACGGCCGTCAGCCTGGACGAAGCGAGCGTGCTGCGCAGCTTCGGCTCGAAGACCTACCAGGAGTTCCTGCCGCTGTTCGACGGCGTGCGCTTCAAGCTGGTCAACACGGCCACGCCGAGCCCGAACCGCTTCAAGGAGCTGATTCACTATGCCGGCTTTCTGGGCGTGATGGACACGGGCCAGGCCCTCACGCGCTTCTTCCAGCGCGACAGCGAAAAGGCCGGCAACCTAACCCTGTACCCGCACAAGGAAACCGAATTCTGGATGTGGGTCAGCAGCTGGGCAGTGTTCATCCAGCGCCCGAGCGACCTGGGCTACAGCGACGAGGGCTACGAGCTGCCGCCGCTCGATGTCCGGTACCACGAGGTGCCGACCGACTACGCGAAGGCCGGTACCGACCGTGATGGCCAGGCGCTGATGTTCAACGACCCGGCCCTGGGCCTGAGCGCCGCAGCGGCTGAGAAGCGCGACAGCCTGCCGGCGCGCGTCGCCAGGGTCGCCGAGATCTTGGCCGAGTCGCCTGCAGATCACTTCATCGTCTGGCACGACCTGGAGAGCGAGCGTCACGCGCTGCAGGCGGCCATCCCAGAGGCCGTGAGCGTCTGGGGAAGCCAAGACCTGGACGAGCGCGAGCAGCGCATCGTGGACTTCGGCGACGGCAAGTTCCGCGTGCTCAGCACGAAGCCGGTGATTGCCGGCAGCGGCTGCAACTTTCAGCGCCACTGCCACCGCGAGGTGTTTGCCGGAATCGGCTTCAAGTTCAACGACTTCATTCAGGCGATCCACCGGGTGCAGCGCTTCCAGCAGCAGCACCCGGTGCGCATCGACATCGTTCACAGCGAGGCGGAGCGCGAGGTACTGCGCACGCTGCAGCAGAAATGGACCCAGCACGAAGAGCTGGTGAAGAACATGACGGAAATCATCAAGCGCTACGGCCTGAACCAGCTGGCCATGCAAGAGACGCTGGCGCGCTCCATCGGCGTGGAGCGCATCGAAGTGACGGGCGACCTCTTCCGCGTGGCAAACAACGATTGCGTTGAAGAGGCGAAGCTGAAAGCCGAGAACAGCGTCGATCTCATCGTGACGTCGATCCCGTTCGCCAACCACTACGAGTACAGCCCCAGCTACAACGACTTCGGCCACACCGAGGACAACGATCACTTCTGGGCGCAGATGGACTACCTGACGCCCGAGCTGCTGCGCATCCTGCGGCCGGGCCGCATCTACGCCTGCCACGTCAAGGACCGCATCCTGTTTGGCAACGTCACCGGGGCCGGTGCGCCTACGGTCAGCCCCTTCCACTGCGAGGCCATCCTGCACGGGCGCAAGCATGGCTTCGACTACATGGGCCTCATCACCGTGGTAACGGACGTGGTGCGCGAGAACAACCAGACCTACCGCCTGGGCTGGTCGGAGCAGTGCAAGGACGGCACCAAGATGGGCGTTGGCTCGCCCGAATACATCGTGCTGTTCCGCAAGCCGCAGACCGATCGCAGTCGGGGCTATGCCGATGTGCCCGTGGTCAAGAGCAAGACCGACTACACGCGCGCCCAGTGGCAAGTGGATGCGCATGCTTTTTGGCGCAGCAGCGGGAACCGCCAGATCACGGCGGAGGAGCTGGCAGGACTCGGCCCCGACAAGCTGGCCAGCCTGTTCACTCGCTACACGCTGGAACAGGTCTATGACTACGAGTTCCATGTCCGCATCGGCAAGGATCTGGAGGCGCGCGGCGCGCTGCCGTCCACCTTCATGAGCCTGGCGCCGGGCAGCCATCACCCGGACGTGTGGCACGACGTGACGCGCATGCTGACGCTGAACAGCGACCAGAGCCGCCGCGCTGTCGAGAAGCACGTTTGCCCTCTGCAGTTCGACATCGTGGACCGACTGATCGAGCGCTACAGCAACGCGGGCGAACTGGTCTATGACCCGTTCTGCGGCCTTGGAACGGTGCCGTATCGGGCCATCCTCAAAGGCCGGCGCGGTGGCGGCAGCGAGCTGAATCCGGGCTATTTCATGGACCAGGTGCACTACCTGCGTTCGGCGGAGCAGCAGGTTTCCATGCCGTCGCTCTTCGATGCGTTGGAGGCTGAGGCCGCATGACCAATCCCCGCGTCACCCCGCAAGGCCAGGCCCTGGGCAAGAGCGCGGCCCGCCTTGCCGATCTGGGCCAGCAGCGCCTCGAAGCCCTCGGCCTGACCGGCATCAGCACGGATGGCATGCGCGCCGAGATGTGTAAAACGTGCGCGTGCCAGCCGGGCAGCGTGCCGAATGGCTGCCTGCAGACGCAGCTCGACTTTCTCAAGTGCGCGGCCGAAGGTCGGCCCTTCCTGTGCCATTCGCCGCGTGATGGCCGCTTGTGCGCCGGCTGGGTCCGGGTGCGCGCCCAGCTCGCGGCCGCGCCGCTGCCTGCTGCTGTGATGAGCCTTCTGGCGCGGCACGACTACTCGCCGGCAGACCCAGCTTGACCGCGAACTACGCGGCAGCCAGCGCGTCGATCCTGTCCGCCAGGAACTGCAGCGCCCGCCGCCGCTCGTCCGCCAGCTCGTGGTGGCTGTAGGCCGCCGTCGCCTCGTTCCGCTCGCTGTGCGCGAGCAGCAGCTCCACAACGTCCTTCCCGAACCCGTGCTCCCGCAGCAGCGTGGCCGCCGTGCCGCGCGTGCCGTGCGGCGAAAAGTCGGGCACCCCGAACTCCATGCGGCCGAACAGGTGGTTCAGCGTCGCATCGCCCAGCGGCACGCTGGCGCGGTAAATCGAAGGGAACACAAACCCCTCGGGCCCGCGGCCGCCGCTGATCGGCTGCAGCGCGCGCAGCCAGGTCAGCGCCTGGCGCGACAGGTAGACCCGGTGCGGCTTGCGCATCTTCATGCGGTCGGCCGGGATGTCCCACACGCCGGCCTCGAGGTCGAACTCACGCCAGCGTGAGCGCAGCAGCTCGCCCTTGCGCACCATCGTGAGCATGAGCAGCCGGGCCGCCAGGACCGTCACGATGTGCGCGCCCTGCTGGTCGAGCGCCTTCCAGAACGCGCCCAGCTCGCGCTCGCTCAGGTGGCGATGGTGCTGCTTGGGCGGCACCTTGATCACGCCGCGCATGGGCGTGGCCGGATTGCTCGTCACCACCAGCTTGCGGATCGCGTGGTTGAACAGGCGTTGCAGCGTGCTGCGCACGATCTCGGCCGTGTTCGGCGTGGCCCGCAGGCGCTCGACGATGTGCAGCACGTCCACCGGCAGCACCTCGGCGATCGGCTTGCCGCCGATGAACGGGTACACGTAGACGTCCAGCTGGCGGCGCGTCACGGCCTGGTAGGGCTGGCTCAGGTGGCCCATGGCCTCGTCCAGCCACACGGCCGCGAAGTCCCGGAACGACACGGCGCCGGCCTCTGCCTGACGCTGCTCGGCCTGGCGTGCCTGCTTCTGGCCGGCCGGGCTCTCGCCCTTGGCCAGCACCTCGCGCAGCTGCTGGTGCTTCTCGCGCGCCGCCTTGATGCCCAGGGCAGGGTAGTGGCCCAGCGTCACCTTCTCGCGCTTGCCGTCCAGGTGGTACTTCCACCGCCAGACCTTGGATCCGCCCGGCAGGATCTCGACGTGCAGGCCGCCGCCATCGGTGAGGGTGTAGGGTTTCTCGCGGGGCTTGGCGTTGTCAATCTGCGCCGGCTTGAGCGAGTACGTGCAAATGCGAACCTGGGGCATCCTTGCCTCGTTTGGGGCCATGGCGGGCGATCATGGCCCGCGTCTTGGCCCCATTTTGGCTGAATGCAGTTGCAACGCGTTGAAGCCAGTTGCAACTCGGCCCGCTGGAGCTTCCCTCTCAGCGGGCCGAAAACTGCGTGCAGTTGGAGGCAGTTGAGGCTTAACCCATGCAGTCGATCATTGCGGATGCTCCACAATGATCGCTGCGGTTATTCGGACGGCCATGGCCCCAATCCTGGCCCTGATTCATCGCGCATGCCTTCGTTTGCATGCCGGGATGCTACCGCCCGGGTTCAGCGCGGCCAAGCCGCCACCAGCGCCCGGTGCCGCGCCCGGCAGTCGGCTGCGGCAGCCTCGCGCTTGCCCACGATGTCCAGCACATCGGCCAGGCGCGCGCCGGCGGCGGGGTAGTCCGGCCCGGCTTCGCACCGGATGGCCAGGTCGGCAGGGGGAGGGTCAATCGAGCGCATCGGCGCCTGCACGGCGCAGCCGGTCGAGAGCAGCAGCAGGGACGACAAGGTCAGCAAGCGATAGAGCATGGGCGGCCTCCTTGGGGCATGCGGGCATCGAAAGCGCGGCATCCAGGTCCGCGCGCATGGTCTGCTGGGCTTGGGAGCGCTTCGCGGCACCGGCTTGGTATTCGGTGCTCGCCTGGTGCGCGCGGCGGCGCTGGGCGGCTTCCTGGGCCTGGGCGGCGCGCTCGCGGGCGATGGTGTCGGCGTCCCATCGGGCCTGCACCGCATCGGCGCCCGAGCTGCGTCCATGCCACCACACGCCGGCCAGCAGTGCCAGGACGGCGAGCAGCTTGGCCCAGCCGGGGATCATGGGTAGAACACCCGGCGCCCGGATCGCGGCGGCAAGGTCTGGAGGTGCGCCCAGCCCTTGGTGGCGGCCGGGTGCTCCAGCCACATGCCGACCTGCGCCAGCACGGTCTGCCCGGCATCGCTCATGAGCCAGTCGTCCAGATCGCCGTCAGGATCGAACAGGTCAATGGCCTGTCCCGTCATGTGCAGGCTGCGCACTGCGGCGCCAGGGGTCGATTCGTTGATGGCCGGCGGGCGCCATCCGCTGCTGACCAGCGAACCGGTGCGCGGGTTGCGCTCCAGCGTGACGCCGGCCGCCTGCGCCGCGTTCAGCACCTGGTTCACCAGATCGATCGTGCGCAGCGCCTCGCGCTCGATGGCCGGGCTGTAGCTCAGAGGGTACTGCTCGCGCCGGCCCATCAGGTAGTCCGAAAGCGTGATCATTGAGGCGGCTCCTTTGGTGGTGCTGGCGGCATCGGGTGCTGCCCCAGCCGGGCCTGTGCCCAGGTTTCGAACGCGGCAATGGCGCGCGTGCCCATGTGCCCGGCGATGCCGACCAGCGAGACGGTGAGCAGCTGCGGCGTACCGGCCCACTCGCACAGCCAGAAGGCCAGCAGGCCAGCGAAGGCGCTGGTGCAGAGCTCGCCGATCAGGGTGTGCAGGGCCCATGCACTGGCCTCGCCTTTTCGGACCTTGGCCCACCAGCTGACCAGGCCGCCCAGTAGCGCCGTGGCCAGCATCACGCCGTACTGACTGAGCGGGTAGTCCAGCGGGCTTTTGTTCTCGGTGCCGGCGGCCGCCTGGCTGATGCCAATGGCAAGGGCTGCGGCGACCAGTGCGCGCTTGATGCGTTTGCCGCTCATCATCCGATCCTCAAGTAGCCAGAGCCATCGCGCCAAACACGTTCCGGGTTGCCGCCAGCGCTCCCCGGCAGGCCTCGGAACTCCAAGTTGCCGCTCGCGTCGACGTAGATCCGGAAAACGCTGTTCTGCATGATGGCCACGCCCTGCGCCATGTAATTGCCGAACACGGTCTGACCCCCTGCCGCCACCGAAAGTTGGCGAATGCCGCCTGGGCCGGCGTTGCTCTCAGCGACAAGCTGAGCCAACGCACCAGAGCCCGCGTTCGTGTTCGTGGCCACGAAGCCGACCGGCGCGTTCGTGCTGAGAGTGACGCCCTGGGTGGCGCCGGTGAACACGTTCGAAGCGCTGAGCAGCGCCAGGTTCGCCACCGTGATGCTGTCCAGCTTGGTCTTGTCAGTGCTCAGGAACCCCTGGTAGCCGGCAGCGTAGGTCAGCGCCAGCGTGCCGGCGCCGGTGATCGGCGAGCCGGAAACGCTCAGGCCGGTGGGCACCGTCATGGCGACCGAAGTCACCGTGCCCGTGCCTGTCACCGTCGACCACTTGAGGCCGGTTGCAGCCGTGCTGTCAGCCGTGAGCACCTGCCCGTTCGTACCCACAGGCAGGCGATCGGCCAGAGTCGAGTAGGTGAACAGGTCGCCCTTCGTGGTCAGCGGGGAGCCGCCGCCACCACCCCCGGCCGCAGACCAGACGGGCGGCCCACTCGGTCCGATGCTGGTCAGCACCTGGCCAGGCGTTCCAGCGTCCGTAGCGCCGGCCGCCAACAGCGCGCCGTTGGCGTTCAGGCCAATGCGCGCAAGGGCGTTGGTCTTGAAGATGATCGGGAACGCGCCGTCGTTGCCGATCTGCAAGTCGCCGCCTACCGCTGCGGCAAACTTTTGGAGCCCCGCATTGCCGGCTGAGCTGGTGAGTGCCAAGAGCGTGCTTGCACTGGAGCCGGTGTTGCTGTTGCGCAGGTAAAGCGCGGTCGGTGCGTTGTGGTTCTTCTGAACCTGCGCCCCGTCCGGCAAATCGGTCCGCACGGTTCCGTTGATGGTGTGACCGTTGAAGCAGTTCAGGCCCACCACCGCCGGGTCTTCCTGCACGTCATTGAGAACGCCCAGGCCGCGCCAGCCGTTGTTGGCCTCGGTGTCGCCGCCGTTGATGACGATGCCGGTCGCGGTCGCGTTGATGAACCAGCCCCGGCCGTTGTTCTCCACGGTCGGAGAATTGAACACACCGCCAAGGAAGGTGTTTGCCAGCTCGATGCCAGTGTTCTGGTTGTGATGGCTGAAGAAGTTGTCGATCTGGAAGGCGTTTGCATCCAGACTGCCGGCGGCATCGTTGACCGTCAGGCCGTTGTTGCCGTTGTACGCAGCGGCGCAACTGCTCAGGCGGATGCTGTTGGCGTTGGTGCCAGCGCCTCCCACGTAGTCGCCCAGGCGGACGCCGTCGCGGCCCATGCGGCAGAACAGGCCGTTGTCCCAGCGGAAACCGTTCGCGCCAATGAAGAGGCCATCGCGCGCCAGGCCCTCGGGGTAGTAGAAGTCGTCGGCGGCGCTGTACCAAACCGGGCCCACGATGCCGCCACCAACCAAGTGGATGCCCGGATGGTCGGCGTACAGCAGCACGCTGCCCACCATGCCGGTGTTGGCCTGGAACAGGTAGCTCTGCGGGAGGTTCAGGTCTGCGTTCTGCGCCCCCTTTCCGATGCGCCCAGCGAAGCGGATCGTCACCGGCGCCGTGATGCTCACTTGCTTGTCGCAGTGGACAACGCCGTCAATCAGCAGGGCCTTGCCAGCGGTGCGCACCATCGCAATGGCGGCGTGCAGCCAGTCCGTGGTGCTGTACCCGTTCGGCAGCGCGGAGGGCGCCAAGAAAGCCGATGGCTTGGCCCCGCTCCAGCGGTTGAAGTAGCCGCCCGAAGCTGGTGTCTCCAGCCGCGTGCGCGGGCAGTACACGCCCAGGGCCGAAGCGTTGATCTCGTCGCTGTAAACCAGCATCGAATACCACCGGCTGTCCGCGCGGACGATCACCGTCCCGGCGTTGTCGGTCGGCGGCGTGCCAGCGGGCTGCAGCGAATAGAAGGCGTGGCCGCCATCGCCCACCTCCCAATAGCCACGGGTCATGACGACGGGCGGCAGGGAAGTCAAACTTCGCAGGTCTGCAACCGTGTTGACAACCAGAGCACCAACTGCCGATCCGCTGACAATGGAGGCAATCGCACTGCCGATGGAACCGCTCGGGTAGGAAAGTCCCCCATCAAATCCGACCAGGCCCGCGCCGTAAGTCGCATTTGTTGAGCTGGCCAGCTGTGCACGCAAGGTGCTCACGTCATTCGGAGCAGGCAGATCGCCAAACAGGCCGGCAAACAGCTCCTGAAAAATGAGAATCGGCCGGTCTGCGTCTTCATCCAGAGAGTCCGCCAGCAGGTCGCCGTTCGTCTGGTAGTCGCGCTCGCGACGGAGACGGGTGCGACGGAAGATCAGTACCGGCAGGCCGTTGGCCGGCGCCGTCGTCATCGCCACGGTGCCGCCCGCTGGCACTCCAACCCCGGAAACCGTGTAATCCACCCCGCTTGCCTTCTCGACGCCGTTCACGGAGACAACGAGATCGGCCGCGGCTTGCACGAAAAACTCGAAGGGAAATACCGTGGTGCTGCCGTTGGCGATGTGCGCCGTGATGGGGGTCTGTTCGGTGACTGGCATGCGCGCGCTCACTGGTTGCGCGGCGCGCGCTGGGATCAGTCCACGATGCCTGCTTCTAGCTTGATCTGGTGCACGCCGCTGTTCGGGCGCCAACTCTCGGGGGAACGCACGGTCGGAATCCTGTCCGCGTCCTGGGGCGCAATGGCCCGCATCACGCGCTCGGGCGTCTCGGTCAGCGCACCGCCGCCGGCATCCAGGTAGTCGTCGGGCTGGTTCTGCACCGCCGGGTTCCAGTCGCGCATCTGCGCCACCAGCGGGCCGTCCAGCACGCTGGTGTGCGCCCACAGCTGGCCCTCGGCCATGAGCAGGGGTTCCCAGGCTTCCAGGATGCGTTTGTTCTTCAGCACCGTGCTGTGCTGGGTGGCCACGCCACAGACCAGGCGGCGCTGCTTGAGCGCGCCCTTGAGCACGGCCGGCGAGAACCCGCCGATGCCGTTCGTCTCGATGGTCACGCGCGGCAGGCGCAGCTGCTGCACAACATCGCAAAGCTGGTGCACCTGGCCGCCGGTGACGGTCTTGCCGTCCTGGCCAAACTCCACCAGCTCCCCGGTCAGGGGCAGCACGCGGTGCAGGTAGCGCCGGCCCGTGTCGTCCTGTAGCACCACGGCCAGGGCCGAAACGTCCGACTTCAGCTTGCCGCTGCTCGGGTCCCACCGGCAGGCAGCCGCCACGATCTGCACCCCGCCCAGCCACATGGTCATCTGTCCGTTCTGGCTGCGCCAGGTCGGCTCCACCTCGTAGGGCTGGATGCGGTCGGGGTCCAGGCGGCTTTCGGTCAGCGGCTTGGACTCCAGCTGATACTGCTGGTCCCAGTAGTTGATGGTCGCGCACTCGCGGCGGCGCTCCAGCATCTCGGCGCGGTCGAAGCGCTCGGGCCATGCGTTGCCCGTGCACACGTCCACCAGCGCCGTGGTCGGCTCGCGCAAGTGCACGGCCTGACCCTTGACCGTGTAGTCCTTGCCGGGCTCCAGCAGCTTGGCCGTCTTGCCCACGCCCACGAACACCCAGACGCCATCGGCCAGCACCTGGCCGTCGAAGTGCAGCACCTTGCGCGGCTTGCTGGCGGGCTCGTGCCGGGTCTGGCTGGCAAACAGCGGGATGTGCAGCACCTCGGCCCCGGCCTCAATCAAGTCGTCATAGATCGAATCGTGCGTGTGCGGCGTGCCAGCCCACAGCTTTGATCCGCCCGGCTTCAGGATGAACGACTGCTCGCTCAGCCGCTTACGAAGCTTGGTGCGGGCCTCCACGGTCTCCACGTTCTTGGCCACTTCCACGTCGTCGTTTTGGATCTCGTCCGCACGGTTGCCTGTCACGCGGGACAAGATGCCCCGGCCCCGTAGCTGCGGCGTGCGCGCCGTCAGGGCGTAGCCGTCATTGGTCCACCAGTGGCGCACCCCGGCCGGCTCTTGCAGCAGGCCCTGGGTCAGTTCGTTGCCCCGGATGATGGCCAGCGTGTCCCGGCTGATGTCGTCGGTCAGGTCGTCGTCGGCGCCCTGCACCAGCAGCTGATGGCCCGGCGTCTGCCTGAACTTCCAGGCATTGCGCACACCCAGGGCGGTGGACTTGCCCACGCCCCGGAACACGCGCAACACCCGGTTGCGCACGCCGTCCGTGCGCTCCAGCCAGTCGTAAATCCGCACGTGCACGTCGGGCATGTCCCAGCCGCGCCGGTCGTACTCCATGAAGGCGAAAGCCCTCAGTGAGATGTCAGCCCTTGCCATGCACCTTGGCGTCGAACTTGGACTTTGCCGCCCTGTCGATCACCCGCCGGGTGGCCGCCGCCGCGCGCTTCTCCGCGTCCTTGATGCGCTTGTCCAGGTCGGAATCGTCCTGCGTGGCGAACTGCTCCTGGTGGCTGTTCATCAGGTCGAGCGTGAAGCGCAGCACCCCGCCCGTGGCCATGGCGTTCTTCTTGCACCAGTAGCGGTCGCCGCGCTCCTGTTGCTCCAAATCGGCCGGCGGCTTGCCGTCGCCCGGCCACTCACCGGGGTCGGCCTCTATCAGAAAGGTGTCGGCCAGCTTCTCGGCCAGGTCTTCCAGCCGCTTGCGTTGATCTGCTCTCATCGCCCTGCCACCTCCTCAAAACTCGGCGCCCGGTCGGGCATCCCCGTCCCCGGCGCCCACCAGAAGTCCTGCTGCCAATCCTTGCGCGCCCGTTGCTGCATCCGGTTCAGGTAGCCCGGGCTCAGGTTCTCCTGCAGCGCGTGCAGGCCGGCGTGGTTAAGCGCCTCCTTGGCGTACCAAAGATTCACCAGCGGCAGGTGCGAGCGCGCGAAGCGGAAACCCTCGGCGCCCGCGTGCGTGTCCTTGCCCGCGATCATCTCGTCCACGTTGCCTTTGGTCAGCTCCCACGCATCGGCCAGGCTGCCGAAGCTGGGCCCGAGCAGCGCGCGACCGAGGGTGTCCAGCTGCCCCCTGTCGCCCGTGGTGTCGGCCAGCAGCATGTCGCCCACGAACCCGAGCCCGCCGCCCTGCGCCATGGCGCGCGTCCAAAACTTGGCCTGCGTCATGTCCACCGGGTCTTTGCCGCTCACCATCTGCTTCGTCTGGAAGGCCACCGCCCCCAGCGCCGTGAGCGTCACCATCATGGTGGCGGCGTAGGCCAGCCGGTTGGCCAGCATCGGGGCGCCTTCCAGACCCTGCGGCGTTTCCAGCATCCGGCCCCAGTGTCGCGACATCATGGCCAGCGGGAAGCTCTTGAACTGCATCACCGCCCGCGCGAGCTCGCCGCGGATCGTGCCCGCCTGCGTGCCGCCCAGCGTCGTGGCTGCGCGCGTGGCCAAGTCGGGATTGATGATGGCCGTCTCGCTCTCGTCGGCCAGCATGCCCAGGTAGCGCGCCACCACCTGCGCCGCGCGCGGGTCGCCCGTGGCGTAGATGCCGTCCGGCGTCAGCATCGCCTGCCCCCGGAAGTCGTCACGCGGCGCGGCGCGCATCAGCGCCCAGTCGTCAGCGGTCAGCCCCGCCGACTCCATGCGCCACCGATCGTAGGGTGTCAGCGCTGCCCAGTCGCTGTCGGCCAGTCGCGCCATGCCGGCCATGTGCGTGAGCTGGAAGGCCCGGCGCAGGCTGTTCGTCCAGGCGTTCATCAGCGACAGCCGCATGGTGGCGTTGGCGATGCGCCCGCTCCAGCTCTGCGCCACGTTCTCCCCCGTCCAGCGGTTCAGGTCGCTGATCAGGCTCTCGGCAATCATGCCGTGGGCGTTCATGAAGTCCTGCGCCTCGCGGCCACCGGCCCGGCTGAGGTTGCGCAGTGCGTCCCAGTAGCTCAGCCGGTTGTAGCCGGTGGTCACGAAGTAGGTGCCCAGGTCGGTCACGCTGCTGAGCACCGCGCCCTGCAGCTTGCCGAAGGTCTGCACGTTGCGCGCGTGCTGACCCATCTGCGCCATGCGGGCATTTGCCGGCGTACCGGCGGCGCCGCTGAGCAAGTCCCAGTAAGCCTGCGGCCGGGTGCCGAAGCTGCGCGGCAGATCGTTCACCGCCGTGCCCGCGTCGCGCGCCGCCTGGTCGAACTGCAGGCGCATCTGCGCGGCCGGGTTCGGGCCGTAGCGCTCCACCAGGCCAATGTCCCGCGCCAGCCCGCCGATGTGGCCAATCATGGCGTCGTACATGCTGCCCATGCCGAAGGCGCGCAGATACCCCAGGTAGGCCTCGCCGTCCTTGAAGTGGATTTCGCGCGACTCGCTGCCCCGGTTGGCCCGGGCGCCGCTGCCCTGGAAGCTGCCGGGCGCCGTCTTGTTCATGCCGTCGCTGCTGATCGTCTCCCACGCACCGCGCAGCACGTCCAGCACCTCGGCGTCGGTCATGCGTGCGCCGTCCTCGCGCACGTAACGGCTGCGGTCCAGCAGCGGCAGCACCTGCTGGGCCCAGGGGTCCTGCCCAGCGCGCAGCACGCGGGTCTGGTCGTGCGCCTGCGGCAGGTAGCCGTAGTCCAGCCGGCCCACGTCGCCGCCGGCCGCGTTGAAGCGCTGGCGCATCTGCTCGATCACCTGCAGCCACGCCTTGGCGCCGGCCAGGGCCTCGGCGTTGCCCGTGCCGGCCTTGCCCTGCGCAAACACCTCCATGGCAAGGTCGTGCGACATCACCCGGTTTTGAGCGTCGAACAGCACCATCAGCGCGCGTCGGCCCATCGTCTCGCCGGCCTGGCTGTCGGCCGCCTCGATCAGATCCATCAGCTGGCGCACGTTGTCGCGCTTGATGCCGTCGATCTCGTTGTGGGCCAGCTGCATGTCCTCCACGAGCGCATCGCTGCGGCCCTTGCCGCGGCGCCCCTGGATGTCGGCCAGCCGCTGCTCGGTCTGCGCGGTCTTCAGCGCCTGGCGCTGGGCGTTCGCCACCTTGCGCGCGGCCTCGGCCTGGATGTCCGCTTCGGCCTGCTGGGCAGCCAGCAACAGCCGCTGGTCGGCGCTGTAGCCCTGCCAGTTCGGATCGGTGCGGGCCATGCGGCGCATCGTGGCGCGCATCCGATCGTCAATAGCCAGGGCTTGGGCCGGCGTGAGAGGATTGCGCCCCTGCGCGAGCCGCGCCGCGTTGATCTGTTGCCGGCAATTCGGGTGCATGGTCGAAGTCCTCTACACAACCGCCAAGACCCTGGCGGCCATCTTCGTGATGTCGTTGATCGTGCCCCTCATCGTCTGGGGCGGCAGCGGCAGCCTGCGGCGCGCGCTTGAAGCGCTGCGGGGCTGGTGGCTCATCGTCGGCGCGCTGTTCGCCATCGGCGGCGGCGCCGGCTTGCTGGCCGTGCTGATGGAAGCCATCGGCTAGGCCCCGTGCTGCAGCGCGCACTGCGCCGCCACCTGCAGAAGCTCACCGTCCAGCCGCATCTCGTCGGCCTCGGCCTTGATGTCGGCCAGCACCTCAGACAGCCGGCGCGGCGCATCCATGCCGTCGAGCATCACCAGCATGTCCGGCTGCTCGGCCAGCAGCGCGTCGGCCTGCCGCGCCGTGGCGTCGTCTACCAGTCGGGCTTCGGCGGTGGCGGGGCCTCGGGCTGCGGCGTCGGGTCCGGCGGGTTGCTGCTCTGGGCCAGGGCCTCGCGCATCTGCTGGCGGCGGCTCTGCCGCTGAAGGGCTGCGCGTGCCAGGGCCTGCACTCGGCTCGCTGGCGGTTCCTGCTGCTTGTCGGTCTTGCTCACCTGCGATTCTCCGCATCTCGGCCATGAAGCCGGCATCGTCGTTCTCGAAGCGAATGGCCGCGCGCTCCACCGCGTCCGCGTCGATCTCCGCAGCCCGCGCCGTCAGCGCGAAGTCTCCGGCATCCCGACTCGAAAGGCCATGGCTGAAAGCATCGGCCGCCGCCTGGTTGGCGTCGTCCAGCTCCCACAGCTTGGCCTCCATGTCTCGAAGCTCGCCCCGCATCCAGTCGATGGTGCGGCGTTCTTTGGCGTTGAGGGGCTGGCCCTCGATGGCCTTCTCGATGGCCGCCTTGATCTCTTTTTGATTCGACAGGCCGCTGGCGCCCATGTCGTTGCGCATCCGCCCGAACCACTCATCGGCAGGCACCCAGGGCGTGCGGCCGATCACTTCGCCGCCCATGCCCCCATCGCCCGGCGTGTCGTTGCCACTGCGCAGCAGCCGGCCGCCTTCCACTGCCCAGAAGGCACCCTCCCCCATGCCTCGCAATTGGTCGGCCACGGCCGCGACCTCGGGCAGCGCCACGCGATTGGCGGCAAACGGGTCAGCCTCAAAGCGCGGCGCCACGTCATCCACCGCCACCCGCTCCCCGCGCGCCATCTGCTCCTCGGCCCGGCTGAGCGCGGTTTCGTGCGCCTGCTGCGCGCCCAGGTCGTCGGCCTTGCCGGGGTTCCCCGCCTGGCGCCGCTCCACCGCCAGCATCACGCGCGCCGCGTCCACCTGCTCATCGGTGGCCGCCCGCACCGCATCGGCCACCGCCGTGCGCTCGCTGGGGACCGGCCCGGCAGCGAATTCCCGCGCCTGCCGCGCCTTGGCCGCCCGCAGACCCCAGGCCCCAAAGCCCGCCGGGATCAGCGTCGACACCGCCAGGCCCACCGGGTCGAGCGGGTCGTACTGCTCGGCCAGCTTGGTGTAGTCCGCCGCCTCCAGGATCGAGCGCACCGCCTGCTGCTGCGCCATGAACGACACCGGGCCGCCCAGCGCCACCAGGCCAGCGGTCTGCGCCAGCGTGTTGCCCGCCATCGGCAGGCCCACACCCAGGGCGGTCACGCCGCCCACCACCGCGCCCACCTTCGTGCGGGTGGCCAGGTCCACGCCCTGCTGCTTCAGCTCGTCGGCCACGGTCAGGCCCTCGTCCGCGCCGGTCATCAGCGCGCCGGGCAGGCCGCCGGTGCTGGCCACGTAGCCCACCGCCTTGGACGCCACCCGCGCGAAGTCGAACACCAAGCGCTCGGCCGTGTGCGCCGTCTCGGGGTCGGGCTTGAACTCGTCGGCGAAGCGCCGGCCCGGGTCGCCCAGGTCGAAGCTGGCGCCCTGCTCGCGCAGCTTCTTGGCCGCGGCGTCGGCCTGCTGCCGTTCCTCGGCGGTCGGCACGCTGAACATGCCCCGGCTGCTGGCCGTTCCCGTGGCGCCCAGCGTCTCGCCGAAGGCGCCCAGCACATCGGCCACGCCGCTGCCGGCCTGCACGCCCCCGGCCACCACGCCGCGCGGCAGGGCCGTGGTTGTGCGCCAGGCGCTGAAGCCGGCCGCCTGCTTGGGCACCGGCGGCGGGCGCATCGCCGCGTCCTGCAACGTGCGCAGGTTGTCGGTCAGGAACAGGTCATCGAGCACCGGGCGCCTCCACCATGATCGGCCGACCCTGGGCGTTGGTCGCCACCGCGCCGCCGGCCAGCACCGCGTAGCGGCCACGGCCAACGGTTCGCAGCGGCGCCGTGGGCAGGCTGGCCAGGAACTCGGCCGCCTCGACAGGCTGGCCGCGCACGTACACCTTGCCGTCTGGCAGTTGCGACTGCAGGGCCTGCGCTGGGTATTTCTCCAGGTGCTGCTCGAACTGGCTCTCGGTCACGCCCGCCGGGATGATGACCTTGGCCCCGTTGCGCTGCACGATGTCGCCGCCAACCGCCAGCCGCACAGCACCGGGGATGCTCATGCGCCGGCCGCTCTCGGCCGAGTAGCCCGCCCAGATCAGCTTCGCCGCGTCGCGCGCCATCTCAAGCTGCTGCGGGTTCGTGATGGCCCCGCGCAGCTCGGCGTCCAGGCTCGCGGTCAGGCCGATCTCGGCGGAGTCGTCCATCTTGATGGTCTTCGCCTTCAGCGCTTCCTGCCCCTTCAGGATCAGTTCGCTGGTCGGCCGCCCCTCGGTCGTGCGTGCGGCACCGTAGGCCAGGGCCAGGCCCAGCGCCCGGTCCTTGCTGTCGATCTGCGCGGCCAGGGCCTGCGCTTGCTGCGGCGTCATCTGGCTGGCCAGCAGTTGCAGCCCGGTCGCCTTCTGGTCGGCGGGCATGCTGGTAAGCATCTGCGCCAGGCTCTGGGCCTCGTTGCTGGTCAGCGGAGACACCGGGCGGCCGGCCCAGGTCGCCGCCGTGTCGGCCAACAGGCTGCGCTGTTGCAGTTGCTGCGCCATGCCGGGCAGGCCGCCCTGCATGTTCAGGGGCTCAATCCGCGTCACCACGCCACGTTCCAGCGCCGCTGTCAGCGGGTCGGCCTTGATGTCGGACTCGGCGCCGGCCAGCACCTTGCGCACCTGATCTCGCCGGGCGTCCAGCTCAGGGGTGCGGCCGCGCGTGGCGATCTCGGCATCCAGCGCCTGCAGCGCCGCGCGTTGGCGCTCCACCGGCTGAGCGGCCAGGCCGCCAGTCTGCACAGCCTGCTGCGCCAGCTGCACGATGCCCTGCTGGTAGGGCGTGCCGGCGGTCGCGCGCTGCACGCGCTCCAGGTAGGCAGGGTCCAGCACCGTGCCCTTGTCGGCCAGCGCCTGGAAGGTCTGGAACTCGGCCTGGGCATGCTTCAGCCGGCGCTCGTTCTCCCGCTCCGCGCGCTGCGCTCGCATCTCGGCCTGCTGCTGGTGCTGCAGCCGGTACACCTGCGCCCGGTCCAGCAGTTCGCTGCGGCGCTGCGGGTCCAGGTCGGGCAGCGTGCCGATCAGCTTCTCGGCCTCTTTCAGCGCCGCCGGGTCGTAGCGCCCCGCGCTCAGCGCCGTGTGCGCCTGCGTGTACTGCGTGCGCTCCTTCCACTGCTGGCCGGTGGCCGCGATCTTCTCGGGGGACCAGCCCGCGGTCGGGCCCAGGTTCTGCAGCGACTCCAGCACCTTGGCCTGCACCGCCGCGCCCTGTGCCGGGTTGGCCAGGTAGTCGCGCTGCCACTGCTCCAGGCTCTGCGCTAGGCCGGCGCCGATCTCGCCCTGTTGCCGCTTCACCACCACCCGGCCCAGGCTGCGGGACAGCGTGCCGTCGAGCTGCATCAGCTGGGTCTGCGCGCCAGTGCGGAAACCCTCGCGCACCGCGCCCAGGCCCTCGCTGGTCAGCTTGCCCGAGCGCTCGCGCCAGACGCTCTCCGCCTCCGCCGCCGGGATGGTTCCGGTGCCCACTTGCTCGCCGATCTCATCGTGCAGCTCGCGCAGGCGCTGCTGGGTGCCCTGAAGCTGCAGCATGTCCTGCTGGCGCGCTGCGGCCTCTTGCACGCGCTGGCGTTCTTCTTCCTCGGCCAGGCGCTGGCGCGTCTCCTGCGCCATCATGTCGGTGCCGGTGTTGGCCAGCGTGCTGCCGACTGCCGACCAGGCCCGCGCCGTGGCGTCGCTCAGTTGCGCCCCGATGGGGACAGCACGGCCAGGGATTACCCGGGCCTGAGTTCGTGGGATCGTGGCCATGCCGTCAGCTCCTCGTGCTCTTGTCGATGACCGGTGCGGGTGCCTGCTGGTTGCTCCAGCCTGGGCCCCTCGCTCGCCAGCCCGATGCCTGCATGCCCTGAGCGCCAGCACTCAGCAGGGTGTTGAACGCTTGGATGTTGGCCGCGCGGCGCGCTTGCCGGCCTGCCATGCGGGTGAGCGTGGCCCGGGTGTTCAGGCCGCGCCCGGTCTGCTCGCCGCGCAGGATGGCCAGTTCCGCGTCCGTCTCGCTGTCGGTCATCACCTCGCGCTCGGCATCCAGTGCTGAGCCCTCGCCCACCTTCACGCCGCCGGCCACGATGGAGCCCAGCACCTGACCGCGCACCGCCCTGCCCTCGCGCCGAATGGCCCGCGCCTGCAACGATGCGTTGTCGCGCTCCATCGCCGCCTGGTAGTCCATGTCGGCCGCTTCGAGCCTTGCATTGGCTTCGGCCGTGCGACCCGAGCTGATCTGGCTGCTCATCTGCAGGCCAGTGCCGCCGATCAAGAGTGCCATGGGGTTACACATTGCTGGCCCTCCAAGTGAACAGGTAGAAGGCGCCGCCCGGGCCGCAGGGCTTGCACCCCACATCGAAGCCCAGGAAGCGCAGGAATCGCAGCGCGCGGCGGTGCTCGCGGTGCACGAGGTTGGCCAGCTCGGCGTGCTGCCGGCGCCAGCCTTCCACCACGCCCACCGACACCATGGCCATGGCCCGGCGAGGCACCTCGGCGATCAACGTCGTGCACAGCATCCAGGGGATGGCCGGGCCGTGCGCGGGCTCATTGACGCCGAACAAGCACACCAGCCGGCCGTCCATCGTCAAGGCCTGAGCGGGCACGCCATCGATGCAGTTCAGCGTGATGCCGGCGGCGTCGAGCTCGGCCGCGTCCTCGGGGCACAGCCGCCACGAAAGCTCGGCGCGGTGCGCGTGCGTGGCCGGTTCAATGGTCAGCATCACCCACCCCCAACAGAATGCGTGCGAATTGCGGCCAGGAGGTGCATGGGGAACGGGTCGGACTGCAAGATCGTGATTTCGCTGTCGCCGCGCTCCCATCCTTGAAGCGCGACGCGGACCAGTCCGGTAAACGGCAAAGGTGGCGCGTCCAACCGGTCAGATCCGAGTCGCCGAAAGGGGATCTCCACTGTGTTCCCCTGGTTGTTGCGCACCTTGGCGCCCACCGTTTCCAGCAGCCTGATGTAGAACTCGCCTGTGCGCGCCGCTTGCCCCTGCGCACTGCCCATTGCGCTCTGCACTTCTGGAGTCAGCAGCACGATCTCGGTGGTGAATGCCAAACCGACAAGCACCTTTCGGGCAAGCCGTGGCAGTTCGATCAAGCCATCTGATGGAACAACGGTGGGGGGCATCTTTGACCCGTCCGCAAGAATGTCGACCGTTCGCCCTGCGAGGTGAGGCACGAAGAAGGCGTCGGTCGGTTCGCCATCAAAGGAGACCCCAGAGTCCACCGTGAAACCATAGTTCGCGGGGTTAACGGAAGGCGGCAGGTCGTAGCTGCTGGGCCATGGCTCCCAGTCGCTTTCCAGCCGCTCCAGGTATCGCACTTCACCGCCTGCAATGGTTCTGCGAACGATGACCCACACCTGCTCGCTGTCGCTGGTCGGCATGGTGGCCACGCACTCCACCGCTCCATCAGTGTCATGCGGCGCCCAGGCCAGCACGCTTGGCTGCTGGTCGCGGTCGATGGTGCAGCTCACGAACTTGCCGTCAGCCCGCACCGCCCACATGATCCCGTCCGGCTCCTGCGCGTAGGCCATGGAGACGATGCCCGACTGCGTGACATGCTCACTCAGCGCCGTGACGTCCGGCGCGCTGAAGCCGTCTAAGTCGTAGCGGTAGCCGAAGGCCCGCAGCTTGCGCCCGGCGCGCTGCACGAAGATGGCCTCGCGGTTGATCTGCAGCGGGCGCACCTGCGCGCAGCCGTGCGTGCTCTCCAGCTTGATGCGCACGTTCGTGGGCGTGATGGGCTTCTCCACCCCGCCGCGCATCGAGTGCTCACCGCTCTGCGTCAGAACAGCCAGTTCCTGCGCTCCGGTGACGTAGACGATGGCCGTGCTGTCGTCGCTGTCGATCGTGAACGCGAAGCTGTCGCTGTCGTCCGTCCAGCGTTCGAAGTCCAGCAGCTCACCGATGCGAGAACCCCACACGGTGCGCGGCATCAGGGTGTTGCCGGCCACGATCAGGCGCTGCTGGTAGATGGTCCCGGTGCGCGGGTAGCCGTAGGCCGCCGACCACACCACCGGCTCCAGGCTCCAGCTCAGTGCCGGCGCGGCCACTGTGGCGGTCAGCTCGCGCAGGATGCGGGCATCGACCACGGTTGCGCTGGTGTACCCGGTGATGCGGCACAGCCCGCCATTGATCCGCACGATCGCGCCCACGTTGTCCGCGCGCCAGCCGGCCGCGCCCAGCGTCAGCGTGATGATGGCGCCCACTGGATCTTTGGCGCTCGGGGTGCACGTGGTCTGCGGGCTACTGTCCACCGTCCATTGCCCGGCGGCCAGGCTGGTGCTGGCAAAGGCCCGCGTGATCTCCACCGTCACTTGCGTGGTGCTGGTGTAGCCGGTGATCACAGCCAGGCCCGCGTCGAAGATGACGCCGCGCCCGACATCCGACGCCAGGAACGTGGCCGCCGAAGCGGTTAGGGTGCGGCCCACGCCCACCGTGGCATCGCTCAACGTGCCAGACGCCGTTGGCTTGAACCCCACCTCGGCGAAGGGCTGCTGGGTGAACGGCGCCGGGCTGAGCACCCACGTGCCGGCGCCCAAGCGCTGCAGGCGCTGCACCGGGTGCGATGGGTGGAACAGCCACAGCGTGCTGTCGCTCTGCGCCCAGTCCAGCTGCGCCAGGTCCGCCGACAAATAGGGGCTGGTCAAGGTCGTGACGACAGCGCCCGCCGAGTCGCGCACGCGCACCTGCAGGTTCCCGAACTCCAACATCCAGGCCGATGCGCTGCCCTCATTGAACGGGATCAGCACGCTGGCGCCCGCCGTCGCCGACAGCGCCGCGGCGATATGGCGAAAGCCGGGCCGGCGCCGCACGCCGCCGTGCTTGACCGGGTAGGCGTTGCGGCAGCGCTTCAGCCCGTAGGCGTACCGGTCCATGTCCGTGCGCCCCATGATGCGCGGCGACAGCTCGCCGGCCGTGAAGCTGGTCTGAGCCAGGACGACGCGCGACATCACCAGGCCCCGCGATACCGGCTCACGCCGCTGGCACCAATGAACCGCGCCTCCAGCAGGGGGGACTCGTCCAAAGCCTCGGGCTCGTCTTCCATGCCATCGACTGCCCGCGCCTCGCGCAAGGCCTCGCGCACGTAGCCGGAGATGGCCTGCTCCAGGCTGCCGCTCTGCGAGATGGGGTAGGCGAACAGGCGCCGCATGACCATAGTCATGCACTCGATCAGCACAGTGTCCCAAGTCGCCGTGTTCTCGTTGCGGAACACATAGCGCAGCCGGCATGCGTTCTCGTTCATCAGGATCACGCGCCCTTCCTGGCGGTAGCGCGGCCGCTCGCCCTCCTGGCCGATCGACAGCGTGCGCAGCCAGTCGCCGGGCAGTTGGAACTGGTAGCCGAAGTCAAAGGCCGGGGCGCCCACCAGCGGCGACAGGATCACGCGCTTGATGGCGCAGTTCCAGGGGTGCCGGCGCAGCATGGCGTCTCGGGCCATGGGCCACAGGTTGGCAGCCAGCCGCGCCCGGTCGTTGTCTTCCTCGAAGTCCGCGATGGGGTTGTCCCCCAGCATCAGCAGGGCATTGCTGCAGATCGTGACCGGCGTCGTCATGGGTCAAGCTCCAACGAAAAGAGGGGGCACGCGGCCCCCTCTTGGGTCAACCGGCCGGGGACGGCCAGCATGTCAACGGTCAGGCCATCGGGCCGATCCAGTGGATCTCCACCTCGGCCTGGGCGTTGTCGGTCGGGTTGGCGCTCAGGAAGGTGCCGTAGACCTCGACATCTTCCGTCGTGGTGTAGGCCACGCCAGCGGCGAACAGCGAGCCGCCATCCAGCTCCTTGACGCCGGCCGCCGAGATGTCCAAGCCGTCGGCGATGCCGTCAACGTCGATCACGGTGCCGCTGTCGGCGCCGCGAATCCCCAGGTCAAAGGTGACCGAGGCGCCGAAGGCTGCATGGGACAGGCGACCGGAGCGCAAGATCCGCGAGCCCTTGGGGATGCGGATGCCGGTGCTCCAGGTGTCGTTCTGTGCCCAGGCGGCGGTGGCCGGCGTAGTGGCCACTTGCACGGTGATGCGGCCATGGTCGCTCGGCTGGATCTTCTTGTTCGATGCCAGGTTCGTCTTCTGGCGGCTGTTGAATTCGGGCATGGTGTCGCTCCTTAGACGTTGGTGGCGAAGTCGAGCTGAACGACCTTCTTCTCGTCCTGGCGCACAGCGCCGAGCGAGAGGTAGGCGTAGGCCTCGGTCGGATGGCCGCGCTTGTTGGTGTTCTCGCGCACGTCGGTCTTGACGTTGATGCCGGTGCCGTACTGCACGGCGGTGCCGGCCCAGGCCACAGCGCGCGCCACGTTGGCGCTCGGCACGTCCATGCGCTCGTACGGAATCCACATGAAGCCGCACCAGCGGTCGTTCAGGCGGCCTTCCTGCAGCATCTTCACGGCCATGAAGTCCGCGCTGGTCAGCGTGGTGTCGCTCAGGATCTGGCGCACCGCCACCGAGTTGTAGGCCATGTAGAGCGTCTCGCCGTTCTCATGGTCGCACTCGTTGGAGCGGAAGATCTCCAGAGCCTTGATGATCTTGGCCTTGGTGAAACCCGTACCGCCGGCGGCGATCTGCTGCGCAGCCGGGATGGCGATGTTCGACAGCGTGCCACCTTCCTCGGTGCGCTCCAGGGCCGCATCGAGCAGGGCGCGATAGATGGTCTTGTCCTTCTGGCGGTTGGCAGCTGCCACCAGCAGCTCGACGTACTTGTACGTCGGGTCGGCGACCAGCTTCGGCAGATCGAAGCCATCGACCACGATCGGGCCGATGTCGAAGTCCGCCATGTAGGCCAGGCGGGTGGCGTGGCTCACCTCGTCGGCCTGCTTGTCTTGGTAGCGGCCGGTGACGGCCTTGGCCTCGACGCTGCCCACGTTGTTCGTGGTGAACGAACTGCCGTTGATCATGCCCCGGTCAACCACGCGGGACTGGAAGCGGCTCTCCTTTTGCTGGAGCGCGTGGATGTAGGTGTCGTGGAACTGCTGACGGAATGCCGTCGTGATCGTCGCGGAAGTGGACATGGTGATTCCTCGTTGGAGAAGTCACGCCCTGGTGCGGGTGTCCGAAAACGGGCCGCGATGACGGCTGCAGTCGCTTGGCGTTTGGCGCGCTGCCGGGCAGTTGAAGCCCGGTATCCGGCTGCCAGACCGGGCGGGGCTGCGCACACTGTCTGCCCCGCCCTTGGTCGGAATCCCGACCAGACCCGATCAGGCGTTCTCTGGGTACTTCTTCGCGTAGAGCGCGCGCACCTTGGCGACGGTCTTGCCGTGCTCGGGGTGCTTCGCGTCGTGGTACGCCGCACCGGCCATCAGGCTCTCCAGCGTCTCCTGCTCCACGCTGCTGATGCCCTCGGGCGGCCGGTCCTCGCCAAGCTCGCCGCCGATCTTGGCCATCAGGCGGATGAAGTCCGGGTCGTTGCCGAACTTCTGCTCCAGCCGCGCTGCGTGCTCCTTGTCGGCCGCGAAGGCGTGCGCCGCCCGGTAGCTGTTGGACAGGTTCTTGTCCAGCTCGCCCGGCAGGGTCCACACCTTGGCGAGCTCGGCCTCGGCCACGGTCGGGTCAGGGCCCGCCGTCGCCATCGCCATGCGCTCCTGGAACTGCCCGAGCAGCCAGCCCACCTGCGCGTTGTTCAGGCCCTTGGCGTGCGCACCCTTCAGGAAGCCCGCATAGAGCGGGTCGCTCTTGAGCGCTTCCATCGTCACGCCCTGCGGCAGCTCGGGGGCGTAGCTGTCCGGATCCTTGGGCGGGGCCTCACCGGCGCCCAGTCGCTTCTCCAGGGCGGCATGGCCCTGCGCCATCTTCAGCGCCGACGCTTCGAAGTTCGTCGTCCCGTCCTCGTTCTTGACGATGTACTTTTCGGGGATGCCAGCGGGGCCATCGCCAGCCGGTGCAGGGCCTGCTGCAGGTGCTGCTCCACCTCCAGCCGCTGGGGCGCCGCGAGCCATGAGGTTGCCAGGGCTCGCAGCTCCACCACCTGGTGCACCGTCCGGGCTCGGGGCGCCAGCTGCAGGAGCGCCGGCAGCAGGTGCGGGTGCGGCGGGGGCGCCGGCAGGGGCCGCAGGCGCAGCGCCGCCAGCAGCCTGGCCATCAGGCCCGGCGGCGTCGAAGAAGCGGCGGGGAAGGGTTCGACGGACATGCATTGCTCATCCTTTTGCCGGCCTGGTGGAAGGGCCGCGCGCCGGGCCGTGCAGCAGTGCGCGCCCAGGGTGTCAGCGTTGGGGCAGCTGGTCGGCCTCGGCGATGCGCGCCAGGATGTGCTCGATCACCGCCTTGGCGCCGCAGTTGTAGGCCGTCTGGTCCGGGCTGCCGGGCACGAACGGGGCCTTGCCGAAGAGGGCGATCAGGTCATCGAGCACGGCCTGGCCGTCGCCGTAGAGCTCGAAGGTGGAGCGGTAGGCGGTGGCTTCAGCCATTCAGCAGAGATTCCACTTGCTCAGCGCTGAGCCCAGCCATGCGCTGCACCAGGCCACCGTCCCGGTAGATGGCTGCCGAGTAGTAGCCAAGTTCACCGCGAAGCAAACCCACCTGCGTGCCATCGGGCCGGTCAACGGTAGCGCTGGCGTGCAGCGCACAGCAGTCTGCTCGCTCAAACTGCACATCTTCGAGACAAATCACAGCAGCACCTCGCGGCAGTAGGGGGCGGACATTCGGAGGGTTTGCGTTGCGCTGGTGGAAGACGGCAACAGCGCGAGCCGGAAGCCAATCAGGTCCGTGTCCCATTGGTCACTGGCCTTGCCCGCCGATCGCACTGCCGTGACGCCAGCCCCGAACAGCACGGCAAGCGGCGTTCCGACGCTGTTGGCCAGCTGCATGAGACTGCCCGAATCGTTGGGGCCGCTGGTGTTCAGCGGTGCCTCAATGATCAAGCGGTTGTCCTGGGCGCGGGCCACGTTGTGGTACTGCGCGAGCGCCGTGTACGTGGCATCGGCCGCCAGTGCCGTGTTGATGGCGTTGGCCACCGCTTTGGCCGTGGTCAGGCCGTTGAGGGCGATGGCCGCGCTGGTGCCGCGGTTGTCGATGTTGACCGTGATGCTGTCGGTGCCGCCAAAGGTGAAGGGGCCGGCGATGCCGATCACGCGCGCAGGCTGAGGAGGACGCCGTGGAGGCACGGTGATGGACAGGCTGGCATCCCCGACAAACCCGCCGTAATAGGGCTGGCCGCTGATGCTGGCCGTGCCCAGGTTGAACGATTGATCAAGACCCCCGTGGAGCGGGTACACCAACCAGCGGACCGAGTTGGCTGCACCCCAGCTGGTGAGATCCAGCAGCGCCCCGAGCTCGTAGGTTTTGCCTGGCTCCAGGAACAAATGGCACCCCATCGGCACGCGGTTGGCGCCAAGCGCTCCGTTGGTCGTAAGGGTCAGCTCGCGTGCCGCATTGACAGTGGCAGCGCTGAAGTCTCCGCTGGCGATGTTGACGGCCCAGCCTGGGCAAGCGATGCCGCCCGAGCCTTGCACGACCGTCGTGATGCCCCTCAGATCGTCGGCGCGACCGTTGCGGAATCGAGGGTTGAAGACCAGGTTACTCGGCCCGCGTCGCGTCACACGTTCGCGTTCCGCATCGGTCGGGGGCAGGATGTCGATGCGACCAGCATCTCGGGCGGCGGCCGCATGTTGCAGCTCGCGCCAGAAAGGCCCTTCGTCCTGGTCAGCGCTGCTGGTGTACAGGCCAACGGGGTGCTGGTTCAACCCGGTGAACGGGCTTGGGTCGCCAGGCGTCGGGGTGCACAAATGCTGCAGCCAGTTGACGTGCCAACCGTCGCTGTCACCAAGCGCGTCGACGATGGCCTTTACGTCCGCTTCGCTGTAGGGCGTGGCCGGCGAAGTGGCAACGATGCTGGTGAAGTGGCCAACGAACTTTCCGCGATGGTTCAACGGCATGGCATGAGGGCTCAGGCCGTTTTGCAGGTCGGTGTAGCTCCGATTCCCGCGCCAACTCACGTGCTCATCCATGACCGGGCGGACGTGCCACGGGTACAGCCGGCCACCGGGCTGCGCAAAGCTGTTGATGGTCAAGCCGTACATGCTGGCCGCGCGTTCCTTGACCCCTTGCACAGCCCGTCGCACCGCGTAGGCAAAGCCCATGCCGGCGCAAACATTGGTGCCCATGCCAGAGACCGTCTGCAGCTGCACGGTGCGGTGCAGCGCCACACCGTCTTCGTCACCGTAGCAGTAGGTCTCGCGGATCTTCTGGCCAGGGTTCAGCGTGGTGCTGCCGGCGACGGTCTGCGCGTTGAATCCGTTGTCCATCACCAAGGCCGTGAGCCCAACCACGTTCAGCGCGTTGATCGCGTTGACGATGGTCTGCAGCGTTGCGGCCGTGCTCTGCGCGAGCAGCCGCGCGCCATCAGCGAACAGGCTGAAGAAGTTCGAGCCGTCGTTGACGCTGATGCTGACGTCACGGTACGCGGTGCCGGCATAGCGGATGTGGATGCCGGCAACCAGAGCGAAGCGCTGATTGCTCTTGGTCGCGTCAGCGCCGCCTGGGTCTGTCACAGAGCGCGCGGCGCGCAGGGGCACCAGCATGCTGCTGGGCTCGGTGCCAACCAGCTCAGTGGCAAGAACGCAATTCCAGCCGGCCAAGGCGTTGATGGCGTCGCGCAGCTGGGCCAGGGTTGGGTAGGTGCTCCAGGCAAAGTTGGTCGCGCCAGTTGTCGCGGTGCTGGTGGTCAGCTGCGTGGTGCTGATGTTCACCGTGGGCGTTGCCTCGGCGCCCGTGTACCAAACCCGGATGCCGGTGTTGAACAGCTCCCACCAGTGGGTGTGACGCGTCCCGTGACTGACGAACTCGACGCCCCGGCCTTCCAAAATCTTGGCCTGGTCAATGCTCAGCATTTGCGGCTTTGCCAACGTGGCGCCGTAGCCGCTGGTGAAATCCGTACTCTCGTCCGCGCAAATGGCGAGATAGGGCTTGATGCCCAAGCTGAGGTACATGGCGGCCATTCCGTCGCCGCCATTGCTGCCCCACCATTGCGTGTAAGGGTGATCGCCGCCGATGGTCAGGATGGAGCGTCCGCTGCGGTCATCTGCCTCTCCAGCGGAGGCGGAATCCTTGACGATCCGCACATTCCACGGCGGCCCGATCACTTGCATCCCCATCTCGCTCTCCTACGCCGCCGCGCGGCTGAACGCGGCCTCGGCCGCCATGGTTTGAATCTGCTGCTGCTGCTCAGCCTGGGCCGCTTGGTCTTGCGACTCGGCCCGCTGGTCGCGGTACGCCTTCAGCGCCTTCTCGTCGCGCAGCACCTTCGCCGGTGCGCCCAGGCCATCGGCCGCCAGGCGCAGCGCTTCCTCGCTGTCGATCATGTCCAGCACCTCGGGCTTGCCGACTTGCGCCATCACGCCAGCGATGCCCATCACGCGCTCGATGGCCGTCACGTCTTCCAGCTTCTGGGCTCGCGCCAGCGGGCTCTGGTAGCGGGTGCGGAACGGGGTATCGCCCAGCGACTCGGGCGCGTCATCAATGTCCACAGGGCCGGGCCTGCCACCCAGCTCAGGCCGGCCACGGCGGTACACCAGCCCGAATACGCGCTCGATGGTCGGCGCCAAGTCCTCGGCCTGGAAGCGGCCATAGACAGGGCCCAGCAGCTGGCGGATCAGCGCCACGCGCACGTGCACCTCGGTCGCCGTCATCGCCGGGCCGTCCTGCGGCTGCAGCTGGTCGGCCATCAGCAGGCGCCGGATCTCGCGGCGCATCTCCTCGGCCTTGGAGAACGTGACGTTGAAGTCCGCCCCGGTCGGCAGCGGCTTGATGCTGTCCACGCTGTTGGCCACGATCACCGTGCCGCCGCGCACGCGCACGCTGCGCGGGTTCAGAACACCATCGTCCTCGGCCACGTACACGCCAGCGGCAGCGCGTGCCAGCGCCACTTTCTCCAGCGCCAGCAGGGCATTCAGCTCACGGATCGTCGGCAGTGCGTTGCTCACCGGCCCGATGGCGTAGGGCGAGCCCGGCAGCACCGTCCAGCGGGGGGCGACGAAGGGCTGCTCGTGGTAGCCGCTCTCGCGCACCACGCGCTTGCCGTTGACCTCGATGTGCAGCGACTCAAAGGGCAACTGCTGCGGCAGCTTGCTGCCCGGTGCGTAGGCCTTGCGCGGCGCGATGCACAGCACGAACTCGTGCTTAGCGTCGGGGTTCTTGGCCGCGTCCTCGCGCACCTTCTCGCTCAGCTTGTCTTCGCCGTAGGCGGCCACCGCCTGCTCGGCCGTCAGCTGGAAGCAGCGGTAGAGCATGTCAACCGGGCCACCGCTGCGGGTCTGACCCAGGTAGCACTGCCCCAGCGGCCACAGCTCGAACTGCAGTCGGCCCTCGAACTCGTCGCAGAACAGCACGCACCATCCGGCGTTGACGATCTGCAGCAAGCCCTCGAACTTCGCCGCGTCGTAGTTGCTGCCGTGGATCTCTTCCCAGCAGCGCTCGGCCGCGTGGTCGAGCCAGCGGCGCTCCTCGTCCGTCTCGTCGCCAACGTCCATGGCGAACCAAACCTGATTCGCGGGCGTCATGCCGGACATGATCGAGCTGGCCAGCAAGCGCGCCGCGTCGGTGCCCGTGCTGTCGAGCAGCTCGGCCTTCTTGCTCTGCGCCGTGCTCGCGTCGGTCAGCGTGTTGCCGCCCAGGCCGTCGCCCAGTTCGGGGTAAGTGTGGTCGAAGCACTGCCGCCACACGTGCTCGTGGCGATTGCGCTCGGCCTTCAGGGCACCGAGGCGGCGCAGGTGCTGGTCAACGCGCTGTTCGCTCACGCCAGATTCACCATGCCAGCTTCGCCACCACGGCCGCCACCGTAGCCACCTGGGGCGCCTCGGCTCATCAGCGATGCCTGTTGCGCCACCGTGCTGCGGCTCGTCGGCTTGCGCAGCCCAAACGATCCAGGCGCCCCGATGGGGCTCATCCCCTCAGAGCCAACGGCATCGCCAAGCGCAAAGGTCGGCGCAGCCGGCGCACCTTTGGCCAGCAGACTGCCCTGCTCGCGGCGGCGGCGGTTGGTCTGCGCTAGTTGCGCGTTGACACGCTGCGCCGCCGCTGCTTCAGCCTTGGCACGCTCCTCTGCCGGGTCGGGCTGGGCTTCAGCTTGCACGGTAGCGGCAGCGCTTGCGGCCTTGCGGCTGCTGCGCTGCTCGGCCACCATCGCACCGCCCACCAGGCCGACCGTCAGGCTCACCGGATCGCACATGGCGGGCCTCAGCGCGGCGCGGCCGGGTTCGGCTTCTCGACCGGGCACACCCAACCCTGACGCGTCAGCACCGGGGCCGAGATGGCGTTCGGGTCGATGTCGATCGCGTTGGGCAGATCGCCGGGCTGCTCGGCGGCCACTGCGGGCGATTCATCGGACTGCGCAGGGGCAGCGCCGGGGACTTGTGCGGGCTTGCGGGGCTTGCGGGCCATGGCGGACTCCGGGGGAAGACCGCCGCAATGTCCCGGCGCCCGCCGGTTGGAATCCTGACCGGGCTATGCGTGCGCCTTCAGCACCTCAGCCACGCTCATCGGCCGCCGCCACCTCGGCGCGTCCTCACGCCGGCAGCCCGTGCGCTGCACCCACAGCACCAGGATGCGCTCGCCAGCAGCATGGCCCGGCTCGGCGCGGTAGTCCTCGCTGCCGTAGCTGACGATGCTCGCTTTCGCAACCTGGCAGGCCTCGGCGATCTCGGTCAGGCTCATGCCGGCGGTGCGCAGGTTGCCGACCACGCGCACCCAGTCCACGCCCCAGCGGTTTGCGTCGCTCATGCCCTCACCTCACAAACGCGCCAGGTCACCCCGGCCAGGTTGATCCGGTCGCCCACGCGCACCAGCAGCGGCTG
>JACCDR010754519.1_pt1 | contig 37952 bp, 54 predicted proteins | sample 7446431 | NCBI WGS metagenome assembly JACCDR01 (sample SAMN15323443, study PRJNA562643) | freshwater metagenome | isolation source: river surface water | place: USA:Blue River Watershed | collected 2017-08-17 | reverse complement strand
CTACAAAGCATTGTACGAAAGGCACTGCCCCAATTCGGTTAAGTTCCCCTATGCCATATTATGAGTTTGCATATCATCCACCATTATCAGCGTGGGATTTGACAACAATAAAGTGGGAAACGGCACGATATTATCGGACTAAGGTTGACCTTATGCAAAGTTGTGTAAGGGTTGAAACCCCTAGCGCGGATTATTTAGGGATTTGCCTTTATGGGTATCATGCCCTTGCCCCATTAGAACAAAACCTATTTGTAAAAGTTGAGTACTGGTATCCGTTTGATGTTGCAGAGTATTTTAAATTATCGAAAAGTATTGCCCAACATAAACAGGTGATATTGCCGTATACGTTTGGAATAGTCGATTAGTTAAGGGGTGAAAAAAGAGGGTTATGCTTTGGTGGCGTAACCCTCTTTTTGTTGTGGCGTGGGAACGGCTGTTTGAGAGAATCATAGTCGTTTGGAGCCAGTGAACGGACATTATAGAGCATAAATATATGGTAAAATAGGGGTAAGTAGAACGGAGGCTACTATGAGCGCGACAGTGTGGCAAGATTATAATTTTGATGATGATATTGTACGGATAGTGAGGATGCTACAACGCAATTTTGAGCGTGTGTATCCTTGGATGGTTATACCCCATTTACGCTTAATGCGCGTAGAGGGGAGTTTGAGGCGTGACATGAAACGCCTTGCTGAGTGTGGGCGATTGATTCGCGTGGGGGGATGGCACGCAAGGCAAGGGTACAAAGTGCCACAATATCCATTGAGCGTTCAACCTGTGAGTTTTAAAAAATGGGGTGAACGCATTGCCTAGAAGGAATCAAAATGCGTAGAACGTGAAAAAACCTTACATGATTGTGAGGTTTTTTGTTGTGTGGGTGCGATAAATGGGGTGTGAGGGTATAGGGTAAATGTATGCTATGCGGTGATTTCGCATAGTTATTTAGCAAAAACGGTGAAATGTGCAATGATTTAGCATGTTTTGGGGGTAGTAGCTGAGATGGCTGGCAAAACTAGATTTAGTGTGCGACAGGTGCGAGAAGCGATTGCTGGTAGCAGGGGCAATAAAAGCACGATAGCGGAAAAGCTGGAATGCACACGGCAAACGGTGGATAATTTGCTATTGCGATTCCCTGAATTGGTTCCGATGTTGGAACAAGAGCGCGAATCGCTGGTGGATAAAGCAGAAAATAAACTCAATGACCTACTCGACGCGAATGAGCCTAGGGCGGTCTTTTTTGTATTAGAGACATTGGGCAAAAACAGAGGGTGGGCGAAACGTACCGAGATTACGGGCAAAGATGGCGAGGGCATTGGATTAAGCAAAGAAACCTTAGACCTAATGGCGCGTAATGGGGTGAGCGTGGCGGACGTGGTGCGAGAATTTGAAGCCATGATGAAAGCGCAATTAGATGGGTAAGGGTAAGGGCGTTTATTTAGTGATTGTGAAACGTGGGCAGTGTGCCGTGTGGCAATTGCCATTAAACACGCCTAGACCATTTAATTCGCCGTATCGCATTTTTATTTGTCGCATTACAGAGTAGATATAAGATGCTTTCTATCAACCGACAAAATGATTTAGCGCAAGCGATTGCCCAGAAGCTATTTAACCGTGTGATGGGGTTTTCGCCTAAAACGGATGTGAGCCTAGGCGAGTTTAGCCCGATGGCATACAAGCAGTATAAACACGCGCCACATTTGCAATTGATTGATGAGACACTGGAAAGCGTAAGCCGATATATAGCCACCTTCGGCGCTAGTGGCGTGGGGCGCGTTATATTTACGATGCCCCCCCGACACGGCAAGACGCAGAAGATTAGCCGAATTTACCCATCATGGCATTTGGGAAACTTCCCAGAGCATAGGGTGATGCAGGTGAGTTATGGCGACACTCTAGTACAAAAAAATAGCGGTTGGGTGCGCAACACAATTCGACAGGCGTGGTATAAACGGCTATTTAATGTTGATTTGGCGGATGATAGCAAGAGTAAGACCTCATTTAATTTAAAAGGGCATGAGGGGGGTTTGGATGCTTTGGGCATTGGGGGCAGTGCTACGGGCAAGGGGGCGCACTTACTTATTATTGATGATCCGATTAAAAACAGGTCGCAAGCGGAAAGCCTTACTTATAGAGACAAAATTTGGGATGCTTTCACGGATGATTTGTATACACGGCTTGAGCCTAGTGGCGCGTGTGTGGTCGTCATGACGCGATGGCACGAAGATGATTTGGTTGGGCGGTTGCACAATAGCGGTGAGGAATGGCTAGAGATTTGCTTACCTGCCTTGGCTAAAGAAGGAGACGTGCTAGGACGGGCTGTGGGTGAAGCGTTGTGGGAAAAGCGATTCTCACGCGAGAGGCTATTGCTTACGCAGAGATTACAGGGCGATTATGCGTTTAGTGGGTTGTATCAGCAAGAGCCTGCCCCAAGTGAGGGCGGACGGTTTAAACGGGCATGGTTTGAGCCTATACGTGAAGTGCCTGATATTGTGCGAGCTGTGCGGTATTGGGACTTGGCAATGAGTGATAAAGAGACTGCGGATTATACCGTAGGGGTGAAATTGGGAGAGGATAAAACGGGGCATGTGTACGTGCTAGACGTGGTGAGATTGCAAGAAGATTGGCAGAACGTCGTGCCAACTATGAAGCGCGTGATATTGGCGGACGGGAACAAAGTTAAGCAAGGCGTTGAAAAGCAAGGCTATATGAGTAGGGCGGTGAAAGATTTAAACCGTGATATTGAGCTAAAGAACTATCAGATTACGGGGCATAAAGTAGACACGAGTAAGACGGTGCGAGCTATGCCGTTACAATCGCGGTTTGCTGAAGGGGTGCTAAGGGTAACGCTGGCGCATTGGACGCAATCCTACACAGAAGAATTTGTGCTATTTCCGAATGGGTCACATGATGACCAAGTAGACGCGACGGCGGGGGCGTGGGCTATGCTGTATCCTGACAACGAGATTAAACCATTGCAAGCGGAGGGTATGAGATATGCTTAATGTGATACAAGAGAAATTAGGGACGCAAGTTACAACGAACTGGCATACCGAGATGGATGATTGGGCGGATAAAATCGCGCTGTATCGGGATTATGCCGAGGGGAACCACAGGGCGAAGATGACAAGCCAAATGCGAGCCATGCTACGCATTAGCGGTGATGCTACGGACCAGATGAACGCCAATTATTGCGACATGATTATTCAAGCAATGGCGGATCGTTTGAAGGTGCAACGCATTGAGGGCATGAGCGACAGCGCGACGACGTGGGCTGATATGGTGCTTATCGAAAATAGATTCGATAGCTTGCAAATGGACGTGCATGAAGCCTGCCTTCGGGATGGCGATACCTTCGTCATGGTAAGTTATGACAATGACAAGCGGTTGCCCGAACTGACGCATGAACTGGCGTTTGATGGGGTGGCGGGCATTATCCCCGTGTATGACCGCATGTATAAAGAGCTTATTTGCGCGATTAAGATTTGGTACGAAGGCGACCAAAAACGGGTGAACTTTTATTATTCGGATCGCGTTGAAAAATATAACGCTGGACGGTATGACGATGATACCGAATTGATTGGTACGCTGATTCTTATTGAAACAGTGCCTTGGGCGGTGGGGGGCAAGGCGTTAGGTGTGCCTGTGTTCCATTTTAAAAATAAAAGTAAGGCGCGTAAGCTGAACGGCATTAGCGAGTTGCATGATGTGATCCCGTTGCAGGACGTGCTAAACCGCACGATTGTGAGCATGGTGATGACGAGCGAATTAAGCGCATTCCAAATTCGCATTGCAAGGGGGTTTAATCCACCTGTGGATATGTCGCCCGGTATGTGGGTGGTTATTGGGGGCGATCAAGGGTTGAGTACGGATCAAGTAGCGGACGCAACGGTATTGCCCCAAGGCGAGTTAGTGCCGTTTATTTCGCAAGCATCGTTTGTGGTGGAACAAGTCGCCACAATATCACGCACCCCATTGCCTTCGATGATGGGGTCATCCGATGCGAGTGGTGAGGCATTGAAGCAACGCGAAACGGGCTTATTGGGTAAGGTGCAAAAGTTCCAGATTAAAATAGGGAACGTTTGGGAAGATGTGATGACGATGGCAGCAACGCTACAAAATGCTTTCGGGATTACCAAAGCACCCCCTAGCGATCACTGGTATTGCAAGTGGCAAGATGCCCAACTGCGGAATGAGGCTCAAACCATTGCAAATGCAAAACAAGTGATGGATGTCGTGGGGGAACGTGAATTTTTGCGGTTGGTGTCATCCGTGTTTGGGTGGGACGAAACCAAGATTGATAAAATAGAAGCCGAGAAGGCAGCCGCGCAAGATAAGAAGCTGGTGGCGGTGGGGCGGATGTTACCGGGCTTTGAGAATTTGGTTTAGCGGAACGTTCCGTGTGAAGCACGTTGAGATAATGACGGCGCGAAGTGACGCACGTCATAATGCACATTCTATAAACTGTGGTATGATTTGGTTAGGCTGATTTCCATGACATGACACGAACCCCCTACAACGTACTAGGGGGTTTTTGTTTGCCTAAAAATAACCAGTGTAAACGCTTGACAGGTATATAGTACCGTGATAATATTAGGGTAGTTGAGCAATAGGGCGCAACAAAAACTTTCAAGGAGTTTTGAAACATGGCTACAAATAACAGCAATTCCCAAGCAACTGAAACTGTTTATCAATCTACTAGCGAACTTTTGGGTGATGGCATTTGCACATTTGCCCAGATTGAAGAACTTGTAGCAGGATGGGACAAGCAAGGTTGGACATTTGAAGTTATTAAAGATGGCAATGAAGTAGAAGTGTGGGCTGAACGTGATGATGATTGTTTTGATAGCAAGCCCTCACAATATACAGACTGGCAAGAAACAAGCGATGGCGTTTTTTACATCGTAGTTGCTAATGAAGTTGTTCGCCCTGAATTTGACGCACAAAAAGCTATTGATGCCTTATTGGTGCTTCATGACCTCGAACAAAATAGCCGTTTTCAATCTGAAGATGCCGCACTTGAACAAGTCAAAATGAATGCGTGGATGGCTGCCAAAGCTGTCGGGGCTGATCCTAAACAAAGTGATGTAAATATTGACAACTACTTGCAATATGCCCGTGAATTATCAGCACAAGGCTACAAAATTTTTATGGGTGAAAAGAAGGCTTTTGGGCTTGTGCATGAACCCCATAAAAATGCCATTGCTACGTTTTTGTTATTTCGTGGTTATGTCGCTGGCATTGAGCAATACGTGCTAGTGAGTTTGCTCAAAAACTAGGATTAGCAGGGGCGCGACTGTAACGCGCAATTGTCAATCATTTTATTGTGGGGGAAATAACATGGCACGTCAGAGCGATGCAAAACAAGTAGTCATAGTCGTAACGCAAGCGCAACACGAGGCGATTAAAAAGCACGTAGCCCACACGGGGCAAAGCATTAGCGATTTTGTGAGAGGGTTGATTGAAACGCAAGTAGGCGTGGATATGAGCCAACTCGATAGCAAGAAGAACATGCTTGGGGTGCAATACCAAGCGTGGAAAGCGGATGGCAACACAGAGAGTTATATGTGGTGGCTAAAGAATGTGAAGCTACAAGACTAGATTTTAAACCCCTCGAATGTGAGGGGTTTTTTATTTGTGCGATAGTGGCAAAAATGGGGTATATTGTGAGGGTAGGTTGTGCGGTGGACGCATGGCTTAAACTATTGATGGTTTTAGACCGTGAAGTTCCACAGGTCTAAGTTTGTAGAAAGGCATTTATCTCATGGCAGATGTAAGCATAACGGCAGCAAGTGTCGTAAAAAGTGCTGGTGGTAAAGTAAAAGTTGGGACTGCTGGGGCAACCATTACAGCAGGTCAACCGTTGTATGCAGACTCTAGTGATAGTGGCAAATTGAAACTTGCCAAATGCACAAGCGTGGCAGAAAGCGATGTGGTGGGCATTGCCTTACATGGGGCAAGCAGTGGTCAACCTGTGAGCTACCTAGAACAAGATGATGATTTTGTTGCTGGTGGCACGTTGACAGTTGGGCAAACCTACGTGTTGAGCGCAACGGCTGGCGGTATTGCCCCGATTGCTGACCTTGCCAGTACAAACTACGTGACTATTTTGGGCGTAGCGAAAACGGCAAGCGTGTTGAAATTGCGCACGATTAAAAGCGCTACTGCTAAACCTTAGTTTTAACAATATGCCAAAAATGGGGTGTAGGGGATTGCCCTATGCCCCTTTTTTATTTGAGGTGAGAACATGGACGATATGACGGTATTTTTAGATGTGCTGCGCAAGATTAATAACATGGTGCATGATATGCGTGGTGAACACGAAAATTCTATTGTGGTGGTAGGGGATGAAAATCGCTTAACTGTTACGGTGCAAGTGATGCCTACAAGCGAATTGCCCACAGACATTAAAAAGCCCACTAAAAAGGGGTAAACCATGACAGCGCCAATTATGGGGGATAAGCCCGTTCCTGCATCTAGCCCGATGGGTATGGTGAGGGAATTGCTAGATAAGGGGTATAACACAACGGCGGTGAAGGTGATCCGCGTGGTGAGCGATGCCGTAACTGATGGCACGATTGCAAAACGGTTGGATGAATTGCAAGCAGAAGCTAAACGGCTAGAGGACTTGGGGCAGAAACTCGATAGCGATAACCCCATTTATAGGACATTGATCCAAGATTTGCAACCGATGCTAAAAGCGACTGCCCGTAAGCTGAACACAGAAGCCGATACGCTGGTGAGTGGGGCGATTGAGGCGAGTGGAACGCTTACGCGCCAAATGGCATTGCCTAACGTGACTGATGAACAATTACGGGCGGTGGGCATTGGGTGGAATAAGCCTGACCCAAACGCGATAAAAAGCGCGGTGGATGTGGCACAGGGGGAAGCGTGGGCGAATGAATTAGCTAGGTATCCGCAAATGAGTACCGATGTCGTGCAGAACCAAATGCTAAAAGGCATTATTTCGGGGTGGAACCCTGTGAGAACGGCAAGGCTAATTAGTGACACGGTGCAAAATGTGCCTGTGGCGTATGCAAACACGCTTATGAGGACGTTGCAACTCTCTAGCTATCGCAAGGCAACGGCACAATACCAGTTGGCGAATGCTGACATATTGGTTTATCAGATACGGATAGCCACGCTAGATGACAGGACGTGTTTGGCGTGTATTGCGTTGCATGGCACGAGAATGCCCGTGGGGGCGGTGGTGGCGGATCATCATAATGGACGGTGTACAAGCATTGCCATTGTGAGGGGGCGCGAGCGCACAGTGACCACAGGGGCAGAGTGGTTTGGAAGCCTTCCAGAAGATCGCCAAAAACGCATCGCTGGAACTGCGAACTATGAAGCGATGAAAGCGGGGGCGGTGAATTTGGGGCAGTTTGCCAAACGGTATGATGACCCTGTATTTGGTGAGATGATAGGACAATCTAGTTTGGTGGGCTTGTTGGGGGATGAAGCGAAGAAGTTCTACCCCAAATAAGCATGTGCGTTAATGGGGTAATGGGGGGATAGGATAGAGTTATAACGCACAGATGATAGGGATAACACCCCATGCGCAACACGTTGCGCAACTACAGTGTTATTTTTTATCAGTTGTGACAGTTGATAGAATAGACGTTATGACAAGGATGGGGCTAGATGCTCATAAGAAAATTTGTAGTTTTACGCTCACCTGATGATGTGGGCGGTAATGGTGGTGGCGGTGCTGATGTGCCAACAACCACAACGATCAATGCACAAACGCAATCTGATGCTAGTGGGGATGATGGCGACATTGATATAAGCACGTTGCCCCAAGCAGCACAGAAGTACATTAAAAGCCTTCGCGCTGAAGCGGCGGAAAAGCGCAAAGCATTGCAAGCGATGGCGACAGAAACGAGCAAGCGCGAACAAGAACGCTTGCAAGCTGAAGGTAAATGGAAAGAACTTGCAGAAGCGCGTGAACGTGAATTAATGGGGTTGAAACCCTATGAAGAACGCGCAAGCACCTTAGAAACGATTTTGAAGCAACAAAACGCGGCGCGTATTGCTCAAATTCCTGAGGATATGCGCACGATTATTCCTAGCGATTATGCGCCTGAACGTTTGAGCGCGTGGCTAGATGCGAATGTTGCGAAGTTGACACGCCCGATTGCGCCCAACTTAGATGCTGGTGCGGGGGGCATGGGGGGAACGCCATCGGTAAAATTGACCGATGATGAGATGGCTATTGCGCGTAAAGTGGGCATAACTGCCGAACAATACGCTAAATGGAAAAAATAACAAGGTTCTTTGGCTAGATGCCATTTTTGACCAATTTTTATTATCTGTGAGGTGAAACATGGCAGATACAAGTGCAGGGTTCCGCTTTTCTCATCGTTTGAGTGGCGAACAACCCACTATTCAAAAATTGTACTTTAAGGACACTGAAACCTTGACCAAAGGTGACATTGTGAACCTTGAAAGCGGCGAAGTAGATTTGGGCGCGACTGCGGACACCAATTTACTCGGTATTGTGTTGGAAACCAAAGCAGGGACGGATAGCACAACACTCATTGAAGTGATTGTGGACGCAGATGCCGTTTATGCTGTGTATGATGCTAATGCCCGTGTGAAGGGGGCAACCCTTGACCTTGCTGGTGCCACAGGCGCACAAACCGTAGCAGCAAGTAGCAACAAGGAATTTGTTGTGGTTGCGCCTTCATCGGCAACTGAAGAAACCTTAGTCCGCTTTAACATCGGCAAACATGCCGACAATAAAGCCCAATAACAGCCACTAACGGCGGAAAGCAGAACTAAGATCATGAGTATTTTAAACCGCGTTTTAGGTTGGGTTATTGGGTTGGTGGCAATTGTGTTTATTGCCCCAATGATGATTTTGGCAAACATGGGGTTTGAACCCTATGCAAGTTTGGTGCGTAACACTGTCACTAACATGGTGCAAAAACGCAAAGGCGTTGCACGTCGCCGTACATGGCATAGTGGACCCGCACGTTCTAGCCAATGGGGCGAATTGTTGCTTCCTGCCATTTACAACTTTTTTGAAGTAGGTCGCAGTTTACGCCCGTCATTGATCCCTCGTTTGTATAATGTGCAAACCAGTGAACGCGCCTATGAAGAATATGTGGGGGTTGGTGGTATTGCGCCCGACTCTTGGGGGAACTATAAAAATAGTGGTGTTCCTTCGATGGTGGATTTTAATAAGGGCTATAAGACCACATTTACCCATGATGAATTCATCGTCCGTTGGGGCGTTGAGCGCAAATTAATGGATGATGACCAATATGGCGTTATTCGTGGGTATGCGGAAAAGTTGGGCATTAGTGCCATGCAAAAACGCGAAACCGATGCAGCGAGCTTGTTTAACAATGCGTTTACTAGTGCAACGGGTGGCGATGGCAAAGCATTGTGTGCTACGGATCATCCTGCTAGCCCAAGCAATACAAGCAGTGGCGGACAACAAAGCAATAGCGCCACATTGGCATTGACTAAGGCAAATGTGGGGACTGCCCGTACAGCCATGATGAACTTTACCGATGATGTCGGTAACAAATTGGCTATTACGCCAAATCTTTTGCTTGTGCCTCCTGCGCTTGAAGATACCGCGCTTGAAATCGTGAACAGCTTGCTAGACCCAAGTAGCGCGAACAACGCAAGCAATCCTCAAGCTGGTCGCTTCCAAGTCGCTTCATGGCATTTTTTGAGCGACACAAACGCATGGTTTATGATTGACACTATTTGGGCGAGTCAATCGCTTATGTGGTTTGATCGTAAGCCTCTCGAAATCACCCTTTATGAACAAGCCGCCGCACAAAGCACCTATGAAGCCTACATGCGCTACACTTACGGGTGGAACGATTGGCGTTGGGTGTACGGAAGCAATCCTAGCTAGTTGATGATGACCCAAAATAAAGGGGCGGGGTGACTTGCCCCTTTTTTGTATATGATGTGAGGTGAAACATGGCAGTAACTGATTTTCCAAATGGGATAAGCACAACAACGCTCACGGCAACGGCTGTGACGGGTACGAGCTTTGCGGGTGAATTGAAGCGGAATACACAGGTTGCTAGTGCCAACGGGGCAATTACCATCAAGGACGGCATTGTTATCATCACCAAAGGTACAGCGTGTTTGTTGACATTAGCCGCGCCTACGGCTGGGACTGATGATGGTAAGATGCTGTTTATTGATAGCACCACAGCGGCAGCTCATACGGTAACGATTGCCAATGGGTTGCGTGGTGGTGGTGCAAGTGTGGATGTGGGTACGTTTGGCGGTGCGATTGGTGATGGGATTGTATTGTATGCCTATAATGGGGCATGGTATCCCGTACCTGGTACAACCACAAACGTGACGTTTGCCTAAGGGGGCGTTATGTCAACACGTACAGTAAAAGCCGTGACAACCCTCACGGGGACGGCTGGTAGTGCAAGCGGAACGGGCGTGAGTTCCATCCCTGTCAGTGGCAATATTAAAGCCATTAAGATTGAGCGGACGGGGCAACCTGGGACGCTTGATGTGACGCTTGCCACCAAAAACGCGCCTACGAAAACCTTTTTGACCATTACCAACATTGCAGCTGATACTTGGTATTATCCTAGAGAGGATTGCCAAAACTTGACGGGCGGTGTGAGTGCTGGTAATCATGACACGATTCCGATTGATGATTATTTTGGGGTGACATGCGCCCAAGGTGATGCTGGTACGGTGACGGTGTATGTTTTGGTAGAGGTATCGGGGGGCTAACATGGCTTTTCATTACACCCCACAAACGCCCGATGATGTAACACGGGTACGATTCCACACGAACGACACCAATTGCGATGCTTACCGTTTTGAAGATGCTGAAATTGCTTTTATGATTGCTGAATGTGGTGGGTGGAAACCTGCCGTGATTGCTTGCATTGAGGCAATGATTGCCGAAGTGGCGAACACGCCTGATTTTAAAGCGGACTGGCTAACGGTGGATAGTAGCAAGGCATTGGCTTCATTAAGCGCATTGCTTGCCACAAAACGCAAGACGCTAGGGCAAAATGCAATTACGGCATCGTCTGCGAGTGTTTACCGCGTGGATAGTTTGCAAACCAATGCGGATTATTCTGAGACTTAATAGAATGATGATTATGGCAAGGGACACACAATGAACGCACGAATTTTGCAACGCATGAGGTCAGTCTTAAACACCTTTTTAACTGATACATGCACCATTGAACAGGAAGTGCGTGAGATTGGGGCGATGGGGGAAGAAGTGCATGTGTGGCAAGTGGTGGCTAGAAACGTTCCTTGCCGTGTCATTACCACAGGGGGCAGTATCTCTAATGATATGCGCGAGGTGGGCAGTCAAGAGGCAATGGTGACACAATACCGTTTGGCTGTGCCATATAGCCAAAGTTTGACAGTGAATCAACGCGCTACGGTGGGAACTGCGGTTTATCAGATTACGAGCGTATTGGAAAAGCGGACGGATAGCACAGACACCCAAGCGGTTATTGTGAGGGTTGAAAATGGCTAAGGACGGACTGACGTTTAAAATTGATACATCGGGCTTAGAGAAGCTCATTAGCCAAGAACCTGCCAAAGTGGATGCGTGGCTTCGGGGGGTGGCAAATGAGATAAAGAGCGATGTTATTTTGAGCTTTGGCACGTCGCCTGCTGGACGCAAATACAAACGCGGTAAAAAGTACCATGTGGCAAGCGTGAAAGGCAACCCCCCTAATGTTGATACTGGAACCCTTAAAAATAGCTTGAATGTGCAACCTATGGGGGCATTAAGCTATGAAATACGGGTGGGGACGGAATACGCGCAATACCTAGAAGAAGGCACTGATAAAATGGCAGCGCGCCCATTCTTTGCGCCTGTGCTAAAGGCATGGGAAGGCAAGTTAGAAGATGATGCTAAACGCAATTTAGGGCTTGAGGACGTATGAACGCTTTAGAGAGTTTGTTGATCGCTGTGAAAAATACGTTGTCGGGCGATATTTGGGGCGACAGAATATATAGTGATAGTGCGCCTGCCACAGCAGAAAAACCCTATGTGGTTTATTTTTGGAGTGGGGGTGGTGAAGCGAATGAAACGACCTTTGCGCAAGATGCCCGTTTGCTATTGAGTGTGAAGTGTGTTGCGGACACGATGCAAGAAAGCATGACGGGGGCAAACAGAATAAGCGCATTGCTCAATGATCAAGGCTTGCAAGATGTGGGGAACACAATCACGGGGGATAATGAGTGGGCTATTTTGACCATTACCCAAGGGGGCGTGTTGCACCTGAAAGAGATGTTTGAGGGGGCAACCCCTATATACCATGATGGTTATCAATTTGATGTGAGTATGGAGGCGGTGTAAGATGCCAAGATATAACGGAAATACGATGTATTTAGAAATGGACGGGGTAGACGTAAGCGCCTTTTTTACGGCTACGACGGGGTTGGAAACGACCAATGAAGTGCAAGATGTGACTGCTGGTAGTGGTCAAACGCATGTGCAACGCTTGCCAGGCTTGAGCGATACCAAAGGGACATTCACGCTTGTGTATCAAGTGGGTAGCTTGCCAAGTTATATTCAACGCTTGCAACCAGGGCAAGTCGTGCGCTATGTGTATGGTCCCGAAGGCAACGGTAGCGGTAAACCTGTGCAAGAGGCGGACGTTGTGATTAACAGCGTTAAAGGTCCTGATGTCACGATCAAGAAAGAACTTGTGAAGTTTGAAGTGGCGTGGGATGGGGCAGACGTGCCGATTAGAAGCATTTTGAACGGCGATGTGTTTTAACTAATTTTTGGGGGGAACTGCAATGGAAGAAAAGCCGATTTTTGATTTTAGCAAGGTGAGCAGGGTATGGGCGCGTGAATGGCGGTCATTAGTGGCGCGAGCTATGAAGGCGAACACCATTTTGGCGAGTGTGCCATTGCCCAACTTGACAGGCAATGAGATGGTACAAGTTCAATTGGCTAAAGCTGAAGCAATGGAAGATATAAACACCATTGAAGCAGAACGCGATAGGCTAGTTGTTCAAGTGCTTAAAAGTGTGCCTAGGGGGTGGTTGGTTGATGATGCCCCCCAAGTGATTGATTGGGCGAATGTTGATAGTTTGGATTATTTGCTAGAGAGCCGATACGCTGAACTATTTGATGTGATGAATGAGGCACGACAAGAACCAAAAAACTAGCAGGGGCATACGTTGACGGGTTTGATGTGCCTGATTTGGTGGAGTTTGAACCCGAAGAAATCGACAGGATACAACGGGCGCAAATCGCTATGTTGTTGCACAAACTGCCAAGTGAAATTGACGGTATGCCCCTATCGGATTTTGATGATGTGCTAGAACTTCATAACGCTAACTTGCACATTGAGGCACTGAAAACAAAAAAGGCTATGAGAGGATAACCCCAACAATGGGGTTATTTTTATTTCGTGCGATAGTGGGGGGAAAGTGGGTGATACTTTGTAGAAAGGCACTTATCCAAACCCATCGGGGTCATTATGGCTACAACGGTTGCTACATTAAAAGCATTATTGACGTTAGATGACAGTCAATTTAAAACGGGACTTAAAAACGCCGAAACAAGCGTCACTGACACATCCTCAAAGGTTGGGGCATTTAACCAACGGTTGGTCGAAGTGGGCGGTAATTTGCAACGCATGGGCGCAAAAATTACGATGATTACTGCCCCTTTGGGCGTGGCGTTTGCTTATAGTGCGCGGAGTGCGTTGGCATTTGACAATGCTATGAGCAATGTTGGGGCGGTACTTGGCAAAACACGCGATGAAATGAAGCCACTCAATGCAGAGATACTAAAAATGGGGGGAAATAGCCTTGCAGGTCCTCAAAAGACTGCGGAGGCGTTTTATGACATCGTGGGCGGTGTTGCGGATGCGAGTACGCACATGGATATTTTGCAAGCAGCAATCGCCACAAGCACAGCAGGGGCGAGTGATTTGGGCGCGACCACGAGCGCATTAATCGCGGTCATGAATAGCTATAAATTTGGCGCGGAAGAAGCCGCTTATGCTAGTGATGTGTTGACCCGTACAGTGGGCATGGGCGTTGGTAGCATGGATGAATTTGCTAGCGCGTTTCCTTCGGTGACGGGGTTGGCTAATTCATTGGGCATATCCTTCGGGGATTTGGGCGCGATGACGGCATACCTAACGACACAAGGCAATAGCGCAAGTGAGGCGACCACCCAATTAGGCGCGATGATGACAAGCCTACTCAACCCGAATGAGACCATGAAAAAGGGGTTGGCTGAATTAGGGTTTACGAGTGGCGAGGCGGCAATACAGCAGTTAGGGCTTGCTGGTGCTATGGATGCGTTGAGTGAAACAAGCACAGCACAGACTGACGGCATGGCTAAAATGACGGGCAGTGTTGATGCTTTGCGCGGTGTGACTGCATTGGCAGATGATGCGTTTGGCACATTTGCGAATAACTTCACTGAAGGCATTACAGGGGCAACGGCGGCAGCAGAAGCGATACAGATGGAAGACCCTGCCAACCAATTGAAGTTATTACAGAACAAAGGCGAGGAACTTGCCATAAGCATCGGGCAAGCGTTGATCCCTAGCTTGTTAGGCATTGCTGACAAGATTAAGCCCGTTGTTGAGCAGGTGATTGGATGGATCAATGAGAATCCCGAATTGATGCAAGGTATCATTATGATTGGTGGGGCGTTGCTGGTGTTAGGTCCTGTGGTTGGCATGGTTGGAACTGCCTTCACAGTAGTTAGCACAGTGGTTGGGGGCATTGGTGCGGTAATGATGAGCGCAATAGGACCTATTTTAGCTGTAGGGCTTGCCGTGACTGGCGTTATTGCGGCATTGCAGAATTTTAATAATACGATTGATGAAGCGAGAAGCAAAGCCAATGAAGTGATTGCGCCAAAGGTTGCGAGTGGGGCGGTGAGTGAGGCAGAAGTGTTTGATGCCACATTTAAAGCTACTGCTGGTCAATTTGGCGGTGGGTGGGCTGGTGATGCCATAGCAAGAATTGCAAGCCCGTTTATTTTTAACAGTGCGGTGGGGCGTGATACAGGGGGGGCGGTGCAAGCTGGTGGGGTGTATCGCGTGGGGGAACAAGGTCCCGAAACTATCTACATGGCAGGGAATGGGACGGTGCAACCGACTAAACAAGGGGGCGGTGGGGGCATGACGATTCAAAGCGTGGTGATTCATGCGAGTGGGCAAGCAGAAGGACGCGCCGCAGGGGATGCGTTTAATGCGCGGTTGACTGAGCTAATGATGGCAAGTGGGAGTTTAGCCTAATGAGACTCTATCGGTTTGCTGGTGCTAGGGGCGAATATATATTCCCTGCCCAAACGGATTTACAAAGCAATTTTGGCAATTTGTTGACCCGTACAACGAAGATATACATGATGAACGGGGCGATAGATGACTACAACGGACGCAGAGCGCCGCAAGATTTGGGCAATATTAGCGTAGGCATGTGGTTGATTGGCGACCCTTGGGGCAGTGTGCGGACGCTTAAAGATGATGCTTTCAAAATGGCAGGGTGGGGAACACAACGGCTATTTATTCGCCCAGAGGATGAAAGCGGTATACGGTGGGCGTGGTCACGGGTGGCAAACATTCGGGGCAATGAGAACGTGAAGAATTTGCCCCACCTAAAGCAGAAGATTGATGTAGATTTCCAGATTGCAAACCCTGTTTGGTTGGGGACGCAAGACATTCACCATTTTTGTGATACGGGCATGAGTTTGGATTGTGGGCATTATCTTGATGGCATGGCTTACCTTGATGATGGCGACGTGCTTGATAGTGGGGATGTGATTGCAGGCGTTAAAGCGGAATATCAGATTATAGGCAGTGCGGAATTTGATGTAAGCAATGATGGCAATCATGGGGTGAAGCCACTCATTAAAGTGGGCGGATTGTCGGGGGGGTGGTTGATTGGGGATGGGACGATTATTGGGGATGAGCCTGCTTTGTATTTTGGGGGCGTGGGGCAAGCTGTTAGCGATATTACCATTAAGTGCAAACAATATGGGCGCGTGGTAGATGAGATATACTACGCTGGTGTGATTGGTGGGGGTGAGTGGGTAGAGATTAACTGTGACAAAAACACAGTGATTAAACACGGCGTGAACGGCATTGAAAGCGCGTATGCAAATTTTAGCGCGGTGCAGGGGTTTGGATTCACAGAGATTGCAAGCGGTGACATGACGTTTGAAGTGAGTGGCACGTTTAACGATGCTGGATGCTATGTAAGCGTTGATTTTTTTGACGGGTGGTATTAGGCGGAACGTTCCGTGATTAGAAACGTACCCGACCGCGCAAGTGACGCAAGTCGGGGTTGTTAGAATGGGTATTATTTAAACGGAGGATAGGCAATGACAACGAATTACCATACTGATATAGCAACGGGTGCGCCATTGAACGCAAGCACATTTAATAATCCGATGGGGGAATTAGATGCCGCGTTGACGGGGATTGTTAGTGGGGTGACTGCATTAACACAATTGAATTTAGGGACGGATAGCACCCTAACGATTGCGAGTGGTGCCATTACTGTGACACGCTCACGGCATTTGATCGACACGGAAGGAAGTGCAGCAACCGATGATTTGACCACGATTAACGGCGGTGCTGAAGGCGACGTGCTGTTATTGCAAATTGTGAGCAATGCGCGTGTTGTGACCATTAAAAACAGTGACAACATTTACCTTCGTAGTGGGACGGACATTAAGCTAGATAATGTCTATGAAGTGATGCCATTTTTGTACGATGGCACAAAGTGGAACGAAATTAGTTTGAGTTTGGCAGTGAAGCTGTCGAACTACAATAGTTTTGTTGTGCCTGATACAAAAACCGCCTTCGCGCCTGCTATGCAAGCGCGGAATCGGTGGGATGTGAAAGCTGCTGCTGCAACGGTACAAGCTACAGGGATCGCCGCGCCAACTGCAACGGGAACGCCAAGCGCAAGCAATGACACAGACAGCACCTATATCAATTTATTGAGTGGGGCGGTAAGTGGTAACTTGACGGGGTATGTAAGCGCAACATTTAACCTTGTGCGCCGTAGCCATAACCCTACGTTTCATTGCATCCTTCGTACAGGGGCAGCCGCCGATATTGCAAACATCCGTTATTGGGTGGGGTTGTTTAGTGCCGCGCCGACTAACGTGGACACATTGGCAGCAGGGACACGCGGAATTTGCTTTAGATCGTCAACCGTAGCAGGGGATACGGGGTGGACACCTGTTTGTAATGATGGAACAACCCAAACCACAGGGGCAAGCCTTGGAGGTGCATTGACGGCAAGCACCCGTTATTTGTTGAGCATTGAAGTGGATAGCACAAACGGGCTTGCTTATTTTAGTGTGGATAACGGAACCCCTGTGACGGTAAGCGCGAATTTACCTGCCACAACGGACGAATTGGGTTTCGCTGTTTACTTGATTACAACGGCGGCGGTTGCAAAGAACTTTAAATTGAGCCGTTTGGTTTGCACCTACGATTAGCATCAAAATAAAAGGGCGCAACACGTTGCGCCCCTACATTAGAAAGGGGTTTTAGATGGCAACGTATTACACGCCGATTGTTGACGGTGAGCAAGGGAATGCAGCGACTTTTAACACGCGGTTTCAAGAGTTAGAAGATGCTATTGGAAATGCAAGCAATGTTATGGGGGCGATTCAGCCTTGGACGGAATTAGGGGGGAATGAAGCAACGATTGATATTACTGCGATTCCTAGCACCTATTCTATTTTGCATTTGGTCGCCCTCTTAAAATCAAGCACTTCGGGAACGCCTGCCGAATTGGTTATTAACGTGAATAATGACACGACCCAAGCGAACTACTACGCGCTACATGCGTTACATGCGGTGAGTGTGGGCGGTGTTACGGAACAACTCGGAACGGGGTTTAACGGGTGGGGTTTTGCATCGGCATTGGTTCAAACAGGCACGAGCCAACTGTTTAGCGTGATGGAATTAAAGATTTACCGCTATGCAAGCACAAACGTCTTTAAGCAAATGACGTACCAAGGCTATGCCCATCAAGGCGACAGCTCAAACACGTTAAAAGTATTGGTGGGGGGTGGGGTTTGGAAACAAACTTCTGCAATTACCTCATTGAAAATGGCTCAAAATTCGGCTGATACGTTTGTTGCTGGCTCTCGTTACGCATTATTTGGGATCACCTAACATGGCACTATTTACCCCTATTTCACGCGGTGAACGGGTAAACGCCGCAACATTTAACAGTAGGCTTGCAGATTTATCGTCTGCGATTGATACCACGTTGTATTCGCTTGAGAAAGCACTGGGCTTTATTGACTTAAGCGGATTAAGCACCTATACCATTTCAGACATCCCTTCGGATGTGCGCTATATTCGCATTATGGCGTTGTTGAGAAGCAATGGCGCTGGTACGGCTACGATTAATGTGAATAGCTATACAGGATTCTATAGACGTAAACGTGTGACAAATCAAAATTCGCAAGCCTATGCGGATGACTCGGGGGCAATCAATTTGATTAATACCGTTTCTACGGATGGGGCAGGGGAATTTGGGATTAATGAGTTTACGCTATATGCACACACGGCATTGCAAAACCTATTTGTAGGGGTTGCTTATGATAGTGCGTTGAATGATTACATTACGACAAATGCACGACGTGGGGCGGCAGCCTTGGAAAGTGTGATTACAAGCATAACGCTAGGCATGAGCGCAAGCACATTTGCAACGGGTAGCGGTTTTAACTTGTATTATGTGAGGGCTTAACTATGTTGTGGTGTGATGTGTATGGCGTGGATGGGGTGAAGGTCGGCGATGGACCTGTTTTAATTGAGAGTGCGAGTGTCACACGCGCATTGGATGGGGCAGGCAACTATAACCTAGAGATGGTCTACAGTGAAGCAGTTGAAGCGGTGATGCAGGTGGGGCGTAGCATCTTTTTATACATGCAAACGCCCAATGCTGACGGGGAACTAGATAAACGGTTGATTGCACAGGGGATTATACGCAAACGCAAAATGCGCTATAGCACGAACCCCTCATTTACCGTTGAAGGTCCTGAACTGCTAGATGAATTAAAGTACACAAGCGTTTTGCTCAATCGACAATACAATAACGTGGCATTGGCTACGGTGGTGCAAGCATTGGTGGCGTTAGGTGGGTGGACTGCTACGGTTGCTATAAGCGACATTCTATTAGCCTCTCGGTTTGATGGGGTAAGCGTTCTCAAGGCATTGCAAGAGATTGCCAAACAGAACGGGCTACATTTCCGACAGGGGGAACTTGAGCGCGTTTTGGAGTGGGGGGCATTTGGGGCAAATAATGGGGTAACACTCATTAGCACAGAAAGCGCTAACGCGGTGGGCGATGGCATTGGAATCATTGAGAGCATACAGCTAGATGAAGAAGGCGACAACGTGATTAATTGGTTGTTGCCTGTGGGGGCTGGTGAGGGGGAAGCCGCGCTGACCTTGAAGAAAAGCACCCGTAGCGGTGTGGAAACCATGACAGGCGCGGATAATAAACCCCTCTATTATGTGAAAGACGATGCGAGCATTGCCAAATATGGGGTAAGGCAAAAGGCAGGCATCTTTAAAGAGATCGCCCCCCTAGACAATAATGAGCCTAGCAAAGTGTTGGCGGCGAATGCGTTGTATGATGCGAGTGTGGCGTATTTGGCGCGGTATGCTGACCCTGTGAAGCGGTATAGCGTGGTCGTGAAGCGGTGCAATGAGGCGTTTAAAGTGGGCGATAAAGTGCGCGTAAAGTATAACGGGCTTATGCGAACGCTTGAGGGCGATGATGTGTTTACGCGCATTGATGAAGATTTGTGGATTATGCGCGTGAATGAAAGCTATGGGCAAGGGTATAGCGTAAGCCTTGAATTAGCCAATGTTGACCAAGCAAAACAAGACAGCGCGAAAGTGATTGTTGGGGCATTGGAAAACATCGAGTTGAAAAACTTGAAGCCTCAAACTTACCCGTATTGGGCGACGTATGTCTATACCGATTTGGTGAGCAATAACTTTATTGCGGGGCAAGTGCGGAACGCTGATTTTAAAATCAAAATTGATAACGGCGTAACTGATATTACGCGGATTAAAATTAGTTTTGTGACTAAGGTCATTTATCAGACAACGCAAGGCTATCAAACGGCTGGCGTGTTTACCTTGGCGAGTGATGGGACGGTTGGGCTACACACGCATGAACTTAACACGGGCATACAGTATGGGTTCTTCAATGTCGCCGAAGGGAGTAACTACCCAAGCGATATTACGCTATACATCAATGGGGTAGATGTGAGCGCGACCTTTGGCGGTCCTTGGAACCCTAGCCCAACAAATGCCCAGTGGACGCTAGACGCGGATATAACTGATATTATTTTGGCTACGGGGAACATTTACGCGACACACACGGTACAGGTGCGATGTGGGCAACGGACGGGGGACGCACGCTTACCCGGTGGGCTGGTGGCAATATCGGGGGATGTGAGTCATGGGCTTGTTGAGGCGACCATTACGGTTCAAGGGATTTGCCAAGCAATTTTGAGTAGCTAAGTTCCTATAAGGTGTTTTCTACAAAGTTAGAGAGGTGAGTTATGGCGTTGATTTATGCGGATAGAGTAAAAGAAACCACAACGACAACGGAAACGGGACCAATTGCGTTAGGTGGCGCGGTGGCTAAATTTAGGACGTTTGCCGATGCCATGAGCACCAATGACACCTGTTTTTATGTGGTGGAACATGCAAGCGCCAATGAGTGGGAAGTGGGCATTGGGACATTTACAAGCCCGTCCACTTTGGCGCGTACAACGGTTTTAAAAAGTAGCAATGCAAATAGTTGGGTCGTATTTAGTGCTGGCACAAAAGTGGTGGGCTTAACGGTGAGTGCGAGCGCATATGATGGGTTTGCTAATGATATTATCCCTATTGAGCGTGGGGGGACGGGCATTGATGCGAGTGGGACGGGGGGAGCTAATCAATTCTTGAAGCAAAGCACCCTTGGGGGCAATGTTAGTGTAGGCACGATTGGCATTGCGGATATTGCTACCCCATTACGTGCGCCTACGGCAATAGGGATTGATACCCCATCTACGGGGAATTTTACGGCTGGTAGTTTTACATCATTAGGGATAAATGCCACCCCAAGCGCGACACAAGAAGCTATTTTTAAAGCAGAAAGCGCGGTGATTACCCCATTGACGCTACAAGGCGAAACGGGACAATCTGCTAATTTAATGACGTTATTAGATATATCGTCAACAGTGTTGGCGTTTTTTGATTTAAATGGGTGGCTAGGAATTGGCGACACCCCATCTTCACGCTCATCGAATTTAGCTTTGGGAAGAACTACAACGCTTACAGGATCGCAACGGACTATTTACGCAAGAATGATTGCTAACCATTCGGTTGCGCCTACAAGCACCTCTATGCGTGGAATAGATGCGGGGGGGGAAACGGCATCGGGGAATAGTACATCATTTACGGGGTTGATACTTTATGGGTTGCTGTCTAGTTCTGTTCATCGTGGAAGTGGCACGTTAGGTACTGCTATTGGCAATACCGCTTCTGTGACTGCGGTAAGTGGGGCAGGTCCTATTACAAATGCTTATGGTCTTACGGCACTTATTACAAATGCAAGCGCCTCAACAATAACGTTAGCTGTAGGCTTATCTATAGCGTCATCGACTAATTCGGGGGGTGGGGCAATTACTACCCTATACGGCATTAAAGTCGAAAACCAAACGGTAGGCACTACTAGTTATGCTATTTTTACGGGGACGGGCTTAAACCGCTTTGGGGATCAAATTTTAATTATTGGTAGTGCTGATAGAAATCAACTTATTGTTCGGGGGAATGCTACCCAAACAACTAATTTGCAAGCATGGCAAACAAGTGCATCGGTAGTTGTGGCAAGTGTTGATAACAGTGGGGGCGCGGTATTTAACGAGAATGGCACATCAACGGGGGATGTGCGCATAGAAGGCGATACTGACGCGAATTTGTTGTTTACGGATGCGAGCGCGGATAGCGTAGGTATTAAAACCAATACGCCTAATTCACGATTGCAGGTTAATGGATCCATGTCACGTCCTACGCGGACGGTAAGCGCGGATTATACCCCGACTATTGACGACTGCTATTTATTTGTCGATACCACATGCAGGATTAACTTACCTTCTGCGGTGGGGATTAGTGGGCGTGATTATTTTATTAAAAATATAGGCGTGGGGGTGACTGTGACCATTGACGCGAATGGCACAGAAACAATCGATGGGGCATTAACCCAAGTGATTGCCACGCAATGGACGAGCATCACCATCGTTAGCCACAATAATAATTGGTATATCGTATAAAGGAGTTAGCATGACTTACTTAAACCAAATTACGACGGGGTTTGCAGATACCCAGAGCCTTGATGCATTTGGACGGTTACGGGTTAGTGAGCCGTACACTATTTTTGATAGCAAACAACTCCACGACGAGCAACCGTTATTTTTTTCTAGTGAGGCGTTATCGGGTAGCGGTGGATCTAGCACGTATACACTAGCGAACGCGAGTAGCGTGATTGCGGTGACGGCGAACACTGCGTGTTCATTTGTGCGTCAAACAAAAATGAGATTTAACTATCAAGCAGGCAAAAGCCAATTTGTGAAGATGACATTTACGCTTGGGGCGGCTGTCAGTGGCGTTACAAAACGGGTTGGTTATTTTGATGACAATAATGGGGCATTCCTTGAACAAAATGGCAGTGGGGTGCTTGCCTTGGTTATTCGCAAGAATGGCAGTGATAACCGTATTGTACAAAGTAGCTGGAATATTGATGAGCTAGACGGAACGGGCGTTAGTGGGGTCACATTAGATGTGACAAAATCTCAATTGCTTATTTTAGACCTTCAATGGTTGAGTGTGGGGCGTGTGCGTTTTTCGTTTGATGTGGATGGGGTGATTGTCGAGGCGCATCACTTTAACCATAGCAACCGCGTGGTTGGGGCTTATATGCAAACCCCGAATTTACCCGTTAGGTATCATATTATAGCCAGTGGCACCAATGGCGCGGCAAGCATGGAATGTATATGCTGTGCTGTTGAAAGTGAAGGAGGGGTTGTTCGTTCTGGTCCTAGCTTTTCAGCTGACAGAGGGATCACAGGGTTTGCAACGGGGGCTTCACAATCCTTATTCCCATTGCTATCGATTCGTTTAAAAACTACGCATCTTGATACAACGATTATTCCAGATGAATTTAGCGTGGTATCCACTACCACATCAAACTTTAGGTGGGCATTGCTACTAAACCCCACTATTGCAGGTGTTGATGCTGCATCATGGACGAGCGTTGCCAATAGTGCGATTGAGTATGATGTAGCACGTACTACCACAAACACGCTTACGGGGGGAACCCAAATTACAAGCGGTTATGGTACGTCTTCTTCATCTTCGTTCTCGGGGGTTGTTAATCCTGCTTTATTGTTGGGGAGTACCGCGTTAGGTGTTCGGGATCAGTTGGTTTTGGCGGTTCAAAACTTAGCTGCTCAAACTGAGACTTATTTTGCACAAATGGAATGGCACGAACTAGGTTAAAAGGAGCTGTAACATGGCAAGCATTACATTGACAGAAGAACAATTAGACGAATTGGTAACACAAACAAGCACCCGTGTAGTTGAGCAACAAAAAGCGCAAGAATCGGCTAAAGCGGTGGCGATGACATCGTTTAACTTTTTGCGCGACACATTGAATTTCCATAAGGCGCAACTAGCAATAACGCCCGATGATATGCAGTTGAGCATTCTCATTAGCTTGATTAAGCAACAACTGATTCTATATAACAGAATGTCGGGCGTGGTAACTGACGATGAATTAGCAGAGCTTCTACAATGACCACAAAACGGGGGCATATTGTACAACGGATTATTCATGATGCCTTGATGGAAGATACTTACATTGTGAGTGATGAGAACGGCAAAATGCTTGCAATGTTGAGTGTACCAATGGGGACGCATGAAAGCGTGGTGTTTGAGCAATTAGACACTATGGGGGTGTAGCATGTCGCTAGGAAATAGCGTTATAAGCGAATTTTCGATTGCTCAAATTGGCTATTTGATTGCCCCGATTACACGGGGAACGATTGTGGCGAATGTGGGGGCGAGCGTAGCGGTGCAATTGGGGGCAACGGCTAGAATTGCCGTGATGGGTAGCGGAACGGTAAGCGTTGCCGTATTGAACCATGCAAAAGAACGGGTAGGTGTTGAGGCAAGGAACACTGAAACAACACAGATAACATTAGGGGTGAATGATGAGTGATTGTACAACGGTTTACCTAGGGGCAAGCGTTGATTTAACTGCGTATTTTTTGCAAGACGGGCAACGTGTCGAGCCTTCTACTGTCGCGCTGGTAGTGACGAATAGCTATACCGACACAAGCACGACCTATGCTAAAACGGACATGACCATTAACGCGGATAATGAGCATTTGTTGACGTATACGCCAACGGCAGCAGGGGAACATATTGCGCGGTGGACAAGTACAACCCCAAGTGCAAGTTACCAAATTAATTTCGTTGTATTGCCTTAGTGCGTTATACCCCATTATTTGCGATAAAGTTGGGATAAAAGACATTCTAACAAGCGTGGTGGGGGAATTATGGACGAGGCAACACTAGCATTTTTGAAGGACGTAAGCATAGGGCTGATTGCCCTGTATGCTTTGATTTTGGCGTTACGAGGGTCAACTAAAAGCGACCACGATAATTCTATCGTGATTACAAAGCTGGTTGATTTGGTAGGGGCATTTAAAACGCAAAGCGAGAAAAGCGTAACGGCATTTGAGGCGTTGACCACGAAGATCAGCACGCAAACGGATGCCATTCTTGCCAATGGGGTAGCGATTAGCAACACGACTAGCGCGGTGAATGACATCAACAAGAGCATTAAAAATGAGGTTGTGCCACAACTCACATCATTGTTAGGTGAGCATCAAGCCAAGATCATTGAAGAATTTAAGCCCGTAGTGCAATTACTCTCAACTATTGGGGTGGGGGTAAAAGCACAAAACGAATCGCTTATGATGCACAGGCAAAAAGAGATTGAAATAGCCGAACAACAAAAGATTTTGAATGAGGCTATGCTAAAGGCAGAGAAAAGCCTAGAAGCCATTTTTTTAGAGATACTTAAAAGCAATCAAAAACCTGTGGCAGTCGCCACAGTGGAACCCGTTGAAGAAAAAGACACTGACAAGAAAGAAGGTGAGGCATGATTGAGTTAAGCGTGGGGGATGTGTTCGGGATTGTGATTGGAATGCTTGCCTTTGTGGTGAGCGTTTACGCCTTGGCAAAGAGTGACAAGGGGAAAGGGCTTGATAATGGGGTGATGCTACGCATTGACCAAATGCAAGCGAATCGTGATTATATGGACAAGCTAGAACGCGCCTATGAAAGCGCCAATGTCGCGCAACGGTTGGCATTTGATCGTTTTAGCGCATTGGTCAAAACGGTTGCCCCATATACGCCGATAATGAGCGATGATGCTATTGCCCGATTTTTAGACGATGTGAAGGCAAAAGGCGACCCAAAGGCGGTGCAAGAGATGCCTAAATCTGGAAGCCTTCCACCTGAATAGATAACAATGGGGTGGGGGTGAGTTCCCATGACTTTATACATAAAGTCAAAAACCATGAGGGTTTGATCGCGAAGTTCCGCAGATCAAAATAACACGGTGAATAATAAGCGTATCCCCCCACGTTAAACCCTCTCCGTACAAGAAAGCATCCTAATGGGGTGCTTTTTTGTTGGGGAAAATAAAAACCCCTTCCGAATTCGCGTTAGGAAGGGGTTGTATCTCGTAATCTGTTTAGCTTGTGATGATGTTACCCAAGCGCGACATAGTTGGCAAGGGTGCGCGCGCCATATTCGGGTTTTGTGCCGATATAGCGCAATGTCACGCCTGCGTCTTTGTGGCGTAGCAATTGTTGAATCTCTGGCAAGTTCATACCGTTCTCATAAGCAAGGGCAGCTGCGGTTCTGCGCGTGTCGTGCGCGGCGAGCTTATAGGATTCGCCAAGAATGGCTGTGCGATTGGCGATAATGTCACGCATTGCCTGTTGGCTCATGCCGTTACCTGCCTTGTAGCCGTTTACTCCAATAATGGGGTGATTGTCGCCGTGTATCATGGGTTGCCATAGTGGGGTAGTTTGCCCGATACGGCGTTTATCATCGGGCGATAACTTCGCATTGAAATTAGCGACATACTTCATGATGGCTTGCACGACTGACGCACCTACTGGTACAGGATCGACATTGCTACGTTTGCCACGAACAGTGATGATATACACATCGCCTTCCTGACTGATGTTTGACAGCGATAAGCGGTGCAATTCTGCGAGGCGTAGGGCAGAACTAAACGCAAGTAGCAGAAGGGCATAATCACGGCTTCCTGTAATGGTATCCGTGTCGATTTTGCGTAGGACGCTATTTACTTGACCATGCGAGAGGCGCACAAAGTCGCCACGCCATAGGGGGGCAATATTTGACGTGGTTTGAGCGCGTGGGGTTTTGACTTCGGACGCTTGGCGAATGGATTCTTTAGCATCGGTCACGAGGTCACGCTCATCACCAAAAACGGGAATGTGTTGGTTGGCGAGCTTCTTGAGGAATAAACGTACCGGGGCGAGATACTTAGAACCAATTGTGGACGGTTTTAAACCACGTTCCACTAAATGCGCGATGAAGCTATTCATAAGGGCTTCGGTGGGTAATTCATTGGCGTACCAGTTGAGGAAATACTTTAAGCCATCGCTATATACGCGCATGGTGTGTTTTTCGCTGGTTTGGCTAGAGGGCAATTGCATCACATGATCCTGAACGGATTTGATTGCGCTATCGACATTAAAGAACGATTGCCATGTTTTAGACAAGAGGGGGGTTGCCAAAATAACGGAACTAGCATATTCTGTAGGTGTGATTGTAGACATTGTAAAACTCCTTGAAGTAGACGTGTTAAACGGCAAAAAACGCACAACGGCAAAACGCACTTGATGTAAACACCATTCTAAAAAGCTAGGCAAAGACACCCCCTGACACGGGGTGTTTTTGTTTGATTGCTTACATATATATACAATAGCACTTTCTACAAACCGTGTCAAGCAATTTGAGCAAATTAGCTTTAAATATGAGGCAATTGCTTGACAATCGCTACAGAACAGGAGTAGTATCTAAGCAATTAACAGAAAGGAGTAGCCATGAGTCACCCCATTTACAGCGATACTGCAATTCTACAAAATCGTTTTTCTGAATTGCTTGCCACAAAGGAACGCTTAGAAGGTCGCATAATTTCTATTTTAGAAGTTGAGCGCGAAACGGGCGTTAATCGCATGACATTACATTCTTATCAGTACAACCGCATTATGCGTTATGATTCGCGTGTTGTGTTGAGCCTATGCCGTTATTTTGGCGTGGGGTTTGATGAATTCTTAGTTGTAAACGAAAAGACCACAGTCAACGCCCCTGCTTAGGTAAGACTGTGGTCTTTTGAGTTTGAGTAATAGTGCACCTTAACAAAAGAATTGCCACCCTTGCGAGGAGTGGTTTTAAGAGGGTCACACTAGCCTAGCGAGCGGTGTGATATGGACTATATTACCTGCAAAAAGTGGGCTTAATGAACATTCAAAAATTGACACCCCCTAACCGTAACAAAAGCGGTATAGATGGGGTGAAAATACCCCATTTTGACGGGGTTTGAGTGGAGAACAGCTAGTTCTGTTGACTGTGGGTGAAGCGGTGAGGGGTGTCAATTAAACCCCTAGAAAATACCCCATTTTTAGAGGGGTTTTGCTTATGGATGACATGACGTTAGAGAAAGCCTGTGAAGCCTTTTTGAGAAGCCACAAGCAACCGACCCGTGAGGCATACCAATACCCATTACGCGATTTTGTGCGGTTTGTGGGTGGGGGAAAACTGCTAGATGGGGTGAACGCGTTGCATGTGGGGGAATGGGGGGCGGAACTTGATCGACGTGGCTACAAGGTGGCTACGTACAACAAATATGTGAAGTCGGTCAGAGTCTTTTATAACTGGCTGATAAAAATGAGCATTTGCACGACCTCCCCTGCTAAGGTGTTGAGACTGCGAAAACAAAATAGACTTGTGGCGCGTGATAAAGCTATGACAGATGACGACCTTGAAAAAGTGTTGGATTATGTGCGGTGGCGAGCGCGTGATTATGCGTTGATTTGTTTTTTAGCAGATACGGGCGCAAGGGCTGGCGGTGCGAGTGGGCTAAAGTGGGACGATGTGAATTTGCTAACGAGAGAGGCAACCGTAACGGAAAAAGGTGATAAAACTAGAAGTGTCGCCTTTGGGGGGCGGTGTGCTGAAGCGTTAGAAGCGTGGCGCAAGAAATGCCCGAAAAGCGTTTGGGTATTTAGTAGGCGTAGCACCCCGATTAAACCGAGTGCAATAAGCCAAGTTGTGATGAGGGCTTGCGCGGTGGTGGGGGTGACGGTGCGAGGGGCGCATAGTTTGAGGCATCGCAAGGGGTATCAGTTTGCTGATGCGAGGATTGCCCCAAGTGTTGCGAAAACGGCACTAGGGCATGAGAACGTGCTAACGACCTTGCAACACTACTACCCTGACGACTGGGAACGGGCAAAGGCAAGTTTAGAACAGCTTAGTTTAGGAGAGAATAAACTATGACACCCCCCGATATACAAAAAACAATCAGCACGTTGATAGATGAGAATGCAAGCCTTCGCGCTGAAGTGCAATTGCTTAAAACCAAAGCTCAAGATTTAGAAGATGAATTGAGTTATGCGTTAAGTGATGTTCCCCCACCACCTAAAAAGTGGCTGGTGCTTACCCTTACAGGGGGAACAAAGCCCAAAGAACTTGAACGTTTTGATGAAGCATTTGCGGATATGCTGAAACATGGCATGAAGTGCGTGTGGCAAGCGATTGGCGCGGATGGAACGGTATACGCCCGATTCACACGCGCTGAAGATGATGATGAGAACGGCTTAGATAACCGTCTTTATACTCTGCCCCATGTTGATGATTTTACAGGGTAAGCGCATGAACGCGGACATTTATAAGCTGATCGCGAAGGCGCATAAACGTGCAATGAGGCGCAAGGAACTACGGGATAACTGCCCCATTTGCCCGAAGTGCAACGCTAACAAATGCCTTGTTGATAAACGGGGGCGTTTGTGGGGGATGTGTTCGGGATGCCACAGTATCGCAATGCGCAAAGGCAAACCCCTGAACACTGATCCCATGTGCCGTAAGTGTGGGGACAACCCTAAGCATGTGACAAGCAAGGGGTACAAATACAGCTATTGTCGCCAATGTCGGAATGACTATTCCAAACAGAGCTACGATAGCAAAAAGGCTACTAACGAAGCTGTTTAGCAAACGGCGCGAAGTGACGCACGTTTGTAGAAAGACGGTTATAACAACCGTGATTTTAAAAACGAGAGAATCAAACTAACCAATCTAAGGAGCATTAACATGCGAGTCTTAACATTTTTGAATGAAAAAGGTGGCGTAGGAAAAACAACGTTGGCAACCAATACGGCGGCTGCCTTTGCGATTCGTGGGTATCGCACGATTTTGATTGATGTTGACCCCCAAGGGCATAGCACAGTCATGATGGGGTTGAAAAAACGTGGGGGATTGTACGGGCTGATCGTACAGGAAAAAGCATGGAATGAAGTGCTTACAACACCACTAACGAAACATTGGGCTGGTGAATTCCAAAACGTGAACGATTTGTTCTTGCTTCCCGGTAACATCGAAACGCAAGGCATTCCTGTGGTGACTGACCCAACCATGCTTTTGAAGGAACGTTTGGAAGAACTTGAGAATTGGGCGGACGTGGTGATTATTGACACGCCCCCTACCCCATCGGCATTACAAAGCATGGTTTATGTGGCAACGACAGATTTGATTTACCCTAGCCAATGCCAAAGCCTTAGCCTTGACGGGTTGGCGGAAACGGTAGGACGCTTGCATAGATTGAACGCGACACGCCGTCAACTTGGGATTAGCGAAGTGCAATTGCTTGGGGTAGTGCCTACGATGTACCAAGCCCAAACGCAAGCACACCAACACGGGCTAGAGCTTATCAGAAAGCATTTTGGTACGGATGGCTTATTGCCCACGATTAGTCAACGCACTGTGTGGCGTGATCGTGAGTTTGCAAACAAGAGCATTTACGCTTACGCGCCTGACAGCGAAAGCGCGGTGGAAATGGACGTGTTAGTAGATGCCATCATGACCCGTATGGGCGTGACAGCTTAATAAAACGGGGGGATAACACCCCCCACAACTTTAACGACAAACTGAACATTTAAGGATTGAACAGCATGGCTAAAAAAGGTTATGGGGATGACCCATTCAGCAAGGCAGATGATACAACGCCCGATGTAAGTGAAGCATTGTTTGGCAAAGTGGCTGTGCCTGATAGTGGGCGCGAAACGGTGAAGCCTATCGACATTATGAGCATTTACCCCGATAGCTCACAACCGCGCCGAGCGATTCCGATGGCATACCGCAAAGGATGGTTAGGGCAACCGAACAAGATTCCTGACCTTCTAAAAAAATGGAAGGCTTCCATTGAGCAACGTTTGGGGGTGACAGTGACCACGAAGGAATTGATTTTGGGTGCGGACTTCCCTGCATTGCCTGAAGGGCTTGATGGCGACATTCAAGATTATTTTGACTTGGTATCACTGGCGAATAGCATTTACAAAGAGGGGCTAACCAACCCCATCGCGACGGTGATGATTTCGCCCGATAGCTATTTGTTGGTGGCAGGGGAACGGCGCTTTTTAGCTTTTCACCTTTTGAACTTGTGCCAAGTGCCAAACGTTAAAAGCAAAATTCCCTGCCGTATCTTGCCAAAGAAAGATGTGTGGGCGCAAGCAAGTGAAAACGGTGCACGTAAGCCATTGAACGCGATTGGCATGGCGCGACAACTTGCACTCTTAATTCTTGATATGTATCAAGGTGAGGATGGGTTGCAAGGAATTGAGGAATACATTAAGCACGAACGCCCTGACCGTGAGTATTACGCGCAAGTCGCAAACGGCAATGTATGGCGCATTAAGAAGGGGTTGCTTCAACGCATCCTTGACGTAACAGGGCTTAAAACATCGGATTCGGTAGCAGATTACCGCCGATTATTAACCTTATCGGATGCAACATGGGAACAAGCCGATGCAGAGAATTGGGCGTTAGGACGGATTCAAATGGCAATGGGATGGATTAGCCCAAAGAAAAATACATCGGAAATTTCCGATGTATCCGCGCAAACAAGAGTGGAGGGATTCGCCCCACAAGAACCGATTATTATGCAACGCCCGTCATTTGCACCCCCACCCGTGGACACGAGCGCCCCTAAATTTGAGCTAAAAGTACCCGTAGGGAACCCTGACACGCAATTGCCGCCGCGTGATTCTGTTGAGGTGAGCGTGATGGACACGGTGATTAATGATTCTGGTATGCAGATGATTGTTCGCTCAAAAGTAGGTGTTGGTATTTGGGTGGCAAAGACCGCGCTAGAAACCCGTGACAAGTGGATTATGTGGGAATGGGGTACGTTTGGGAAGGTGGACACAAAAAGCGCATATCGCCCGATGACCCAACAAGAGAAAGATAGTGTGTTGAGCAATATGATGGGTGATGAACCACCCCCACAAGAAAAGCCGATGCAAGTGGCACAAGTGCCACAAGAAGAAAAACGCTATAGCTATAACGCAATTGCCCCTGCGTTTTTGTCTAAGATGATGTGGGCATTGCATAGAATTACCCAAGAACGCGAGATAGCAGGCACACGGGAATATATGGAGGCGTTGCTATTTATCAGAAATATGAACGATGGCAACGTGGCGAAAATGCGTGATGATGGGGTATTGACCCCACAAATCGAACATGCCTACAACGTGATTGCTCAACAATTTGAGAGTTATCTTAAAGAGATTGAAACGTTTTTGCATGAGGTGGTGGCAAGGGCGAATGAGTTGGAATAGTTGGCGAAACGTTCCGTTAGCTAATTGAGCCTGTATAGAAAGTGAATTATGAAAAGAGCCATAATTTTAGCTTATGGCTCTTTTCTAAAAAGGAGGTGCTTTTATGGGGGTGATTGTAAGCCCTGCCACGTTTGTACATGTAGTCCGCCCCCACTTTTTCATTATGACAGGTAGTGTGTGCGGGGCGATACTCCTAAACTATTTTGACCAGTGGCAAAGTAGCGTAGGCGTAGGCAAATGGTTCTATAGGAAACAAGAAGATATGGTGAAAGATTTATTTGGGATGTTTGCGGTGCGACAGATACGGGCAGAGATTGATAGCCTAGTGGACGGGGAATTATTGTTATGGCGCAATAACCCCACGATAGCACAGGTAAAAACGCGACAATACCAGTTAAACACGCCATTGATACAGCGCATTACCGATGAGGTTTTAAACGGCATTGGGGCGCAATATGTCATCGGGCAAGAATTGCACTTTGAAGGTGCAGAAAGTGAACCTCCAAGGGACACAAACGGTACTTTGAAGGTGCAGAAAGTGTACTTTGAAGGTGCAGAAATTGCACCTTCAAATAACAGATATAAACAACAGAAACAAAAACAGAAACACGCAACAGATGCAACAACAGAAACAACCGCGCAAGCGCGAAACGATGTTGTTGTTACACCCCTTGACGGGGGTAATGAAGACCTTCTTTTAAGGCTTGAAAAGCAAGGGATAAAGCGCGGTATTGCAGTTGCGTTTGTGAGCTTGCCACCTGATGAGATAGACAGGGCAATAGACGCAAGTGCAAGCAAGGGCAATAAGACGGGGTTCCTTGTGAAAGCGTTGAAGGAACGATGGTACAAAGCAGAAGCACAGCCTGTAACGCCTGAAGCGGTGCGAGATGCGTGTGGGTTGGCGTATGAGTTAAGCCCAAGGTGGGGGTGGCTGGTGAACACGGGTGAGAGCGTGGTTGCCAAGGCAACGAAGCTAAAAGACAAAGCGATAGAGATGGGGTTAAGCCCTAAACAAGTGTTTGAGTATTTTGGAATCAGTGAGAGCGAGGACGGCAATGAACTTCTATGATGGTACGTTTATCACACTGCGGTATAGGCAATTGGTGTACTTGCGCGAGAGTGATAGGGATGTTATTCGGCGGCGCATTGAGTTTGAAACAGAGATGACATTGGGGGTTGTGGGTGGAATCCTGTTTGACATTTGCACAAGCATCGAAAACAACGGCAACAAGGGCTATAAAATTGAGGCATTGATTGATTGGGGTGTGGCAGCAGGCTACCCCGAAGAAAAGATTCGCAAGGTGCTGAAATGCAAAGAGGCGTTACAGGGGATTATATTTATCAGCATCCCTGAACGGAAACGCGATTTTAATGGGTATGGGGTGCGCAAAAACCCACCTTGGCAACAAAGCTGGTGCGAGCTGTACGGGTATGATAACGAACTGGCGCAAGTGTGGGTGGCGACATTGTGGGATGAAGCGATTGAGCATGAACGGCAATTAACCATCGCCAATGCTAGACCGCGTGATGAAGTGTTTGGAATGAAGCTAGAGAGTATCCCTACGATTGAATTGGGCAAACGCTACGCGCTATTGTGTGTGAAAGCTGAACAAGAATTCGCGTTGTGTGATGAAGTGCCGCAATGGATAGGCAACTTGTATGCCCATTATGATATGGTGCTAAAAGCAGAACTGGCTTACCGCGCAAAGACCTTGCCCGAAGGCGATGAGAAGAAGATGTGCCATGACATTATCGCTAAGGGGTGGTCGTATTTTTTCACCTTCTCAACATTTCAATGGTTGCGTACCAGTAAAGAAGTTATTGATATAGATTGGTCGCAACCGTTGCCCATAAGCCTAGAGGCAAAACATGCGCAAATTATGACTGATAAAAACCTACTGTGGAAATTCTTTAAGCTGCTTGACCCTGACCATGCAAAACAGGAAAGCATTTCAAGCGATAGTGTACAGTTGATTTTAAGCACGTTGCGCAAATTGCTGAAAAATGCGAGGAGTGATTGGTAACATGTATGAGTGGGTATTTCGTACAGGCGCGGTGAAGCGTGGCAAGGTGGTCATTAACAGGGGGCAATTTTTAGCACTGGCAACGCTAAAAGAGTCTAAAGATAAGGGATCGCCTTGGGCATGTTTAAAAGGGTATCAACAACGCAATTTGACCGCTATGCAACGAGCGGATTGGATTGTAAAGAGCGTGGGCAAGGATGGCGTTAAATACGCCATCACGTTACGCGGTGAACGGGTGTTGGTTGAGTTTGCCGAATCGAAACATCGTAAAGACGGAAAGTGTGCGCGGTGTGGGAAGGTTGAGCGTGTGGGGGGTAAGAGCTATTGCAAAAGCTGTGTTGCGGATATATCACGGGAACGGTATGCACGATTGACTGCACAGGGCAAAAGCAGGCTGTCGGATACGTTATGCAATTACTGCGACAAGCCACGACATAAGACGCGCAATGGGATTATTTTTTATGCGTTGTGTGATGAGCATTTGCAAGAATACCTAAGAGGCAAGGCGGCTAAGTACCGACAACAACGCCGAGCGAATGTTAGTGCGAACGTGGTTTGTTATTGTGGTCAACCTGTGCATGTGACCAATAAAGATGCTTACCATTTATGCACAGAGCATTATAAGCAAGCGTTGAAACGCAAGATGCTAAAAGCCAAACGCAAGAAGTATGACCAAATTCTAGCTGTACACAATCGCTATTCTACAAAGTGAGGATGAGATGCAAATTGTAAAGCTGAAGGACAAACACGGGGAGATTTACACGGTGGTTGTAAATGGGGGGACAAAGCGCGAAGATGCGATTTGTGCAGGAGTGACGAATTACCTAGTAACGGCGAATGGGTGGGCATGGATGCACGATGAAATGAAGGGGGTGAGTTGCGAAGGCAATGAAGTGGCGATTGCTTTGAAGGGTGGCGATGTGATGAAATGGGAGGTGGTGGAATGAGTAGCGATAGTAAGCCCAAAGGGCATAACCTAGTTATGCAATTTAAAGACCGCCATGAGTTTAGAATGATTCGTCAAGCGTATTTCTTCGTGATTGGGTTTGATTACTCACGGCATTTTATCGAGAGTATTGAAACGGGAAATGGGCGAGGCAGTAAGCAATATTTAAAGTTTACTGTAAGTGATGATGAAAAAGCCCAAATTTTGGCTAAATACAATGAGATCAAAAAACGGTTTGAACGTAGCCAAGAAAAAGCCTTTGATAACTTGTTGACCGATGTCATGACGGATTGTGGGGTTATGCCTCAAGAAGTGGAACTGAAACATGAGTAGCGATGAGAAGAAGCCGTTAGCGGAAGCGCGTGATGTGGCGCTAGAGATGGTGTTTATGCTTGGGGATGTGTGCAAGGATATTCAAGTGGCTGGTAGTGTGCGACGGGGCAAGGCGATGGTTGGGGATATTGAGATTGTGGCGTTGCCCAAACACAAGCATGATTTGCATAGCAAGCTAGAAACCATGTTGCACAGGGGAACGATTAGCAAAGCGTTTTACGGGATAAGCAATACTAACCGATGGGGCGAAAAGTATAAGGGCATGATGTATAAGGGCTTTAAGGTTGAGGTCTTTAGCGCGGATGAACACAATTGGGGGTATGTGTATTGGCTAAGGACGGGACCTGCGGAAAGCAACGCTTGGGTGATGCAACGCTTGCTGGTGGGGAAAAGCCCGTATCGCCCGAATGAAGGTTATTTTTGGGTGAAAGATAAGAAGGTGAGTGTCCCCGATGAAAAAGAAATGTTTAGGCTGTTGGGGATGCCATTTGTGGAGCCTCCGAGTAGGACGCTTGACCGCTACGAGCAGGGGATGAGATGGTTTAAACCTGCTGACAAATTGCAGTTTGTGGTGGATAATACACCTAAGCAAAACGGGCTATTTTAAAAACTCAGAGGGGGGATGAATGCCCCCCCATGAGCGTTTGTTTTGTCAGTCAAGGATAGTATAGCAAAGGTGGGGAATTATGCCAGAAAGAACGGATAATGTTGCAAGTGTGAACGGGGTGCATTTGTGGCTAGTGTGTAGCAAATGCAAGCAATATTACTGTAAGTTGTGCAAGGGGGCAGAATGGGAATGCAACTTTTGCAAACTGCCCGAAGATGTGTGCAAGTGTCCCCAAGCGGTGAAGCCTATGAATGGGTTTGAGGTGGGGCAAGTTGTGCACATGATCCCACGTGTTAACCAAAAACTTAACGCGATTAAAAAATGGCGTGAGGGGTTTGCCCGTGAATACCGCAACGCTACGCTTGATGAAGTGGACGTGATCGCAGGGATTGCAAAGTTTTATAGCAAAGAGTTGGGCTTTGTGATGAAGGTTGCCTTGCGTGAAAGTGTGGCGCGTGGGTCGCTGTTGGTTGCTACCATGAACAATAAGATCGTGGGGTTTTGCAACTATCGGCTTAAAAAAGATGGTACGGTCACAGTGTATGAGATTGCGGTGCATGTGTCGTATAAACGCTATGGGATAGGGCGTGGGATGCTTGACAGCATTAAGCAGACGATAACGCTAAAATGCCCTGTGGACAATGTGGGGGCACATGCGTTTTATAAACGGTGTGGGTTTGAGCATGTGGACACGGTGCAAGGACGGAAACGCGAATTAACGGTGTGGAAACGGGGTGTGAAATGAGCTTTGTAGAGATAAAAGACTTGAGTTTAGAGGAACTCATTAAAATGTGTTCATCATTATTGCATTTGATTGAAGACATTTCAGATGATATTGATAAATGTAATGAACGAATTGAAGATCATAATGAGCAAATTGATAAATTAAACGCTCATAAATCAAAACAATTAACTGTGAGAAATGCAAAACAATCGTTTTATGATGAATGCTTTGAGCTTTTAAAGAAACGCATGACAGAACTTAAAACGGATTAAAACAAGTAGGGCGTAGCACGCTACGCCCCTACATTTGACGCTGTGTAGAAAGGGAGTTATAGCAAGCGATGGCAGGTGACTGGTGTTTGGAGTGTGGCAAGAAGTATTTGACGGTTATCACGGACACGCATGTTATTAAGTGGTGCCGTGAATGTCGGACGCGGATTGAGGATGAGTGGGTAGGGGGTGCGCCTGTTGAGCGTGTGCCATTTGTGGTTAAGCCCGTGACGGATGATGTTAATCAAGATGGGGGTGGGGAATGACCGTATTGGAACAGATAGAAGATTTAGTGGTTGAGATGGTAGGCAAGCCATTGAAGCATGATTACTTTAGGGCTTCGGTGTTTATGGGTACGGAAATTTTTGAAGGGAAACCTTTTACGGCATATTTTGCGCTTACTGATACGGTGTATTTACGGCGTGAAATGACGATTACGGCGGAAGGGCAAACGATTCTTGAGGCACTAGAGAATCTTTATTGGTTGTGGTTAAAAACCGTGAATGACAATGAGGGGGGATATTGGGAATGAGTGACTTAGAACGCATTGACCAAATTTTAAGGTTTATTAGCAATACTCATGAAGGTGGGTGGATTGTTCCACAAATAGGCGTTTCTTTAACGGGATATATTGCGACATTTTTTATTGTGTCAGATTCCTTATATGTTAAAGAAACTCGCACCAGTGAAGGCTCAACCATGCTAGAAGCCTGTGAAGCGATGTATTTAGATTATCAAGAATGGGCAAAGAATCATGGAATACTTAATGCGTAAGGTGTTTAGGGCGGTGATCGCTGTGCTGATTGCCGTGATGGATGGGTTGATTTGGATTATCAGAAAGTTTATGAGGTGAGAGATGAAAGGGTTTAAACCTGTTTCGGAAGATATGCCATTTTATGGGGACGTGGTGGAAAAACTACGGGGAATTTATGAAGATGTTTACCCTGCTACAAAGCATTGTACGAAAGGCACTGCCCCAATTCGGTTAAGTTCCCCTATGCCATATTATGAGTTTGCATATCATCCACCATTATCAGCGTGGGATTTGACAACAATAAAGTGGGAAACGGCACG
>JACCDR011059250.1_pt1 | contig 37955 bp, 68 predicted proteins | sample 7446431 | NCBI WGS metagenome assembly JACCDR01 (sample SAMN15323443, study PRJNA562643) | freshwater metagenome | isolation source: river surface water | place: USA:Blue River Watershed | collected 2017-08-17 | reverse complement strand
GTCTCCGGCCTGTTCTGGCTCAAAGACTGGACCATTCACCAGCGCGAAGGTGTTGGCCCTTGCCGCGTCTCATGCGACGATGCGCCGCCCTGCTTGCGCTGGCAGTGCAGGTGCGCGATGCCCCACATGGTCTGATCGCACGCGAGGGTCAGCAGCTCGGCGTCGTCCATCGCGTGGCGCTTGAGTGTGCGGATGGGGACGCGGTGCTCGATGGTCGGACCCCATGTGCTCATACCGCTCAGGGTCGTGTCGATGCCCCTGCCGCAGATGGCGCAGGGTGTGCCGGGTGGGTGTTGGGCGATGTAGGCGCGGGCTGCGGTGACGTACCTGCGATGGGATCGCGGGTCACGCACGGCCGGCGACCTCGAGCCGTTCGTCGAGGCGGCGGTCGATGAACTCCCAGACGCGGACGCCGCCTGCCGTGGCCCAGCGCAGAGCCTCGTCGATGGCGTCGATGGTCAGGTGGGTGGCCTCGTCAGTGGTGGACATGGCACCTCCCGCTGCATGACGAAGCCCCCACCGACGGGGGTTCGGCAGGGGCTTCGGGGTCATCGCGTCCGGCACAACCACCAGACACGCGACAGTGTACGGGGGCCTTGGTCCAGCAGCAACCTGACCCCATTGACGGATGGTTGCGCTAGGCCACGTCGCGGACCTTGCGGTAGCAGTCGCCCACGTCGTAGCGGGTGCCGTTGCGTCGGACATGGCCGCGCTTCGACCACGTCCGCAGCGTGTGGCCGTTGATGCCGAACAGGTCGCAGATCATGTCCGGGTACGCCCACACGGTCACGCCGGGGTCGTTGAGGGCGACGAGGATGAGCCGGTTGCCCGTCCACGTCGTGGAGCATCGCGGGCAGGGCACGTCGTCGGCGAGGTTGGGCGTCAACACCAGCCGGTAGCCGCAGGACCGGCCGTCGCCGTCGGCGTGGTCGGCGGGGCACGGGATGCGCAGGCCGGGCTTGTCCCGGTCGGGGTCGAGGGCTTCGAGCTGCCAGCGCAGGTCCCGCACCTCGCGGGCGTAGTCCTCCACCGGGAAGCCGACGGCCTCAGACGCCCACAGGAGCCACGAACGGAGCCAGGTGACCGTGGTGTCCACCGTGACGGTGTGAGCCGCCGTAGCGGCCCCGTAGGGCGCTAGGTGGGCCTCCTCGCGGATGAGGCGGCACCAGGACTCGAGGACCGGGAGGACGTCGTTGCCGCAGACGGCGTCGAGGCTGGCGAGGTCGATGGGCGGCTTGGACGCGGGGACGCTGCGGGTGCCGCTGCCGGGGTTGCTGCGGGGGGTGAGCCAGCCGGACGCAAGTCGGGTCAGCTCCACGATGCGGGCGAGGTCGTCGTCGATGCGCCCGAGGCACGGGGTGCAGACGTAGCGGCCGGTTGCGGGTTCGCGCCGCTGGCAGACCGGGCAGCGGATGGCGTCGTCGGTCACGTCGTCTCCAGGTAGACGATGGAGCGGTACACGGCATGGCAGTCGAGGTGGGACTGGTAGACCACGGCCCAGCCGTCCTCATCGGCTCCCGCGTAGGGGTGGCCGCCGTTGATGTGGCGTTCGTCGAGGTCGATGGGCTCCAGGCAGAGCCAGCAGTCGGTCACGATGCCTCCCGGCGGGGTGGGAGCAGGCCGGCGGCGATCTGCTCGGTGATGCTCGGCGGTACAGGGGTTGCGTCGTAGCGGCGCATGTCGGCGTTCTCGATGCCCAGCGGTGTCCGCTGCTCGGGGTCGAGGGCGACGGTGAGGGCTCGGCGGGCGATGTCGTGCCAGGAGCCGGAGGTGCGGGCGAGGACGGCGCGGATGACGTCGTGCCGCCATTCGGGGCGCAGTAGGCCGATGGTGGCGGCGAGGGCGGTGAGGGGGTCGATGCTGCGTTGGCCTTCGGTCGCCTGCCAGCCTCGGACCGCAGTGCCATGATCCTGCTGGGAGTAGTTCTTAGTGGTGTGGTGTGGTGTGGTGTGGTGTGGGGCAGCGTTACTCTCAGCGTTCGTAACGCGTTTCTCGTCGCGTTCGTAACGCGTTACCGACGCCGTTTCATCGGTCATGCCACGTCCCCCTTGCCATTCTCGGAGCGCCACTTGGCGAGGCGGTCGCGTTGCGCCTTTCGGCGGGCTTCGACCTTGGCGCGACTGTCGTTCCACTGGAGGTAGTCGCGGACTTCGTAGAGCGAGCCGGGCATCAGCTCCAGCCACAGGCCACGCTCGACGAGTTCGGCGAGGTACTTCGGACGGTAGGTGCGCGGCATCAGGTCAGGCACGTCCTCGCCAATGATCTGGCCGTCGGTGAGCCACCGGGCGCAGTGGAGGATGCCGGAGACGTGGAGCCGGAACGCGCCGTCAGACAGACCCTTGTGCTTGCTGTGGTCGGCGAACCCGTCGTCGAACTTGGCGTAGGCCATCAGGTCGCGTCCTTCGTGGCGAGTGCGTGTCGTGCGGCTGCCATTGCGGCGTCGTGGGCGTCTCGCGGGTCGGTGTCGGTCCAGCCGCAGGCGCACACGGCGACCCAGGCTCCGAGGGGTGACGTGGCCCGGATGATGTCGGTGTCGTGGCTCACGACAGCACCTCCCGGATGGTGAGGACGAGGCGCGGATCCCCGTCGGGTTCGGCGATGACCGGCATGGACCGCAGGACGTAGGCCGGGGTGTCGTCGGGCACGATCCCGGCGTCGACAATGCCGTCGACCAATGCCTTGAACAGTGGCACGACGAGGTTGTCGGGGTCGCGGCGGCGGCGGTCGCGGGGGACGTAGGTGAGGCCGACGGCGACGCGGTCGAGTTCGTGGGCGAGGACGTCGCGGAACACGCAGGCCGTGGCCGCCCAGCGGATGTCGGCCACCTTGCGCGCCTTGACCCGCCAGTGATCCCGGTCGTTCGCCGATGCCGGGGGTGTCGTCCACGGCAGTCGGATGTCCCAGGTGCGCCCGTAGGTCGGCTCCGTCATGCTGCGTCTCCCGAGAGGGCGCGACGGATGTCGGCCACCCATAGCTCGGTGATCTCGTTGTCGACGCCTTCGTATGAGTCCGCGAGCGCCTCAACGCGCTCGGCAGTGGCTACGAACTGGCGCGCTGTCCGCAGGAGTAGGAGCACGTCGTCGCGCTTGAGTGACCATGTCGGTGCCCGGTGCTCCTCAAACCTGTGGAGACGCCACGCGGCGTCCTCGGGCTCATCGCGGCACATCCAGCAGTTGACTGTCACGCGACGTCATCCCCATTCCGCTTCTCGATCCGGTCGTATCTGGGTGCTTCGATGTCCAGCGCGCGCGGCTCCGGGTAGGCGGTTGCCAGCCACGTGATTACGCGGGCGTTGTGGCAGTCGCAGACGATCTCGTCGGGGCGGAACTGCCACTTCGGGTAGTTGCACCAGTCGTCGTGTTCGACTGCTGCTTGGGCTTCACTGGCGATGCTCACGCGGCGTCTCCTCCGAACATGTCGAGCTGGTCTGCGACCTCGGCCGGCGGCTTGTCGACCTGCATGGCGCGCGCCAGTTCGCCGGGGTCGCTGGTGCGCCACTCCGCTAGGCGGCAGTAGTCGGCGGACATGTCGACGCTGATGCCGTCGCGGCCGAGGGCCTTGGCGACGAGGGCGGTGGTGCCGGTTCCGCCGAACGGGTCGAGGACGACTGCGGGTGACTTGTCAGCTGTCGGCTCGGGGCAGGCGCAGGCGTAGCCGGTGATGACAGACTTGGGGCCTTCGGGGATGCGCGAATGGGCGGCGCGCTGCTTCCCGGCCGTGGCGGCGTCTAGCCCGTTGCCTGCGAGGTAGTCACCGATGCCGTGCTCGGCCTTGTAGTCCGCCCACCATGCCGCCTTGCCAGCGACAGGCCGCCGCCCCTCGCCGCACTCCACGCAGATGCCAGACGGCGACCAGCCCCGGATGATGCGGCGCGGCCACTCCATCGGGAACGCCGCGAAGTGGTCGACGCCGAGGTGGTCGGGGACGCGCAGCGGCTGCGTCGGTATCGTCCACACGGAGCCGGGGAGCTTGCCGAGGGGGTTGCCGTCTGTGTGCCCGCTGCCGTCGCCGCCGCGTCCGCCCTTGTCGACGCCGAACGCTGAGCCCTTGTGGCGCCGGGCTCCGCCCACAACGGACAGGTGCTCCTCCCGCACCTCGTCCACCGCCGAGAAGTACCGAGGCTCCCGCGTGAAGTGGAACCACGTCTCGTGTGAGCGGCGCACCCGGTCGGTGACGGACTCCGGTAGGCCGTTCGGCTTCGACCAGATGACTTCGGCGCGGAGGATGAGGCCGAGGTCGTCGATGCAGCGCAGGGTGTAGCGCCACGGGACGCCGATGAGGGACTTCGTCGGCGCATTCTCGACGCCCTTGTGCCGTCCGCCTGTCATCGTCGTGGACTGCGACTGCGGGCCCGGCGTAGAGCCGCTGGCGTACTTGTCGCCGAGGTTGACCCATATCGACCCCGACGGCTTGAGTACGCGCACCATCTCCCGCGTCGCCGCGAGCAGCGCATCGACGAACTCCGCAGGCGTCGCCTCGTCGCCGATCTGGCCGTCGTAGTGCTCGCCGCCGTCCTGGTAGGACCGCAGGCCGAAGTACGGCGGCGACGTCACCACGAGGTCGACGGAGGCATCGGCCAGGGGCAGCGCGAGTGCGTTGGCGCGGATGACCCGCGCGGAGCCGATCACGCCGCCACCTCCTGCCGCAGCGACCGGATGACGTCGTGCCGCAGCCGCAGGTGCCGCTCGCAGAAGGCCCAGCCGCCGTCGCGGGTCATGGCGATACGGCCCGCCTCGAGCCGTTCCGGGTAGGTGGCCCCGCGCCATTCGAGGGTGCAGTTCAGCAGCCGCTCGACGGCGACGGGGTCGATGATGCCGTCGTCGGGTAGGCCGTTCGCGGGGTGCGGCTTCGCCGGCTTCGTGTGGGGCTTGCGTCCGCAGGCTCCGCAGGCGCGGCCTCGCCAGACCCAGCCGCCGCAGCTCGGGCAGTGGCGGATCATGCGGTCGGCTTTCGTCAGGGGGTCGAGTGGCCGGGTCACGTCGTGCCCCCGTCCTGGGGCGCGTGCCGGTCGAGGACGCCGTGAACCTTCGCTGCGACCTGCTGCCCGGTCGGCGGGTTGTACCGCTCGTCGGCGTTCTCGTAGCGGTCGCACAGCGCCCGCAGGTCCGCGACGAGGGCCGCGAACCGCTCCCGCTGCTGGACGACGATGGTCGTCAACTGCCGCTTCTCCTCCCGAAGCCGCTGGGCCTCGTCCCGAAGGTTGCGGTTGTCCATCCTGAGCAGCGCCTCGACCCCCCGCAGCCGCTGGGCGTCGTCGTACCCGTCGCACAGGGCGCGGACGGTGGCGAGGTCGAACGGCCAGGAGATCGCATCTCCCGTGTCGGCCATTTGCGCCCGCAGCGCGGTGGTGTCGACGGTGGTCGGGTCAGTCATGCGGCACGCCCCGCGATGACCCCCGTGAGTCCGCCGATGGCTTCGCCGTTCCTCCAGCAGATGCCGCCGCACACGCCGTCGTAGTAGGACTCGCGCGGCGCGACGCGCTCGAGGCACTGGCGGGTGAACGGGCAGTCGGCGCACAACTCCAACGCGGGCCGCATGGCGGCGACGACGGACGCCCGCGCGTGGTGGCGGGTCAGGTCCGGCGGGATGTCGGTGAGCCACCACATGCCGCGGCAGGGGGCGTCGTCCAGCCACGACTCGGCGCGGGGCAGGCGACGGGACACGGTGTTCGTGACGCTGTGGTCGGCGGATCCCATTACGACCACGGCCTAGCGGCGCAGGCGTCGCAGAAGTACGCCTCGATGGGCCAGGTGCCGTGGTGCATCTCGTCGCGGGGCTTCTCCTCGCCGCAGCAGTCACACCCGAACGTGTCGGCGTCGGGCGGGTCGACGTAGGCCGGGGCGGTCATGCGGCACCGACCCAGCGCCAGAGCCTCGCGGGCTTGCCGCCGTTGCGGCCCGCCCGGTCGGTGTTGACGGTCCAGCCGGCGGGCTCGAGGAACCCCCGTGCCGCCAACGCCGCGTAGGTCGCGGACAACTGCCGGGGCGGGACGGTGAGGCCGTGGTCGTTGGACAGCAGGCGGCGCACGCGGTTGCTGTCCACGATGTCGCCGTGGGTGGTCGCGTCGGTAGCGATGGCTGCCACGATGCGGTCCCGGTACTGCTCGGCGAGGGGCTGCGGGTTGTCGGCGACGGCCGACAGGATGTCGAGCTGCGTGGTCACGGTGCCTCCTTCCGGTCGATGTGCCGCCGTAGTGCGGCGTTGGCTTCGGTGAGGTTGGCGACCTCCCGGGTGTAGCCCTCGATGACGTCGCGCTGATGTGCGGCGAGGTCGGACATGAGGTCGGCGTGACGTCGCAGTCGTGCCGTCTCGGCGTCGCAGCGGCGGCAGTGGTGGTCGCACTCGACGACGTCGGGCTGCCACTGCATCCACGGGCTGCGGTACGGGAGTTCGTCGCGCCAGTCGGTGACCCACGGGTGGCTCATGCGACACCCCCCGAAGTCGAGGACGTCCTGCGCGAGTCGCTTGGCGATGACCTCGCAGTACCTCTCCTCCAACTCGACCCCGATGGCCTTGCGCCCAAGGCTCCGTGCGGCGACCAGTGTTGAGCCGGACCCCGCGAATGGGTCGGCCACGACGCCGGGTAGCCAATCGATCAACTGTTCAAGAACTCCGGTCGGCTTCGAGTGCGGGTGCCCCGTGCGGTAGTTGGCGACGCCGCCGTTTGTTGTGAGAACGCTCGAGCGGGTCGGGTTCCGGCGGGGGTGAGGCCCGACGAGGAACACCAGTTCGGTGTCGGTCCTGTATCCAGTCGTTGACCCGATCACCCCGGCGTCCACGGGCTTGCGCCACACGAGGACCTGTCGAACGTTGCGGGGGAACGGGGCGCGGAACGATCCGAACACGACCGCCGGTCGGTCACCCCAGGCGTCGAGCACGGCATCGCGTGCGGTGGTGTCGGAGTCGTTGGCGATGCCCGCGTGTGCGTTGGATCCGGCGGCGTTGTTCTGCCCCTTGGTCCACGCGATGCCATAGGGCGGATCGGTGACCAGGACGTCCGCGGCGAGCCACTCGGTCACCTCGAGGCAGTCGCCGTGATACAGCGTGACAGCGTCGTCGGCGTAGTACGGCTCCACTACGACCACCGCCACCCTCGGATGCTGCGGACGGCTGCCGTGGCGATGGCGACACCGAGGGCCATGAGGACGACGGAGGCGGCGTACAGGGCGGCGATGAGGCGGTCGTGGGTCATGCGGCACCGCCCGCGTTGCGGTTGGCGAGCATTGCGGCGGTCCTGGCGTCGTAGTCGAACTGGCGGCGCGCCTCGTCAATGCGCGCGGCGTTGCGCTCGCGCAGGGTCTGAGTCATCGTCGCCAAGGTCCCAAGTGAGGCGCTGACACCCAAGGGGACGCCCGGACTGGTGGTATGGGTGAGGCTCAACGCGGCCTCGTCCTTTCGCATCGCCTTACGGAACGCCATGCGGCGCAGTCGGTTGCGCCTCACGACGCCCACCCCGCAGCCGCGAGCACCACGACGAGGCCGAGGACGGCGACCCATGCGGGCCAGTCGACGCGGACAGCGCCCTCGTCGCGGATCACCCGGACGTTGCCGGTCACGACGTCGACCGGGGCCGCGTCGTCCAGCTCCGCCTCGGGCAGTCGCCACACGAACAGCCACACGCCGATGGCGGACAGCAGGGCCACCGCGCCGATGGCGGCGAGCAGGTACAGGATCACGGTGCCGATCACGACGCCTCCCACACGAGGGTCAGGGGACCCTCGTGCATCACGAGGTCGACCCAAAGCCGGAAGGCGTGTCCACTGGCAGTCTTGCCCGCTGGCAGCCACACGGACGTCGCCGCACGCTGCCAGGCGGTGCCGTGCGCGTCGATCACAACGGAGAAACCCTTGGGCTCAGTGGGGACCACTGGCGGGTCAATCCTCATGCCGCACCATCCGCACCGCGCACCGGGAAGTCCTGGTCGAAGCGGTCGTAACCGGGTCGGTAGACCGTCTCCGCTTCACGGCCGCGCCACGCGAGGAACAGCGCCACGACGAGGGCCAGTGCCGTCTTGACGAGGAACTGGCCGAGCACCGCCTGCCACGTCACCCCGAACCCGGCGAGCCACAGAAACAGGACCGTGTCTACGGGTGCAGCGACGACGCTGGACACGAGGACGGCGCGGGCCAGGCTGCGCTCACGGATGCGGGTGAACACCGCGAAGTCGACGAACTCCGACACGAGGAACGCGAGCCCGGAGGCGATGGCGATGAAAGGGGCAGCGAGGAAGTAGGACAGGGCCGCGCCGGCAAGGATCGCACCGATGGTGACGACCCGACCGGACGTGGTCTGCACCCAGTCGCGGGCGATGAGGGCGGCACCTGCGGCGAACGTGCCAGCGGTGACAAGGAGCCCGAACCCGATGGGGACGAGGCCGTAGGTCACGGTAAGCCAGTTCGCGGCGACGATGGTCCCGATGTACGCCGCGATGGCGAGGAGTCGCGTGGTCATGCGGTCGCTCCGATCATGTGCAGGGGCAGAAATGGGTCGCGCGCGAGGCGGTCGATCCATGACCGCAACTTGGGTAGGTTCACGTCGGGTCCGAAGGCGAGGAACGTGCCGTCGGCGGTGTCGCAGCCGATAGCGGCGGCGTGGCGTAGGCGCTTGTAGGAGTTGACGCGGCCCATGTGGACGCGCTTGCCCTTGCGGCGTGCGACGAGGGCGAGGTCGGCAGCGGCGGGGCCGAGCTTCCACGCGGTGTCGCCACCGATGAACAGGACATCGAACGCATCCCACGGGACGGTCGTGGCGGTCGCGCCGTTCTGTGCGACGAACGCTGCCGGGTAGCCGAGGGCGCGGATGCGAGGTAGCCACGGCAGGGACCGGGCCAGGGTGGCGTCGTGGTCACCGACGACGTCGGGGGCGGTGGCGAACAGGCAGGTGCCGACGTTGGCGGCGTTGCGCTCCAGCCACGCGAACCAGGCGTCGTCGCCGACGTAGGTCCGCTCGTTGAAACACCCGTTATCGGCGGCCCACAGCCAGCCGGGGGCCTTGGCGTAGGAGTTGGCGGGTGTGTCGAGTAGGCCGACGTCGCCGCTGTCGAGCAACGGCAGGACGGCGGGACCCTTGACGCCGGTGAGGTACAGCGTCACGACGACGCCTCCTCGGCGGTGGGGGTGGGCAGGGGCCGGTGGCAGTACCAACACACCGGCTGCGGCTCGGCGAGGGCACGGGCGTCCTGGTGGCAGCCGCACGAGGGGCACGACGGGTGCTCGTACACCTGGCCGTAGGCGTCCTCGTCCCCGGTGCGGGCGTCGCGTGTCTCACCGCAGACGCCGGCCGAACCGAGGACCTCCATGCACTCGTACCTCGACCCGGTCAGCAGAGCGTGGAGCGTCACTTCGCCGTGGACCTCGCACCAAAGCGAGGCGGTGATGTCAGGCACCGTCGCCGTCCTCGGCTACCGACGCCTCGCCGAGCGCGCGACTCATGTTGTCGATGAGCAGCGAGGCCTCGGCGTAGGTCATTTCGTTCGCCCCGCCGACCTCGCGGCCGATCACCTCGGCGACGTAGGGCAGCGCATCGGCCTTGGCGATGCCGAGGTCGCGCATCAGAGCGGCGATCCGTGACGACTGCTCACGAGTGACCCCGGTGTCTGTCAGCGGCTGCACCGTGTATGGCTGGCGCTTGCCACGGGAGACGGTCAGCGCGATAGACACGGGCTTGTCGATGTGCGACAAGTGGCTAACCCGGATTCCGCCGACGTCCATGCCGCCGAACTTCACCGTCGGGTCGCGGTACAGGGTCATGCGTCGACCGACGTAGGCGGACGCCTCCGGCCCCCATGCGTTGACGAGGATGCGCCGAACAGTCTTAGACGGCCGGAACGGTCGGCCAGGGAACTCGACGAGGTGAATGTCGACGGGCTGCTCCGCGCTGCCCTTGCCGACCTTCTCAACCGTGAAGGTGCGCGGGCCGGTCAGCAAATCCTCGGCGTTGAGCTGGTCGGACTTCGGGACGATCGTGTCGGTGAGGTCCATGTCAGATCACCATTTCCAACTCGACAACGCGCTCTGTGGCGGGCAAGTTCTCGGTGGCGTCGAGGTAGAGGTCGCGCATCTGTGCCGCGCTCTCCTCGAACGCGGCAACCGCGGTGGTGATGGCCTCAAACCACTCTGGGTCGGGCTCGATGCGCTTGATGTACAGCGGCATCCCGCCGCAGTAAGAGACGTAGTCGATCCACGCGCGCCCACTCACGAGCAACCCGCATTGGAGTTGCGCCATGTTCTCGGCGGGAACCTCGTCGGCGAGGATCGTTGTCAACTGCTTCTTGGCGCGGCGTGACTTGCACTCGAGGAGGCCGTCGTCCCCGACCAGCCCGTCGGGCGAGTAGCCGATCTGGAAACCCCAGTCGTCGCGGACCATGAAGCCGACCGTGTCGACCTCGCGCCCGGTCACGTCGGTGTAGGCGGCGAGGGCGCGCGGCTCGTCGTCGGTGCCGCGCAGCATGTCGTCGGACACGAACACCGGGTCTGTCCAGCCAGTGATGCGCTCAGCGACAAGTGTCGCGGCGAGGGCGCGGCTCGTGTCGTTGGACGCAACCTTGAGCGTCGTGGTAAGGAGCCTCCCCACGACGGAAGCGGTGACCATGCCGCGACGCTGGTCGTGCCACTCGTCGGTGCCTTGGATGAGGTCGGGCAGGATCGTCAGGCTCACGATGCGTCGTCCCTTCCGGGGAGGCGGTAGACGTTGGTGACCTGCACGGCCTGCCGTTCGGCTAGGCGGCGTCGCAGCTCGGAGGTGCGGGCGGCGGTGGCCTCGCGCAGCCGGGCCTCGGCTGCCTCGGCGCGGTCCGTCGCGTCGACCTCGGCGGCCTGCCAGTGGGCGATCGCCTGCTCCGCGCCCTCGACCTCCCACGCCAGCCACATGACGACGGCGCACCAGAAGGCGGCGGCGGGGTACGTCCACGACCACACGAGGGCGGTGACGGCGACGACGACGAAGGCCAGCCGCCACCATCGGGGGGCGTTGCGCCACGTGCTCATGCCGTCACCACCCCTGCGGCGTCGTGGTCGTATCCGGTGGGCCATGTGGTGAGGCTGGAAGCGCGCGCGCCGTACAGGTCCGCGCCGGACAGGTTCGCGCCGGACAGGTCCGCGCGGGACAGGTCCGCGCCGGACAGGTACGCGCCGGACAGGTCCGCGCGGGACAGGTCCGCGCCGGACAGGTCCGCGCCGGACAGGTACGCGCCGGACAGGTCCGCGCCGGACAGGTCCGCGCGGGCGACGGCTTCGCCGTCGATCACGTCAACCACCAGCGCCCGCCGCACCCGGTGCTTGTCCTCACCCGCCGTCGTGCCCAGCAGGTCAGCCGTCGAGTACGCGCACAACAGGGCCGTCCGCGCCGGGATGCCACCCGACGCCATGCCACGGTAGGTGTCCGCGAGGCAGATGCCGTCACCCTCAGCCGACGGACAGCCGTCCGTGTTGGCCTCGTTGAACGGCCCAGCGGCCTCGGCCCACTGACCCGGCCACGGCCACCGAAACCCCCGCGACGACCGCAGATCCGGTCGGACGGAGCGGATGCCCCAGCGGTCGCAACCCTCGGGCAGCTCCCGGTCGCCGACGAAGATCGGCAGGACGGGCCGGTACGCCGTCTCGGTCGCGGCGGTCATGCCGTCACCCGGCCGGCGTCGATGCGACGGGCCGTCTGCCGCTCCATGAAGTCCCGCGCCTCAGCGGTCGCGGCCTCGGCGTCCTCCGGGGTGACCCGGTGCAGCAGCGACAGGAGGGTGATGAGGGTGGCGTCGTACAGGTGGTCGGCCTGTGTCGGGAAGCCGCCGCGGTGGCCGGTGGGCAGGGTGCGCGCCCAGTCGGTGAGGCGGTTGTAGGGCGCGAGGGCCGCCGCGTAGCGCTCGGCCGGGTCGTCCTCGCGGTCCGGCCAAACGTAGTCCGGGTCATTGAACGGGTTGTGGTCGTCGCACCAGTGCTCGGGCGGCTCGCCGCCACCAGCGGCACCGCCGGTCTGGGGGTTGTCGCAGTGGTCGCAGAGGCCGAGGCGGTCGACGGCCGGGTCTGTGGTGGTCACGGTGGTCCTCCGAGGTGGTCGGGGTGGGGAAGGTGCCGACGGCCCGGAGGCGGGGGGCGGCCTACGACGGGCCGTCGGCGGGGTCGGCGCGCTGGTGGGGGGCGCGCGCCGACGTCTCTAAGCGGCGGTGTTGCGGCGGCGTCGGCGCACCGACGTCGGGGCGGCAGCAGCCGCAGCGAGTGAGTCGATGTAGGCGGCGACGTCCGCCTCGGTCCAGCGCCACTCCCGGCCAACCTTGCGGGCGGGGATGCGGCCGTCGCGGGCCTGAGCCGCGACCCACTGCTCGGACTTCCCGAGCAATGCAGCCACGTCGGCTACGGTGAGCAGTCGATCCATTCGGGTGAACCCCCCGGTTCTCGGGGCTCCGACGCTGGGGGTCGGTGCCTTGAGCAGAACGTTAGGAACGTTCACCCGCGAGGTCAAGGACTTCGGGTCAACTTTCTGCACCAAGGTTCTGAATGATCCTAAATAACTACTGAGAGCCACCCAGGCACGCCCGCTTTGGTGCTTGCTTTTGTGGGAAAGTGAGTGTCATGGGGCGCAGCGAGGACAACGGCGGACGGACCCGCGCAGCGGCATACGTCCGAGATCTATTGCGCGACAAGGGAATCGGCGTCGTCGAACTAGCGACGATGGCTCACCTGAACAAGAACACGGTGTCGAGCTTCCTCAGCGGCTCGCGGTGGCCGAACACGGCGACACTCGACCAGATAGAGGACGCGCTCAAGTTGGGAAGGGGCACCCTCGAAGCCATCGCCGGCGGCGAGGTCGTTAGTACGGTTCAGAACGAGGGTTCCCAACCGTCGGTGCCAACCTCTACGTTGGCTCTCAACACGCTCAAGGTCCGCACTGCGGCCCTGGGCGTGGAGTTCGAAGTGGCGTTCGCGGACGCGGAGGATCGTGAGCGCGCACTGATGGATGTGTCCAAAGCCCTCGCGGCAATCGTGCGAGGGACATCAACAGGGGGTGATAGTGCGCCGGTTTCGCTGCTCAGTGATGGAGGGGATTGAGCGTCCCGTGGTGGTCCGCGACCCTCAGACGTCGTGGATCCTTGTCCCGCAAGCACTTTGGGGGACTAACGAGGTGGTCCGGCAGCTGTCGGCCATCGTGACGCCGGACGAATGCGCGTGGCTCACGTCGCAGTACCGAGCGTCTGCCTGAGGGCAACAAAGAACCCCCGGTCAATGGAAGTGACCGGGGGTTCTTGTCTGTCTGCATACCCCCCACGGCGAATGGTACACGTCTGGGACCGTTACGCCTGCTAGTGGTGGCGCGCCAGGAAGTCCTCGAGCGCGAGCCGCACGACGTCGGACACCGTCAGCTCCTTGCGGTCGGCGACGTCGCGCAGCGCCGCCCACACCTCGTCGGAGATGCGGACGGCGCGGGCGGGCGTCTTGGGCTGGTTAGGCACTAGCGCCACCAAGGGCGATGACTGTGGCGCAGGGGTATCGGCACTGGCACTCCTGGCAGTACGGGCCGTCATCTTCGTCGTCGTGGTCTTGGCACAGGCAGCGGGCGTGAAGTGTGACGACTGCGATCATGGCGCGCCGCACGGCCTTGGCAGCCTCGGGGGCATCGATCCATGCCTTCGTCAGTCCCTGCCACTCCTCACAGAGCGCGTAGAGGCTGGTCACAGGGCGTCCTTCGCGGCCAAGCGGTAGACCGTTGCGGGGCGCGGTGGCTGTATTCGGCGACCAGCGTCTCGCACAGGCGCAGCGTTACTGAGCGACCCGACTCCCGAGCCTGAACCCGGACGTGGGTGGCGACTGTTGCGGCTGCCTCTGTCTTTGTCATGACTAGAATCTAGCCGGTGTCATACACCGACGCAAGGGGTAGGCCAAGATTGTTCATCACGGTTCGGTAACGGCCTACAACTCGATGGCGGGCATGGCCTGCACGAGCCCGGCCGATGCGGCGGTGGCCGTGACGGCGAGGTAGTCCGGCGCGAGGTGTGAGTAGCGGTCCACCGTCGTCGTGATCGACTCGTGCCCGAGCCGCGCCTGGACAGCGTTGAGGGGCACACCCGCCGCGACGAGGTGTGAGGCGTGCGTGTGCCGCAGGTCGTGGATGCGGGGCCGCTTCGTCATCCCGGCCGCAGCCGCGCGGGTGAGGGCGGGCTGCCAGACGTAGCGGTGGAAATACGCCTGACGGACGACCACCCCGGCCGGGGTGGTGAACAGCCACGCATCCTGCGGTCGGCCCTCCACGAGTGGGCGCACGGCCTCGGCGACCTCCACCGGCAGGCCGATGGTGCGGATGCCCGCGCGGGTCTTGGGCGGCCCCAGCTCCGTCGACGCGGCGGACGCGGTGCGCTTCCAGGCCTTGGTGATCCGCAGCCGCGCCGGGGTCGCGTCGAGGTCGACGTCGCCGACCTGGAGCGCGGTCGCCTCGCCCCAGCGCATCCCGGTCCCGGCGAGCGCCACGACCAGGGGGCGGTAGGCGTCCTCCACGCAGGACAGGAGGACGGCGAACTCGCCGGCGGACAGGAACACCATCGACCCGGCGGGGCCGGTGTCGCGGATGGAGACGCCACGGGCCGGGTTGCTGGGGATCTTGCGGGCCTTGACGGCGGCGGCGAGGGCACCGGACAGCAGTGAGTGAACGTTGCGCTTCGTCTTGGCCGACAGCGCGAGGCCGTCGACCCACTGCTCCACGGCGACCTCGGTCACGGCCACCAGGGGCGTCGCGCCGAGCGGGGTGTCGCGGAGGTGGTTGGCGACCATGCCCCGGTAGTCCTTGCGGGTGCCGCGGGTGATCTCGCGCAGCCCGTCGACGTAGGCGGCGGTCCAGTCGGCCACCGTCTCGGCCCCAGCAGGCCCCGACTCGCGGGCCTCGAGGACGGCGCGAGCTGCGGCCCCGCCGATGCGCTCGACGAGGGCGACGTGCTCGGCGGCCTCCCGATGGGTGGCGAACACGTCGACGCGCTGGCGACCGTCGACGCGGTACACGACCCGGTATCGGGTGCCGTGCTTGCCGTCTCGCTCCTGAAGGTGCGCCATTCGGTGTGCTCCAGTGCTGGTCAGTTTCTTTCGATGCTACCCAACGTGCTACCTAGGTGCTACGGTGGGGCTGTTGTAAGGCTCTGACCTGCGAGGATACCGTGCGGGTGGCGGGACTCGAACCCGCACAAAGCCGCAGGTGGCAAGGCATCACCGCAGGTCAGGGGCTCAGCCGGTTCGATTCAGTTCGATTCATACCGGCTGAATGAAGATCATCCGCTACCTAGGTAGCGGCTCAGACCAGGGAGTGAACCACATGATCGAGCTGATGCTGCTTCTCCTGCTCGCCGCCGCTGCCATCCCCGCCGCGCTCGGCGTGGCCGCGAAGCCGAGCCACCGCGACCGGCGGGCCATGCCGCACCGCTGAAACGCAACGAAGCCCCCGACGCCCTAGGCGTCGGGGGCTTCGTCGTTCAGGTGGCGGTCTTCGCAGGCGCGGGCAAGCGACGGCACGGGCCAGTGTCGGCCGCACCAGTCGCAGCGCCAAGGGTCAGTCGGCACCGTCGGTCGGTGCCTCCGCCTCGTCGTCAGCGTCGTCACCCTCGCCGGCAAACTCGCCCGCGATGTCCCACGCCTCACGGAACGCAGCGACGCCACGGGCGACCATGTCGGCGGCGACGTCGGGCGACCACGACACGCCCTCGGCGTTGAGCGTCACCCGGAGGTCGCCGTAGCAGATGTGCAGGGTCATGTCCCGCTCGGTCACTTGACACCTCGCACGGCTGTCTTGGCCTTGACGTGGTTGTTGCGGGCATGGCCGCCGCACGAGGAGCAGGTGAGCAGCCCGTAACGCTGGACGTCGGCGGTGTACCAGCCGGACGCCTTGAGGGTGTCGGCCTCGCCGCAGTGGGGGCAGCGCAGGACGTCGGTGGCGTCGTTGTAGTACGCCCCGAGGTTCTGCGGGAGCAGGTGCCGGACCTTGCGCCACAGCTCCTCGGTGATCACGACGTCGTTGACGTTGTAGTCGCGGAGGGCCTTCTGCGCGGCGCGGTTGCCGGCGCAGGCGGCGAGGGCTTCGTCGGCGTTGTAGTGGCCGGACTTGTTCGCCATCGACAGGCGCTCGAGGAGGTAGGCCAGGGATCGCCGTTCCAGGCTCCACCGGTTCTGCAACTTGAACAGGTCGACGGACTTGAACGGTCGCGGTTCGCCCATGCCCGCGGTGAGCCAGTCCGTGCGGAACCACTTGAGGTCGGCTCGGTCGCCGTTGTAGGTCACGCACAGGTCGGCGGCGTCGAGGAGTTCCCACGCCTTGCGGGCGACGTGCAGCGGGTCGTCCGGCTGCTGCCATTCGGCGACGAACACCGGCTTGGTCTTGTCCGACCACTTGGCGGTGAAGCACACGGTGCGGGGGAGGCTGTCCCACTTCTCGGGGCCGAGGTAGTTGAGCCGCTTGAGGTCGGCGGGGTGGAACAGCTTGAGGGTGGCGATGCCGGGGACGCGCTCGATGTCAACCGTGAGGACGCGCGGGCCGTCCTTCGCACGACGCAGCATCGTGTCGAGGTCGTCGCTCACGCGGCACGGTCCGGGCAGTTGCGGCAGCCGCCGCCTGCGTGCTTGGAGATGGACGAGATGCCGACGAGGCCGAGGCCGCGGCGGGCGAACGCCGCCGCGATGTCGCGGGCGGGCACGTTGTACGCCATCAGCTGCCGGAACTTCTCGGCCTCGCTGGCGTCGAGGCGCTGCAACGCCCAGCCGGTAGCGCATTCCTTCGCGCCGGGCCGGGGTCCTGCTGCGAGAAGTGCGTCGAGGTCGTCGAGGGTGGTGGGCTTGCCGCTCATACCGGTGCTGCCTTCCGTCGTGGCCTAACGGGGGCGTGGTCGGGTCGCCGAGGTAAGGCGCGGGTGCCGTGACCACGGCGGCACCCGCGCCGTCTAGGGGTCAGCCGACGCGGAACTTCCGCCCCGTCGCGGCCGACAACTTCTCCAGCGCCGCACGGGCCGTCAGGGACCCGGTGGCGATGCGGTAGCGCAGGAGCGGCCCCTTGGTGTCGGCGAACCGACCCGTGACCGACGCGGAGTAGCGGTCGCCGGGGAGTCGGTTGAGGGCTTCCTGCACGAGCCGGTTCTGCGTCGGGCTGCCGTTCTTGAGGTCGTTCCACTTCACGACGGGCAGACCGATCGGCGGCGGGGCGAGCACTGGCAGCGCGAACGGCCGACCGTCCAGCTCGGCGGCTGCCGTGAAGGAGACGTGGATGTGCTGGTAGTGGCCCCAATCGCCCGCACGCCACGTCCAGAACTTGTCCGGGTAGGTGCCCGACGCGATGCGGCCCTTGTAGACGACGTACTTGAGCCGACGTGAACCGGGCTCAAGGTTGCGGGCGTATGCGATCAGCTCGGCGGCGAGGCGGTCGGCGTCGATGCCGTCCTTGTCGATGTCGAGGGCGTGGACCCAACCGTCGGCGTCGGGGTTGTGGTCGGACGGCCGAGCCTGGTGCGCGGCGTCGCCGATCCACCCGTCGGACGCCTTGTCGCGGTTCGGCCACCGCACGTTCACCTGCTCGCGCAGGGTGACGCCGGCACGCACGAGGCGGGGCGTGGGCATGTCAGTCCTCGGTGTCGGAGCCGAGGCCGTAGGCGTCGTCGACCGGGTTGAGGGCGCGCACGACCGCGGTGCCGACGCCCGTGAGGACGGCGGCGACGAACAGGTTGAGGTCGAACGGCTCACCGTTGACGACGCCGCCGAGGTAGGTGACGGCGGCAGCGAACGCGGCACCGAGGGCCACGTTCACGACGGTGCGGACGTAGGCGGGGAGGGCGTTCCAGTAAGCGCGCAGGGTGTCCATGAGGTGGTCGCTCCTATCGGTTGCGTGCGTCGTCGAGCAGGGTCAGGGCTTCGTGCAGCAGGTCGGCAGGTGTCCGCCCGGTGCGCGGGATCAGGTCGGGGTGCTCGAGGAGGAGCACGGCCTGCGTGACGCGCGCCGATGCCATCTCCACCGCGAGGCGCAGATCGGCAACGCGTGCCCCGAGGTCGGTGCCGGCGGTGTTGTGCAGGCTGCGGCCTTGGAGGAACTTCCGCTGCCGCCGGTAGCAGGCCGCGCACCAGCCGTTCTTCCCGTAGGTCTCGGGCTTGTCGCACCCGTCGGCCTTGCAGGTCATGTCAGACGTCGAGGCCGGGGGGCCACTCGGGCGGCGGCGGGGGCTTCTGCTGCGTGATGTGGCGGCGCAGGACGTGGACGTAGTCGGCCCATGCGCGGTCGCGGCGCTCGAGGCGGGCGATGCGCGACTCGTTGTCGCTGGCCTTGTCCCGCAACGCCTGCACCTCCGTCTGGAGCGCCGACACGAGGTCGGTGAGGCCCTTCTGTCGGGAGGCGAGGACGGCACTGCCGACGGTGCCTGCGAGGGCGAGGAGCCCCACGAGGATGTAGACGACGATCTGGGCGTCGGACACTGGTGGGGGCTCCCTCGTGGGTCGCGGTAAGCGCGGACGGTGTTACACGTTGGCGGCGTGGACGCCGATGCGGGTGGACGACAGTGCGCCGGAGTAGATCGCGGCCTCGTCGATGGTTCCGTTGAACCGCTGCACGCTCGGAGTGCCGCCGCCGCCGGACTCCGAGGAGCCGATGACCAACTTCATTGCGCCGGTCTTGAGGCTGCCCGAGTTGGAGTTGGTGCCGTCGCTGGAGCCGTTCAGCCACACCGTGCCCGTGGTGCCGTCGTAGGTGGCGGCTACGTGGTAGATCGTCGCGGACGACAGCGACGTGGCACCGGCGAAGAAGAACGGCCCGGACCCGCTGAGCCAGTAGCCGAACTCGAGCTTGTTGGTGTTGCTGACCCGGAACTGCCATATGCGGTTTGAGCCGCCGTCGTCGCGGTCCCAGATGGACTGGTACGCGCCGGTTGCGTTGAGCTTGATGACGGCTTCGATGGTGATGGTGGTGACGTCCATCCACGCGGCGTCGGCGACGGTGCAGTAGTCGTTGGACCCGTCGAAGGTGACGGCCGTGTTGGAGTCGCCCGACAGGAGGCTCGTCGCGCCGAGGGTCGGGCTGTTGACGTATGTGCCGTTCCGGGCGTTGCCCGAGGCGTCCGTCATGGTGGTGCCCGACGGGTCGTCGAGGCGGTAGTAGGCCATCGGCGCGTCCGCCATGACCTCGTCGTAGTAGGTGGTGCTCGGGACGACGGCCCGGTCCACGGTGAGCAGGCGACCAGACACGAGCCCCATCAGGCCATGTCCTGCCCGGAGACGAACCCGTACCACGTCGTCCCGTTGTCGACGGTGAGGAACACGAGGATGTCGACGTCGTTCGCACCCGTGGACAGGGTCGGCGCGGTCGCGGCGGGCCAGTCGACGGACGCGGGCCAGGTGATCGTGCGCGACCCCGTGCCGTCCTGCACCACGATCAGCGTGAACGAGCAGGCCACCGACGCGGCCGTGCCGGAGAATGTGAGGGTGCAGTTCGCGTCGAGGACGATGCGGTGGACGTTGCCGTTCGTGAGGTCGATCGTCTCCGTCGACCCGGCGTTGCCGTGGTTCTGGTACGTCTCACGACCGCCGCCGTCTGCGCGGACAAAGGGAACGCTCACGGGGTGATCTCCTCGACGTAGTAGATGCCGTCGGCGTTGCGGACGTGCAGGGCGGCTTCGTCTCCGACGGTGACGCCGGCCGAGTCGAAGTACGGCTGCCCGTAGGCGTTGACGCCCCACCGGAACACGAGGGTTCCGTCGGTCGTGGACGGGGCCGCGTACTCGATCAGGGTGGAGTAGAGCTGCGCGAGGCGGGGGCGGGTGGATGCCATGTCAGGTCACCGTGATCGTCGCGGAGCGGACGGTGTGCTCGTTCCAGTAGAGACCGCCGGTGTAGGCGCAGATGCCGACGTACACGGTCGACGGGACCCACACGTCGGAGGCGGACGACTTGAGCAGGGTCGCGTCGCGGTAGAACTGCACCGACGCGGTCGAGGCTCCGGTCTTCGTCCACACGAAGGTGTAGTTGTGCTCGTTCGCGTCGGTCTCGGCGTCGGCCGAGGACGTCGACAGGGTCGTGGTTCCGTCGTCGGAGTAGAACAGTTGCGCGTCGAGGACGACCGCCGTCTGCATGACCTGCGCGGCCAGGTATCGCTCAAGCGCCCCGGGGTACACGTCCAGTTCGCCCGTGCCGTGCTGGGCCGCATCCCACAGGATGACCTCCCAGCCGTCACCGGCCACCGCATCGACGTACAGGGTGACGTCGACAGCGATCGTGTCCCACCCGGCCGGGATGACCTCCGGGCAGACGATGGAGCCCTTCTCGCCCGACGTGTCGGCAGTGAGGCGGACCTCGGTGCCCCCGACGAGGGTGGCGTCACCGTTGCGGACCCACGACGTGAAGTCCGACGCCTCGAACGGAACCTCGGCCGTCTCCGTGTAGGCGTAGTGCAGGTCGAGGGTCCAGGTGTCCGACCCGATGCCCATGCGGAGCGACGTCAGGTCCGCAAAGGTCAGCACGTTCTCGGCGATCGTGTAGTCGACCGTGGGCGCGAGCGTGATCCCGTTGAGGCGCACGACCTCGCTGTAGATGATCGGCACGAACGTCAGGGTCACCGTGGACGCCGAACCCGACGTGACACTGAACGTCTCGAAGTACCAGTCGGGGACGACGCCGCCCGACGCGCCATCCTCCGACGCGCCAGCGATAGCGGAGCCGTCCACGAAGTCAACCGGGAACGGGGAGTCGGACGCGCCACCGGCGAGGCCCTGCGCCCGCCAGCGGGCCAGGCGCTCGATGCGCTGCTCCACCGGACGCGGGGGCCGGCGCAGTTCGCCGAGCTCGGAGTCGGCCACTACGCCAGCACCTCCAACTCGGGCTCATACGTCACGGTGCCGTCGTCGCCCTCCACGAGCGCGATCGACAGGACACGGGCGGTCGTCTGCGTGCCGGTCGATGACAGCGCCGTCACCCGGTCGCCGGGCTTGAAGTCGATGAACGGCTCCGCGTCGGCGGTGGGCAGGCACTCGACGCGGGACACGGTGACCGTCGTCTTGGCGGTGCGGGCGAGGATGCGGGAGGCGTTGGCACCGGCGGTCGTCTCCGACCGGGTGTTGCCGAACTCCAGATAGGTCTCGCGTCGACCGTAGGTGGAGACGCCGGTGCTGTTCGTCGTCGCCGTCCACCCGTCGGCCGAGCGGACCAGCGCCGCCGTCTTGCCCGTGGCGGTCGCCGTCGTCTCATACGACTCGAGGTTCTTGCCGACCTTGAGCAGGATCGACGCGGACTTGTCGCTGCCGCGCGTCTCATACGCCTCGAGCCGGTTCGTGGCGGCGTCCGCCCAGAAGTCGACACCCAGGTCGACCATCGTCTGCACGACGTCGAGGAGGTTCGTCCCGCAGCGCACGTCCATCGCCGTCGTCGTCGACCACGACCGCGACGACGAGTCAGCCGACGCGGACCAGCCGACCGTGAGCTGTCCGGCGCGGGTGACGCCACGGGTGACGGCCTCGGCCTTCAGCGTCTCGACGATCTCCGACGGGTACAGGGTCGGCTCCGTCGCCGTCACCCACCAGTTGCCGGGGTCGGTTTTGCGGATCACCGTCGTCGGCTTGCCGTTGCTGTCGGCGTTGGTGATCGCGGCGAGGAACCCGGCCTTCGCCGACACGGACCCGTTGCGGCCGTTCGTCACCATCGCCGTGACGTTGTGCGTGCCAGCGGTCACCGTCATGGTTCGGGAGGCGATGCGACGCCACGTCGCGCCCTCACCCTTCAGGTCGGAGTCCGCGAGGATCAGCGCCCCGTCGAGGTGGAGGCGGAAGTAGTTGTCGGCCGTGACGTAGAACCGCACCTTGCGGGTGCTGGACACGGTGAACTGCGTGCGGAAGTAGTTGACGACGTTGTCCGCCACCGACGACGACGGGCTCGTCCGCCAGATCCAGTACGCGGTCCGCGCAGGCCACCCCTTCGGGGAGCCGTAGCGGTAGTCGCTGGACGTCACCGAGGAGAACCGCAGCCCGAGGGGGCGGGTCCAGGTGACGCGGGACTGGAACGCGGCACCCGTGCCGGCTGCGGCGTAGTTGAACGGGCGGTCGGTGGGGGCGTAGTAGACGAGGCCACCCTGCGGGTACACCACGGCATCCTCGAGCCACGCCATGAGGCCGCGACCCGACAGGGTCACCCACGACGTGCCGTCGGCGTCAGGCACCGACTGGCTGATCGACTCGATGACGAACCCGGAGACGATGGTGCCGTTGTAGGCGACCTTGATGACCTGGTCGCGCGTGATGCTGGTCGCCGCAGACGCGGGCACCTGCACCTCGCCACCGCCTACGCCGTTCAGCTCCTCGGAGATCCGCAGACCGCGACGGGTCGGCAGGACGCGGACGAGCGTCGACCCGTTCGAGGCGTAGAGGCGGACCTGGAGAACCGGATCGGCCATCAGAGCCAAACCTGTCGGACCTCGGTGGGCCAGCGGCCCGCGTCGAGGTTGCTCGCCCACTCACGGAACAGCGCCTTCATGCTGTCCTCGTAGATGACCTCGACGCCGTCGGCGTGGTGCCGGAGGTGCTTGGCGAGGTAGTCGGCGGCGGCGCGGGGGATCACGACTGCATCACTCGGGAACTGGCGGTCGTCCATGTGGTCGCTCCCGTGGTCTAGAGGTACGCCGAGCGGTAGGCGACGATGACCTGCCCGCCGCCGGTGAGGGTGAGGGAGTTGCTACCCGGCGTGAGGGTCAGCCAGTTCACATACGACCCATTGGATGCGACGGAACCGGCCACCGAGGAGCCGGAGCGGGTCGCGGTGAAGTCGCGGCAGTCCAGGGTCGTCGCCGCGCCGGAGTTGCCGGCGACCTCGACGTACTCGCCGGTCGTGGAGTTGGTGAGGCGCTGCGTGGCGGTGACACCGGAGAACGTGAGCGTGATCCGGTTCGTGGCGATGTCGCCCGTGATCGTCGGGGTGAGCGTCGTCGTGATCGTCGACAGGGTCGTGTCCGACGTCGACCACCAGCACGGGTCGAGCAGTTGCAGGTCGAAGGCGACCCGCGCCCCGTGGTTGGCGATCTGGTCGAAGGACTCCAGGCCGCCGAGGTAGTGCCCGGTGCACTCCGCCGTCAGGTCCGAACCGGACGCCTGCGGGATGACGCGGGTGATCGTGTACGCGGCACCGTTGCCCCAGACCAGCGCCGTCAGGGCGCGGTAGCGGTCGAAGTACCGGCCGCGGCTGTTCGCGTCGATGGTGCCGGAGTTGTCGCCCCACAGCAGGCCCTCGACGGACAGGACGCGGGGGCCGAGCCACCGCGACCCGGCGGTGGCACCGGGGCGCTGCGGCGTCTCGTGGTCACCGCCGCGGAACGTCGCGTTGCCGATGTGCCCGTCCAGGCGCGTCACCTTGTAGAGGTAGGACGCAAGAGAGCCGCCGTTGACGGTCAGCGTCTCGGCCATCAGGCAACCCCCATCCCGAGGACGAACGCGGTACGCCGAAGGGCGCGGGGCACGGACTGCTCGGCACGCTCACCGGGGGCCGACATGACGTTGATGTCGCCGTGAATGTGCAGACCGCCAGCGCCCAACTTGTCGTTGGGGACGACGGTGCCGGAGGACTTCGGAACCATCAGCTCGGGGCCGCTCTCGCCCACGATGTAGGGGCGGTTTGCGGTGACAGGGCCGCCGGCTTCGCGGTACTCGAACCGCATGAGCGCGCCAGCCTTGGCGGTGGCCTCGATGATGCCGCGGCCGACGATCTTCGGCTGGATCTTCAGCGTGACCGTCGCGGAGCCCTTGCGCTTAACGTCGTCGATCTGCTTGCCGACATCGATGAGCGGCTGAAGGAGGGCGTTGCGCTGCGCCGGGGTGAGGCCAGACTTCTTGAGCTGCGTCTGGAGGTCGTCCAGACCGTCCTCGTATGCCTTCGCCTTCGCGGGTCCGGTCTTCAGCGACTCGACGTGATCCTGCACGGCCTTCATCGCCTGCCGGAGGGCGTCGCGGTTGGCGAGGCCCTTCTTGCTGGTCGAGTCGAACGCCTTGCCGTTCGTCTTCAGCGAGTCGGTCAGATCCCTGACCGCGTTGGTGGCTGCATCCTTGGCCTCCTGGTGACCCAGGGTGCCGTCGAAGATCTTCCACGCCGTGTCGAGGGTGCGGACCTTCTTGGTCTGATCCTCGATGGCGTCAGTCAGCGCCCCGGTCGGGTTCTTGGCGCGGTCGGCCTCCGCTGCGGCGACCTTGACGGCCTGCCCGTACTGCGGGAACAGCGACCCGGCCTCGTCGGCCGACACGCCCAGCCGCTCGATTGCCTTGGCGGCGGTGTCCGCCGTGCCGTTGGCGACCATGCCGGCGAACGCCTCGTCGAGGGTCTTGACTGCGTCGGTGGCGAGGTCAAGGTGCGACCGCTGGCCGTAGAGCTTGCTGATGCCGGTGATGACCTGATCCGACCAGCGGTTCTCTCGAACCAGGGTCAGCGCCTCGTTGAAGTCCTTGGCGTTGCCGCCCTGCGTCGTGAACGCGGTGCCGAGGAGGTCCAGCGAACCCCCGTCGGCGACGAGGTTGAGCGCCTTGTTGAGAGTCGACGTGTCTCGCGCAGCGTCGACCTGTGCCTGAGAGAAGGCACCCGCGGCGATGTGGGCGACCCCTAGGGCGGCGGCGGCTGCGCCCGCGCCCTTCGCGGCAGTCTTGAGCTTGCCCGAGGCAACGATGGACGAGCCGCCCAGGTCACGCATCGCCACCTTGGCGGCAGCGATCTTCGGCAGCAGGAACACCACAGCGCCGCCGAGGATGGTGACGGCGACAGCGGCGGACTTCACCGGCTGCGGGAGGCCGTTGAAGGCGTCCATTGCGCCGTTGAGCTTCTGCAACAGCGGACCGACCGCGACGGCCAGCGTCTCACCGACCGACACCTGGAAGTCGTCGATCTGCTGCTGGGCGTCCTTGATCTGGTTCGCCATCGAGTCCGACGTGCGGGCGACGTCGCCCTGTGCCTGCGACGTCTTCTCGAGGATGAGCACCTGTGCCGCGAGAGCCTTCTGCTGCGGCGTGAGGGCCTGCTTCGTGGTGGAGATCAAGCCCATCTCAAGGGCCTTGCTCCGCAACGTCGCATCGTCGAGCAGGACGCCGTATTTGCGAATCGGCTCCATCTCGCCGCGCAGTGCCGCGCCAAACGCCTCAATGGCGTCAGACGTGGAGCCACCGAAGTACGACGCAGCATCAGCCGCGCGCTCGATGAGCGGCGTGGTGAACTGCTGGAGCTGCTTGCCCGAAAGGCCCGCAGCGCGGCCGAAGTTGGCGAACGTCGCAGCCGCCGCCAGGGCCTCGCGCTTCGACAGGTTGAGGGCGTCGGCGCTGTCGTTGGCGAACGCGGTGAAAGCATCCGCAGTCTCGCCGTAGGTCGCCTGCAACGCCGACGCGGAGTCCTGCACCTCGGCGAACTTCTTGATCGAGGTGACGGCGAACGCCGTCGCGCCGAGTCCGACAGCGGCATAAGCGGCCTTTGCCGCCGACCCAACCTTGCGGAACGTGCCGGCCGTCTTGTCACGGGCGAAGATATTGAAGACCAGGCTCGTGTCTGCCACGGCTTCACTTCTCCCGTTGGTCGTATGCGTCGGCCAGTTCGTCGAACTCGGCCACGGTCAGGCGTTCCATCTCCCACGGGCGAATTCCGTAGAAGTGCGCGAACACCGCTATGTAGTGCTCACGTCGCTCGGCCCTGGGGCTTTTGGGACCGCGGGGGCGTCCTCTGCGAGTTCGGCCAGCTGCGCCAGCACCTCGGCGCGGGAGTCGTCGTCCAGCGACGGGTCGACCCTGATGGCCTCCGACATGGCCCCGTACTCGTCGGCGTCGAACTCGACCTCGACAGCGCCGTAAGGGAAGTCGAACGACCTCCACTGCAACGTCGGGTGCGTGCGCTTCTCGAACACGAACACCAGTGCGCGACGTGCGAGCGCCGACCCGGACTGCACCGCGGCGACGGCCTCGGAGAACGTCTTGCCAGTCAGCCGCTCGATCTCCTCGGCTTCGACGGACAGCATCTTGCGCGGCTTGAACTCGTAGACCCTGCTGTCGCCCTCGGTGGGCGTGAACGTGACGATCATGTGCTAACCCCTAGTGGTCGCTCGGGAAGCAATGCGGCGGGCCATGTCGTCGACTGCGACGCGCACGGCTGCCTGGAACTCCTTGCTGCGAGCCAAGATCGGCGGCTCGAACCAGCGGACGCCTTGGCGTCCGTACTGCTGAACCCAGACCTCCTCGGTCAGTCCGACGAGGCCGCGGATGCCGCCAGCGCGGGCAGTCCGAGCGAACACCGGGTGACGCCAGCCCTTCGGGCTGTTGAGGCGGCGGCCGGCGAACCGGAACCCGCGAGGGTCTTGACGGGTACCGACCTTGATCTTCGCGCCCGGGTTCTTGTTAGCCATCGACGACCCGACCTTGATCTGTCGCGCAACAGCGTCGCGCAGGTCGGGAGAGGCCGCGGGCTCCCTCGAGGGCAACTGTCGAACCGCCGCCTGCAACTCGGGGATGACCGGCTTGACGGCGTTGCGGATCTCCTTGGCGAGGTCCCGCTTGAGTGCCTTGCCGTCGGCCTCCGCAGCCATCGCGTCGCGGACCCGAAGCAGCGCCCGCTGGTCGATGGTGAGGTCGACCGGCGGGCGCTTGCTCACCATCAGGCCGTTGCGCGGGTGACGGTGCCGGAAGTCGGGAAGCTGTACGTCTTCTGCGCCAGCTCGCCGACGCCGCCGCCCGCATTGTGGCCGGTGATGAGCACCGAGCCGGTCCACTTCGGGTTCGACGTGCCGACGGCGGCCGAGGTCGGGCGGACCTCGAACGAGACGACGGTGCCGAGCAGCGGCCACATGATCGCGTCGAGCGCCGCAGCGGCGAAGTCGTCGTTGGCGTCGAACGACACGGTGCCGGCCTTGAGGCCGCCGACGTGCTCGCGCCAGCCGCCGGAGGCGAAGTCGGTCGAGTCGAGGTCTTCGACGTCCACCGTGAGCTCGATCTTCTTGGCGTATGCCGACAGGTCGCTCGAGTTCAGCGACAGGTAGGTGGAGGTGAGAACCAGGACGGCCATTGCGGGTTACCCCTTTCAGGGCATCGGAACGACCCCCAACGCCGACGGCGGGGGGTTGGGGGTGGATGGATCAGGTGGTGACGATGCCCGCCGCGACGGCGAACAGGTACGAGGGGCCGGTGCCCGAGATGGTGTAGTTGACGCGCCACCAGGTGTTCGTCTGCGCGCCCGCGTAACTGAGAAGTTCCGAGGTGCGCGACGTGGTGGCCTGGGTGAACGTGATGCGGTCGGTGTAGGAGCCGCCCTGGGTTGCCGACGACTGCAACTTGACGTCCAGCGTCGGGGTTGTGCCGGACGTCGACACGACGTGGAGCACCGCGTACATCGACTGCGTCGAGGACAGCGCCCCGAGCTGCACGCCCGTCGTGTTGCCGGTGGAGGTCCGGGCCGTGGCGGCCGGGTGGAGGAGTTCGCCACGGACGACGCGGCCGTTGCCGAGGCCCTTCGCCACCATCGGCGCGATGGTGCCGACCTCGCCGCCGATGGTGTGTGCGCCGTTGTAGACGTTGCCGAAGTACGCGACGGAGCCGGTCGCCTGCTGAACTGCGGCAGTCCACGCGGTCGTCGTGCCCAGGTCCGTCCAGAGGCGGTCGTCAGGCTTGCCGGTGTCGCCGGCCTCCCAGAACCCCTCCAGTGTCCACTCGTGCGACGCGAGGCCCGCGACCTTCTCCCGCCACCCACCGGAGTAGAAGTCGGTGGCGTCCAACTCCTCGACGGAGCTGGTGACCTCGAGCTTGTTGGAGTTGCCGGTCAGGTCCGCGCCGTTGACCAGCACGAGCATGTCGGTGAGAGCGAGAACGGCCATGTCAGCCCCAGATCCTTACTGTCCAAGAAGCGGCCCAGAACTGGACACCGCCGACGTCGACCAGGCCCGGCCCGTCGGCGGACTCGACCCGGAGAGTCGCGCACGCGCCCGACAGGGTCTTGTCCGCCTCGACCGCGCCCTTGATGGTGGTTGCGCCCGACTGGCCCATGAACGGGATGAGGACCGACTGGCCCTCCTCGGTGTCCGCGCGGGATGCGAACAGGTGCAGGGTGAACTCGGCCTCGAGCAGGCCGCCCATCGACTTGTTGTAGTCGAGCCTCATACGCCCGACCGCAACCGTCGGGGGGTAGACGACGTCGGGGACGTAGTCGAACCCGTCGAGCGACGCCGACGCGGTTGCTGCCGCCGTGGCGAGGTTGGCGCGGACCGTGGCGAGGTCCACTAGTTGCTCGCCACCCGGAAGTAGGGGCTCAGCAGGCGTGCCACGTCGGCGTCGGAGGCGGTCACGCGGACCACGCCGTAGTCACCGAACCCGGCCACGCCCGTCGGGGAGTCCTTGCGGGCGAACAGCCGAGCCGCCATCAGGAGAGTCGCCTCCTTGACCTCGGCGGGGACGGCCGGCCAACCCCACTTCGCGGTCACCTCCACCGTCGGGTACGCCTGGATCGAGAAGGCGTCGTCGGTGTAGACCCACTCGTAGGGCTTCGACGCCACGAGGGCGTTGAGCGGCTGGAGCCAGTAGTTCGTCGAGTCGATGGTGGTCGTGAACGCACCCGGTCGGCCCGTCTTCACGACGAGGTCGGTGAGGCTGCCGATGTCGTCCACGGACACGCGGCCCGTGTTCGTCGCCAGGTACACGCGCGCCGACGCCGAGGCGGCGAGGTCGAACGTGCGGTTCGTGAAGCGGTCGACAGCTGCGGTCGCTGCGTCGAGGGCGTCCTGCAACACGTCCGCGCGGTCAGGGTTGGCGGTGACCCGGTCTTGGAGTTCGGCAAGCGTCGCGTAAGCCACGGGTCACTCCTTCGTCAGGACTTGCGGGCGCGAGGACGCGGGGCTGCCGCAGTCTCGGCGACCGGGGCGGCGGCCTTCTCCGGTGCGGCCTTCTCGACCGCAACACGCTCGGCGATGCCGATGCGCTCCAGGTCGTCGGCCTCCGACGCGGGGACGTCGAGGGTGCCGCCGGCGGCGGGCCACTCGACCCCGTCACGGAAGCCGGTCGGGGGTCGCAGGATGCGAACGAGGGTCATGGGTTTCCTTCCCGGTGGTCGGGTCGTCACCCCGACGGGGCTGACATTGCAGCCAGCCCCGCCAGAGTCAGGAACCGAAGCCGTCAGGCCGCGTTACCGATGAAGTGCTTGACCGCCCCGGTCTGGTCGCCGAGGACGCCGTCCGCGCGCATGACCGCACGGAAGGTGACGAGGTCGTTCTGGAACGCGAACTCGTCGCTGCGCTCGAAGCGGATGCCGCCCGCGATGCGCGAGAAGTACGCCGACATGTCGCCGAAGACGACCGACTTGGCCGACAGCGCCGTGGCGGCGATGTTCGGCTCGATGACGACGCGCTTGCCGAGGATGGTGTCGGGCGCGGTGCCGAAGCCGGGGGTCCAGAGGTAGTTACCAATACCGGCACCACCCGAGGAGTCCTTGATCTTGCGGATCGTGGCAGCGGTGCTGTCGCGGAACGCCCACACGCAGTTCGGGCTGTTCCGGTACTGCGGGATGACCGAGTAGAACAGGTCGACGAGGTTGTCACCGTTGGGGACACCGACGACGGACGCAGCGCCGGTGACGCCGAGCGTCGAGGTCTGCGTGACGCCGGACGGCTGCGAGGAGCCGGTGCCGGTGGCGAGGTGCGCGCCGAAGGCGTTGCCGAGGGCGCGGCCGGCGGCACGGGCGAAGTACCCGTTCAGGTCGACGCCGGTGTCCTCAAGCAGCTCCTTGGAAACCTGGAACGAGTAGGCGTACTTGTACGCACCGAGGGTGCGCTTGCCGAACGCGGCGTCGGACTCGGTCAGGGTGCTGCCCTCAGAGATGAGCGCGGCGGTCGCGTGCGTGGTGGTGATCGGAACCTCAAGGTTCTCGCCACCCGCGGTGCGGAAGATCGTCGTCTCGGGCAGGAGCGCCGCGACCTCGATCATGTGCTCGTAGAGCCGGTTAGCGAACGACGTCGGGACGGTGTTCCCACCGGCCGTGGCGCTGCCCTTGGTGAGGTCACGGGCCTCGACGTGGAGCGAGCGGGACTCGCCGGAAAGGAGCTTCCGCAGCTCGTCGTTCTCGGCCTGCACGGCCTCGCGGACCTGCGGCTTGCGCTCGATGGCCTCGAACGTGGCGGCGGTGTCGGCCGCGCGCTTCTCGGCGTCCACGAGGGAGCGGATGCGCTCGTCGGCGCTGTCGAGGTCGGCGTTGGCGCGCTGCCAGTTGGCCTCCTCCTCGGCGGTCAGTTCGCGGCCCTCGGCCTCGGCGACCTCGAGCAGGGCCTTGGCCTGCTCCCAGGTGTTCATGCGCTTCTCGGAGAGGCGCTTGATGAGCTCGTCGCTCATTGCGGTTCTCGCTTCCTGCCCGGTAGTCGGGCATGGGAAAGCCCCGCCGCTAGGTGCGTCGGGGCCGGATGGGAAAGGGGGCGAGAGTGCGGGGCGCGCTGCTCTCAGGAAGGGCGTCGCAGCTGAAGCTGCATGAGCCGCTGACGAACGATGAGGAGCCCGTGGTTGGCGACCTGCGGGCTCTCCGCGTTCTCGTCGGTGGCTGACCGCTCCTGGTCGGGGGCGGTTGACATGAGGTCGCCGAGGTGACCCTCGGCGGCGGCGGCTGCCACCTCGTCCAGCGACAGGCCACGGTGCTCGGCGAACGAGCGCAGGCCGGTCGACGTGTCGAGGTAGGCCGGGTTGTTGACGGGGGCCACGTCCACGAGGCGCACGGCCTCGAGCGAACGAAGCGGCATCCCCTGCTCGGTGGTGGCCCACGAGTCGGCGACGGTGTGGAACGCGAACGACGACTGGTACACGTCGCCGCGCTCGGCGAGCGTGGCGACAGTGTGCCCGCTGGGAGTGTCCGGCAGGTCGACCTCGTACCAGAGGCCGGTCGCGTCGGAGCCGACGCGGGCGGTGCCCGACGCGGTGCGGCCGAGCAGGTGCGCGTCGTCGTGGTTCCAGCGGACGACGACGTCGAGGTTGTCGGCGATGGACTTGGAGAACGCGCCCGAGCGGATCGTCTCGACGAAGCCGCCGAGGTTCTGCGACAGGGTGTCGTACTTTGCGGCGTAGCCGGCGAGGGTACGGAGGGCGGGCTTGCCGGTGCGGGCGGTGGAGCGGACTTCCACGGTGCCCGCAGTGAAGCGAACTTCACGGTTCACGGGTGACTCCTAGACGAGTTCGAGGGTGAGGAGTAGCGCCAGGTCGTCAAACCCGGACGGGGCGTGTTCCGTGGTCGTTGCTTCCGCGAACACGCGGCTTGCGCCGTGGAGGTTCGCGGACAGCTCCCCGACGATGGGCGGTCGGGGCTGCTGCTCTAGGGCCTGCTGCGCGTGCAGTAGGTCGATGTGGTGCTGGGTCCAGCCCCAGCCGCCTTGCGCGACGGGGGCTGCGCCGTCGGTGAGGGTGGCGCTGATCGCACCGGAACCGGACAGGGTCGCTGAGATCGCGCCGGGCGGGGCGGGCTCGGACGCACCCATGCCGAGGGCGACAATCGCGCCCTCGTCCGGCTGGCCTAGGCCGTGCGTGACGATGTTCGCCACGTCGCCCCCTTACGCCAGTCGGTCGCGGCGCTCGGCACCGGAGCCCGCATACGGGGTGGTTCCGGCGGCGTCCTGCCAGAGGTCCGCGACGTAGAGGACGGTGACGTCGTCCTCGGCGTACACGGTGTAGGTGCCGGCCGCCGGGTCGGTGACGACCTTGTTGTGGCCGAGGGCGTACAGGAACCCGAGCTGCCCACCGAAGGTGTCGGGGTCGTCGTAGGCGGACGCGACGCTGTTCCACACTGCTGCGGCGAGGGACTGCGGCGACAGTTCCGTAAACGGCGTCAGGTCGGCCTCGAGCGCCCCGGTGGCGTAGATGGTCGGGGTGACCGTTCCGGTGCCCGTGAGGGCCGCTACGGCGTTCCCTAGGGCCACTAGCGCGCCCGTGACCGAGCCGGAGCCGGTGAGGGTGGCGGCGGCGTCGAGGATCGCGTTAGCCGAGGCGGCGCTGATGGTGCCCGTACCGGCGAGGGTGGCGACGGCGGACACGATCAGGGCGGCTTCGGCGTTGCTGATCGTGCCGGTGCCGGACAGTGCCGCGACCGCGTTCTTGCCGCCCGCGAGGTTCGCGGCGGACACGTCGCCCTCGCCGAGAATCAGCGTGTACGACGAGAGGCCGCCGGAGGTGATCGCGAGTTGCCACGACGCGGGCGGCGTGTAGCCGTTGGGGACGGCCGACTTGGGGTCGAACCCGGCATCGCCGGTGCCGACGTAGCGGTTGCGGTTCGCGCCGGACTTGTTCCACGCGCCACGGGAGTCGGCGACAGTGGAGCCGCCGAGCGCCCGGCCGGGGTTCTTGTTCAGAACCGAGTAGTTACCGATCAGGGCCACGGCCTACCCCCACGCGAAGTCGAGGTGCCCGTAGAACGCGGAGTTCGTCGGAGTCGCGGCCCCGGCGTACATGAGCCACGACAGGTTCGCGCCGTCGTAGACGCGGGGCAGCGACGGAACCTGGTTGAGCAGGTCGCGCTCGGCTGCGACGCCAATGGTCGTCATGGGGAGCGTGAGGAGCGGGCGGCAGATGACGAGGTTGAGGACGCCGGAGACGTAGGAAGCGGAGAGGTTGAACTGCTGCACGGACCGGATGCCGGAGTCACCCGCCGCCAGCGGCAGAAACGGGCCGTACTTACCGGCACCCGTACCCGAGTAGACGATGTTGCCCTTCGCTGCGGCGGTCGTGCCCGCCGGGAGGGTCGACGGGGTGAGCTGCCCGGCCGTGCCCGCCTGATTCGTGTACGTGATGCGGATGTTGGGGGTCGCCGCACCCATCGCCGTGGTCGCCGCGCCGGACGAGCACACGACGTAGGCGCGCAGACCCGCGCCGTTGGTGTGGCGGCCGGTCGGAAACACGACGGTGTTGTCGAGGGCCTGGTCGCCGGTGGTCGTGACCGTGGTGATCGGGTAGAACCCGAGCCGGTCGACGAGCATGAACACGGCGGGCATCGACGTCGCAGCAGCGGAGAACGCAGAGGCGTTGATGATGTGCTTCGTGTCGGGGGACACGTCGCCGCCGTGCGGGATGCCGGGGCTGGTGGTCGAGGCGTCAGTGAGGGCCTGGAACGCCTTGTTCGTGCCGCCGCCGTAGGCCGTGTCGGAGCCGGGGTTACCGGCACCGCAGGCGAGGTCGTACCAGAGGCCCGCGGTCTGCGCGGTCGTCGGGAGGGCGTTCTTGTTCCAGTCTGTGCGGACGAACTTCGAGTTGACCGTCGTCTCGTTGATGAAGTCGTCGAGGCTCGAGAACCCGGCCATAGGTGGTCAGCTCCAGACAGTCGTGATGTCGCCGTGAATGGCGGTAGCGGCGAGCGTGCCCTGGGGGCAGCAGATGAGGTTCAGGTAGGCGTCGTCGGCGATGACCGGCAGTTGCCCGAAGTCGCGCAGGTAGTCGACCTCGACGGGGGCATCGATGCCGCGGATCATCGCCTGCGCGAGCGGCTTGACCAGGACGAGCGCGAACAGGCCGACGTCGGGGCCGGAGATCATCTGCACCGACTCGATCGACCTGACGCCCGTGTCGCCCGCTTGTAGCGGGATGAACGGGCCGGCACAGTTGACGACCGCGCGATCCGTGGTCACGAGGTTGCCGTTCGCCGCCGCCGTGGTCTGCTGGACGGTCGCCGATGTGCGCCCCGACGTGCCGTCCTGGTTCGTGTACGTGAACCGGAACGTCTGACCCCCGGTGCGGCCCGCGACCGACACGGCCATGACCTGCACACCCTCGCCGTCCGTCCAACGCGGCAACGTCACCGTGTTGTCGAGGGCCTGGTCATCGGTCGTGCCCTCGTCGATGAACGGGTAGAACAGCAGATAGTCCAGCAGCCTCATCGGCAGCGGCAGGGCCGTCGCCGTCAGGGTCAACGCCGTGAACGACCGCAGGTGCTTCACCGACGGCGACACGTTGCCGCCGTGGAACAGCCCGCCGTCCGTCGACTGCGCGAGCGCCTTAGCCGCCAACGGTGACGCCGCGTAATACTGCGGCACCGGGTTACCGGGCGACATCGACAGGTCGAACCACACGCCCGCCGACGACACCTGCGACGGCGACTTGCGCCACGTCGCATACGTCGACTTGCCGTCGAGCTGCGATTCCGCAAGGGACTTCACGTTGGCGAAGCCCACGGGTTCAGCCCTTCACGCCGCCGCGACCGGCGAGGGTCACGGACATGTCAGCCACGATGGCCGCGTCGCAGGTGCAGGCGCGGACCGTCTGACCGTCTAGGACGATCACGGCGAGGCCGCAGCCGGCGCACGAGTAGCGCGACACCGGATCAGTCCTCAGTGATCGTGAGGGCCGAGATGGCGAACTGCGGCTGGATGCCCGAGGACACGGAGAGGGAGGCGTTGAGCGCGCCGGAGTAGAGGATCTGGGTCGACGACGCCGGAGTGATCGAGACGTGCGTGAGGGTGTTCGTACCGCCCGTGCACTGCGGGAACTGGATGAGGGCGTCGTTCGCGCACGAGTTGCCCGTGACAGTCCAGCCCGACGTCGTGCGCGCCACCGTCACCGCGGCGTAGGAGGTGTACGTCGCCTCCGACGTCGTCGACAGGCCAGCCTCGCCAGGGTCGGCGGTGTGCAGGTGGATCTCGAGGTCGGTCGCCGAATCCCACGGCAGGGCCGTCCCGGTGAAGATCTTGGCGAGGATGTCCGTCTCGGTCGTGTTGCCCTTGCTCATTCGTCTCGCTCCTCAACGACAGCCGTGATCCGGCCGGACTCGGGGTCGGTTTCGATCCGCTTCCGAACGAGCGGCGCGGGCGGGATGGTCACCGCAACCTCGGGCGGCTCGACCGTGGTGCGGGCGTCGATGTTGTTCACGAACGCGCCGTCGGTGAAGTGCGAGGTCGCATCGACGTGCGGCTCGGTGCGGGCGTCGACCTCCACCGGGACGCTGATCGCGCCACGCTCGAACGTCACCCGCGCGTCGACCGGCGGGGTCGAGACGTGGACGTGAACGTCAGGCTCAGACCGGGGCGACGGCTCCGGCGGCGCTGCGGGCAGCGACGACGGCGACACGTAGGGCGCGTCGCCCCACGGAACCGGCGGCCGGTCCTCGATGGCGCGGATCTCGTTGATCGTGACCGCCGACGTGGCGAGCGCAATCTGGTGCGTCTCCCACCGGGCCTTCACCTCGGTACGGATGTTCGCGTCGAAGTTGAACCGCATGTAGATCGGGCGCGGGGTGATCGTCCCGAACACCTGCTCGAGGCGGGTCACCCAGGGACGCAGCGACCGCGACTGGAACTTGATCTCGTCGAGTTCGGTCGTGGAGTACGTCAGCGACGACCCGCGCTCGCCGCCGATGTCTTCCGGCGCGACGTGGTAGATCGCCGCGATGTGCGTCGCCGACGCGGTGATCGCGTCGAGTAGCTGCGCGTCAGCCGCCGAAACCCCGATAGCCGAGAGCGACATGTTGTCGCCGTGGACGAATGGGTCACCGGCTCGCGTCGTGGAGGCGTAGCGGTCTTTGACCGCCTGCACCACCGACGGGGACAGGTCGACGATGTTGTTCATGGTGATGTCGACTGCGGGCGTCGTGCCGTTCTTGAACCAGTCCCGCGCCGACTTCTGCGCCGACAGGCCCATGTCCAGGGTCATCGCATAGCACTCGATGGGCGACAGGCCGACGCACGACCCCGGCTGAGTGAAGCCGGCGATGTGGACGATGTCGGTGCGGTCCACCTGCCGACCGTTCACGAAGTACGTGGCGACACCGGGGCGGGTCACCTCGTCGACCTGCACACGATCCGGGTGCAGCCACTCAACCGTCGACGGATAGCCGCCCGACCAGCCGGTAACCAGGCCGTAGGCGTTGCCGCGCAGCAGCAGCGACACCATCGCCGAGTGAATCCAGTCGTAGGTCGTGCCGTTCGCCGACGGGTTCCTGAACAGCGAAGGCGCATCCGTGCGCTGCCGCGTGCCGTCCGGTGCCATGCGGTACGCCTGCAACGGCAGCGACGCGACACCGTCGGCGAGGAGCGACACCGCCGCGTAAACCGGAGTAAGACGCAGGGCCTTGTCCCGCAGCGTCGTGCCTGACAGGACGTCGTCGCCTCGGATGAAGGCGTCGCCGGAGATGGAACGGGCCTCGGTGGGTCGCTTGCCGAACAGGAGGCTCATGCACTACCTCGCGTGATCGCGTAGGACAGCGCCACGCAAAGGCCGCCCGCAGCGGCGAGCGCGCCAGCCAGCCCGAAGGCGACGGTCATTGCGGCGGCGAGGAACACGACTGCGGCGACCTCGAGGGCGGTGGTGATTCTCCGCACGTCGTCGCTCCGATCAGTAGAAGGTCGCAAGGAGCTCGTCGTCGGTGAGCTGCCGAGGAGATGAAGCAACGGCCCACAGCGCGACCGTTGCGGCCACGAGCGGAGTGATGTCGACTGCGGAACTGGACCGCGACCAGGTGAAGCCGTCGCCCACCTTGCGAGCCTTCGCACCCATGACAGCGGCGGCGAACTCGGGCTCGCCACGATGTCGCAGGCCGCGCTCGTTCACGGCCGAGACGAGGCGGCCGCACGCCTTGGTGTAGTCAGCGCTACGGACGTCGACCCAGCCCTCGGGCAGGTTCGGGATCAGCGACCCGATAGGCCCGGACGAGTTCAGCGTGAGCGTCGCGCCATAGGTCGCAGCCAACGACGCTGCGCGCTCAGGGAGCCACGACGCACCCGGCCGACGCTCTACCAACTCGAGCACCGGCAGGCCGCGGGCGTCGTCGAATCCGCACGCCACGATGGACGCGGCGACGTGACCCGGTGCGACGTCGAGCGCCAACACCGGCCGCCGCAGCGTCCGAACGTCCACGTCCGAGTCGGTCACGTTCGACCACGCGGCCGGCGACAAGGTCAGCGTCGAACCTACCTCGTCCCACAGGCCGAGGCGTTCACGAGCGAACCCCTCGTCGGAGAACTTGGTGCGCTCGCCGCGGATCTCCTCGACCCCGAGCCGGTAGCCCAGGCCGGGATTCGCAGCGGCCCATTCCTGCACGTCGTCGAGGTCGGCGTCCTTCGACGCTGACCACTCCAGCCATGACAGGCGCTTGTCCTTGGCCGCGACCCCAGCTGCACGAAGGCGCGTGAACACCTCGCCCGCAGCCTTCGGCCCCGGCGGCGTGCCCGTGTAGATGTGCTGCGGGTTGCGCGAGGGAGCCGCCGACGTCGTCGGCAGCAGGGCCTCAATCGACTCGTCGTTGAGTTCCTGACACTCGTCGAGGACGATGCCGTCGACCGTGAAGCCACGACCCGACGACTTTGACCGGGCGACGAACTCCACCGACCCGCCGTTGTGCAGGACGATGGCCTCCTGGCCGTTCGTCTTGCGGATCTCCTTGACGAGGTCGAACAGTTCCGGCCAGCGGCGCTGGTTCTCGAAGAAGGACGCGAGACGGAGGAAGGCCTTTCGTGCCGTCTTCACTTCGTGCGCCGTGTGCAGCCAGCGCTCGCCAAGGGCGATCATGCCGAACAGCTCGCGCACCTCGAGGCAAGCGTTCTTCCCGTTCTGCCTCGGGACACTCAGGCCGGCCGTGGACGCCGACCACTTCCCGTCACGGCGGCGACGGAGCCAGTCCCGCAGGACCGTCTCCTGCCACGGGTCCAACACGAGGCCGTAGCCGGCGCTGAATCGGATGGCCTGGTCGGCGTCGGTTTCGTCAACGCCCGCGGGCGCTAGATGCACGCGCGGGTGCTGAACCCCGAGCAGTCCGGGCAGCTGCGAGTTCGTCAAGTGGTGTCCCCTTGGTGGTCGCCGGGGGCTCAAGGTCGGCGATCTCAGCGAGGACCGCCTGCATCCGACCGGCCAGCGCCGCGAGTTCGCGCGCCGGGGTCGAGGGGTCGCCGAGCTGCCGAGCGATCAGGTCACGCATGGCCCGCAGCGTTCCCAGGCGGTCGCCACTCGCGGCTGCGGCGACGATCTCGGGCGGCTTGCGCTCGACCACGGCCCGGCCTCCCTTGGCGTAGCGGCGCACGGGGGTATCTGTGAAAGG
>JACCDR010053406.1_pt1 | contig 37957 bp, 30 predicted proteins | sample 7446431 | NCBI WGS metagenome assembly JACCDR01 (sample SAMN15323443, study PRJNA562643) | freshwater metagenome | isolation source: river surface water | place: USA:Blue River Watershed | collected 2017-08-17 | reverse complement strand
CTTCGAAATAATCATGTATACGCAAATTTTTACAACATAGTCTTGCTTCTGTATTGTAACTTACAACATACATTAATTTGTTATTATTTTTTAAATATGAAAGAATATTATTTACATCAGAATATAAATTCTGTCCATCCCACAATGTAAGATCTAAATCAAATATAAATAATTTATGCTTCATTTTAATATTAAAACTGAATTATGTTATAATATATAATCATGTATAAAAACAATTTATTACGAAAATCAATAATATTTTCTGATCCTGTATTTAATGATAATACTAAATTTAAAATACCATTAATAATACCTAGTAATAACTTAGTAAATCGTGAAAATAAATCACATAATTTAGATTTGTATAATACTAACATATCAAATAACAATTTTGATTTAACAGATTCAAGTAAAAAAATATTAAATTTATTTAAAAACGATACTTTTAAGTATAATTTTGTAACAATATTATATTCAGTTTATGAATATGGAACTTTACTAATGCGAGACATTTATAAATATCTTGAAACAAATAAAGGAGCTACATTTTCTGATATTAAAAAAGTTGCTGAAAAATATAAACTTAAATCAAATGATAATATTAATAAATTAGTATTAAGTTCTCTTCCAAAATACAAAGTATTTAACTTTATCCAAATAATGCAATTAACAGATGATGAATTGCTAAAATTACTAAAAAAAGAAAAAAAATATATATTATATTGTATCAACAATGAATTTACAGAATATTTTGAAAAATTATATTCAAGCGAAATAAGAACTAAAGAAGAATTAACAGACTTAGTAGAATATGATCAAGAATATAATACATTAAATGGTGTATATTATTTGATAAAAGATTGAAATATAAGTTATTAAATAAGATAACGAGTAGGAGTAGGCATTTGAGTAGGAACTTCGGTAGCAGTGACACGAGCATCGTCTGCGGGGTATGTTCCATAATATGAAGGACGTCTCAAACCAATCCATGGATTAATATCATTATCATCAGTTCTAATTGTCATCATACTTGCACCAGAAGTTGATCTATTCATATCTTGTGAATATTCTTCATGACTTTTATATACTTCAGGTTCCAATGCCTGATATTGAGCAATTTGATTCCATCCACCAGCTGACTTCAAGTTTTGCAAATCAGCATATTGACTATCTAATTGTTGATTAATTAACCCAGTACCAGTATCAGAAAAGAATTGACCTGTATTATCTCCTTCTGCCATATTTGCTAGCGGATTAACTCCAGGTGGTACTGTTTTATTTGTTGCATATTCGCGTCTTACTCTTTTCCTATTACAACTAGGTGTATCATCAATATCTTCATTTAGCAAGTATAACAAATATAAAATAACAATGAGAGCCAATGTAAATAATATCGTTTCGTTTTCCATATTAATTTAATACGTATATATATAAAAAATAAAATAAATGTTTTAAATATTTTATTAATTATCATTTTAAGCTTTTAAAGTTTTATACCAAATTAAAACTTTTTAAAAGTTAACTTATTTTCAATGATTAATTGAAAATTTTAACAAGAACAAAGTTTATTAATGGTAATATATTACTCCTAACTTGTTAAATATTTAAGCTTTTAATTTTTTTATAATAAAATTTATTCTTAAGCTTTTAACAATTTAACCTTTTTATTATCTCAAACATAAACATAAACATAAACAATACAAATACAAATACAAACAAAAAAATATTATTTCTCTCCTATTGGTAGATATGGATAAATAATTTTAACATTAACGTGTTCATTTGGATTTATTAGGTAACCAGCGTTATGATAAATAATATTAGGTAAAGCTTTTAACGGTGAACTTGAATCATAAAGTATTTTATTAATAATTTTGCGAGTTTTTTTGTTATTATTTTTTGTTTTAGATTTGTCATCTATCATTAACTTACAATAAATTCCTTCTGTTTGCTCTTGAACACTATCTGTGTCTTGATCAATACCAGGTTCGCTTTTTTCATGTTCATCTTTTCCGTCAATAAATTCACCTGCATAAGTATATAAATCTTTTTTTGAAATTATTCTTTCAATAAGATTTTTTGCATAAATAAATTTTTGATTATTTAAAATTGTATTAATTATTGAAAAATCAGTCAGTTCGCAAAATGTGTTAATTTCATTAACTGTTTCCATTTTGATAAATTTTTCTATATTTAATATGTCTACTGTAGATATCATAGCATCAGTGATCATACAAGTGATAATATTTGAACTATTAGAAGTATAATAATTTGTATGGAATAAATACCGTCTGCAAAATAATTCATAAATTACAGATTGATCGGATATATCAAATACCCATATGCCACCAATTATTAATGATTTTTTTAGCAGATCCAAAATTGCTAAGTCTTTTGTTAATTGTGGCTTAATATTAAGAGCAAATGCATCACGTTCAATGTAATCCATTTTATCAACATCTAGTTTATACAAATTATTATTTACTATTTGTTCAAGTCCTTTGAAGTAATGAGGAAGTGGCTCACCTATTAATTTATTATATGCATCATTATCAATAAAATAACATATTAAATTAATATAATTTTCGTCGAGCCATTTTTTCTTATCATTAATTTCTAGAAATATTTGTTTCACAATAATTATACTTCTAGTTTCATGATGAGTATTTTCAAAATAATCTTTTTTGTCTGATTTAGGATTATCGTTTTTGATAACTTGTTCTTTTAATATATTATCAAAAACATGACTAAATGCACCATGTCCTATGTCATGACATAATCCTGCAATTTCAACGCATAATATTTCTAGATCAGAAATATCATTAAATTTCTTTTGCAACTCAGTTGCTGTATAATAAGCTAAATAAGCAACACCAATAGAATGCTCATATCTAGTATGGTCTGCATTAAAATAACTAAATGCTAGATCTCCAAGTTGTTTAATCTTTTTTAATCTTTTGAAGAATCTATGATTAGTTATTGTTTTTGATAATTTCGATAGACTAATAATACCCCAAACTTTATCGCAGATATTAAGTCTATTGTCCATTATCGTATAGCTTTAGTTTTCTTTAAATATTCAATTTTTTGAAACAGCTAATTTTGAAAAAAACGAAAAAGTTGAGTTTGAAAAAATTAATACATAATATATTCACAAATGATATCAATTAGTACGGGTAATAATATATATTCTCTGTAATTTTTCATGACATATTCTACTGTTTCTTGTCTATAATGACTAAGTATATTTTGTATACTTTCGCGATTACAGGCTGATGATAATAAAAATTTTGGAATTTTTTTTTCATGATAATAAAATGTATCATAATTATGCCGCTGTAGCGTATAACGAATTGAACAATCTGATACATTCATTTTATCACGCATATCAATAAATCCATTAATAATATAATATCTTAAAAGAAAGTAGTATAGTTGATAATTATTAACATAAAATGATAACTTTATTTCTATATATAAAGCAGAATTATTAAAAGTAAAATTTCTGATATCAGTTTCTCCTTGCCAATTTTTCTTTAATAAATGATATAATGTATTTTTTATATTACTTTTTGCGGCATTAGAATAAGCGAATTTTATTAGTTTGCGTTTTTCTCTATAATCTATAGGTACTTCTTCCATAATATGACAAATATTTTTTCTTTCATATGTAGTATGACGTTCATCATAAACATAATAATATTTGTCATCAGAGTATTCATGTTTTTTTATACTTTTCATAAGCTCATATAATTTTTTATAATATTCATTATGATTATATTTGTAACAGATGAAAATCTTATTATGAGCAGAAATTAGTAAACCTATCACACTATCAATATGGCGATCATTACTACCATACATAGATATAGTATCTGTTTTTAATTTATTAACATAAAGATAAATTATTCTTATATCTGGATACCATGTAACAATTATAAGTTTGATAACTAAATAGTTAAAATAATTAGTTTTATAATTAAATTCGATATCGGTATCTTCTTTGAATAAACTTCTTGTTGTTATATCAAAGAATTTTTCTATAACTAATTCTATCAAAACATTTAGTTTTTGCAAGCAGTCTTCACGACTATCATTTTCATAGTTTTCAGATTTCTCATTTTGCGAACATTTTAATAAATTTATATCATTATCAGCGTCTGTTTCATTAAATATAAATTTCATATTATCCATCTGTAACATTAATAAATCAACATCAAAATAACTTATAATAAAATCAACTAGATATTCTAGCATTCTTTTTGTTATCAATAATCCATATTTTTTGATAAATTTTAAAATAGAATTGTGTTCATTTAATATTTTAAATATTTTGATTACATTTTCATCATCCTTAATAAATAATGGATTGTAATCTATGTAGGCAAATAACACTTCTATTCTGTTAAGTCGCATCATACTTAATACTACATATTCTGTTACTTTAGGATACACAAATAGTTTTTTTATATAATCCAGTTTAATAGTTTCAGGATATGATTTAATAACAAAATTAATAAATTTACTATTTAAAGCCATTCGTTCAGTAATAATACCTGAATTAATTGCTTCTTTAATTAATTTTAACTTTTTATCTTCAGTTAATTTTGGGTTGTTCAAATGGTCGGCCAAATCTATTCTTTGAAATGGTTTAGAAATTTCTTTTTTTACTGGTTGTAATTTTGCATTTTTAGATTTGTTTTTTGAATAAGTTGTTTTTGAATAAGTCATATTTGAAGTCATATTTGAAGTCATATTGTATACGTTAAGCTTTTAACTTTATATTATAATTCAATTTTTTAACTTGTTAACCATTTAACAAATCAGAGGAATACATTACCCTTAAATACTATTATATTTTTAAAAAATTAAAACATGATATACGCACAGATTATTGGTAGTATATCTTTTGCAACTATGTTTTGTAAGTATTTTGTTGCATGTTCTATTGCAGCATTGCGATATGATGTTAAAGTTATCATCATGTTAGATTGTACTAATGATTGTATATTTTCTGGTGTTTTTTTATCATAATAGAAAGTTTCATAATTTTCATATGTAAACCTATTATATATTGTTGTCATATGCATCATATACTCATGAGTATAACTATCTATAATCAAAGGAAAATAGACGTTAATATTATTAACTGCTACAGCTATTTTTATATTTGATATTATTAAGGACATACCTTCTGGAAAATTGTATAATCTCTGCCTGTTGTTGTATGCGTATCGGAGATTTAAATGTTCTGGAAAATGTCCTTTTAATTTTTGTATTATTATATCTATTATAAAAGGAGCATATGTTAGTATTTGATGATTTTTTACATCAGACAACAATTTCATTTTTGTTTCGTAAAATATTGGAGTATTATTCAGTAATTCATAAAAATTCGCACTTGTCTCACAATCATAAATTTCTTCAATATCTTGAACATTGTTTATTGTTTTTTTCTCTTTGATCCATTTTTTATAAAATAAACATTGTTTTTTTATTACCTCTTCGTGAAACAACTCATGATTATATTTTATTTCAATGAATTTTTTGTTACAATATTTTATAAAAATATTAAGTAATTTTATGTATAATTCGACAGACATAAAATCAGCATTTGTCAAATATAACATATCACGTAAATTAAAAATTGACGAATGATTTGATGCAATAATAATCACCATAATATGGTAATGATATTCTGGATACTTTCTAAAATTAATTTCAGATACTACTTCATCAATAATTGTTTTATCAACATTTTTAATGGAATTAATGTTATTCATCATTTCCAAATAAATTAATTCTAATTTATTTTGTTTAAACGCTTTATTGCAATATTCAATGAAATTGGATTCAGACGAAGACATTATAGAAATTATTGTGATATTATATTCTTATATGCCAAATGATTAAATTACATTATATAATTCAATTTTTTAATAAAAAAATTGTTGTGTTTGATAGTAATACATTTGTTAATACTGTATATATTCGCATATTATATCAATTACATCATTGCTTGATATATGAATATTTAATGCATAATTTTTAACATAATACATCGTGTCATTTCTTTTTTGAATTATGTCACTAATATGTGGGTTTGATTTAATAATTGATGGCTGTATGATATTATGATTTAACCAAATTTCGTAAACATAATAAAGTTTTTCTGTTAATCTAAATTCTGAGTTGAGAAATACACGAAAATTTTCTTTATTGTTAACAATAAGTTTTTTTACTAAGAAAGTATAAAAATCTATAAATCCCAAATATAAACATAATTTAAACTGTCTTATTGTTTCATAGAATTTTTGCTGTGTTATATTTTTTATAGTAGATAATATGTAATCAAATATTCCATATAGTTCTTTTGGAAAAACATATTTATATCGTGTTGAATCTATCTCATACCTTGGTTTAACATAATATAAATCGTAATCAAGTATAACTGTTGTTGTTGAATCTATAATACAACATGAAAATGATGTATCATTGTATTTATATTTATCTAAATTAATCACTTCTACATAGAATTTTTTTAATATTGTGTTTATTAATTGAAATATTTTATTTTCGTCAGTTATCTGTTCAAGATATGGTAATATACCTTTTATGCTTTCAGATTGTATAATCTTTTTAGTTATTAGTAGTAAATTATAAGCTTGAATATATGTGTCATCTTGTACTATTTTACTATACAACGCACTTTTTATACAAACATAATAATAATCTATTATTCTATCTTTTTTTTCATAATATTTTATATTTTTGATAGCCAGATCTGTCATTTTTGATGCATCTTTTTTGTCATATTTAATACGACGTTTTACAGCACCAAGTTCTTTACTTAATTCGGCATATGCTGAAGTATGATCTAAATAATATCCATATTTTTTTGCAACATAAACTAATTCTTGACTCATATCAAGATGCACAAATTTTATTATAATTTTATTATAAATATTACGTAACATGGCTGAATCATTAAAAATTATATCAATCAATTCCATCGTCATAAATGCTGAATATTTTTCCATTAAAATATTAGCAAAAATTAAATTTTTTTGCTTATCTTTACAATCAAATATTAATTGAACATATTTATAGTTATTATTTCTAGCTACATATTCAACTATGTCATTATTTATTTCATCGGTACTTGAAAATGTACTAACTATATTATGACTAATTATTGATTTTACTATTTTGAGTTTTTCAAATAATCTTAAACTAGAATACTTAGTCTTTTTTGCAATGTATTTATCCATTTCATATTTATCCATTTCGTATTCATATAATGCGAAATAGTCATTATCAAATTCATCATAAAGTTCTTCTTCGTTTTTTGTATTTGAACTCATATATATCTATGTATAAAATGAAAAATATGTTTTCACAGTTATTGTTGTAATATATTGTATTATATTATATTAAATTCAATTTTAACCTGTTAACCTTTTGATCAAAGTATTTGATATAAAACTTGGATTATTGAGTTATTTGTACCATCTCAAATATTAACCTTTTAAAATTTGAAATATATAATTATATATAGGATGGATAATAATATAGGAAAAGTTAGTTATGCAGTTATTCATACTGTCGAATTTTATCCAGCTGACGATGAAGAAACTGAACAAGAATCCGTCGTAGACGTGAACCATAAAGAAACTGTAAAAGGAAATTTACCTGCAGATGAAGGTATTTTAGATTTACATATGGGAACAACTGATCATGATATGAGATGTAATTCATGTTTAAATTTCAAAGGAAAATGCCCTGGTCATTTTGGAACTTTAAGATTAAATTATCCTTGTAAATCTCCTCTTTATCGTGAAGAACTATTAAAATGGCTAAAAGTTATTTGTTATAATTGTGGTGAAGTTATTTTACCAATTATTAAAATGAATAATAAAAGTAAAATCCTTGGAGAACTAGTTAAGTTAGTAAAGACAGTAAAAAAATGCATTAATTGTGGATATCCACACATGCATGTAATAAAAGATAAAAAAAAGCCCGCTATATTTTATAGAATTCTTGAAGAAAATAAAGTAATAGTAAAAAAATTAGAATTTTTTAATCATGAAATTGAAACTGTATTGCAGAAAATTAAAAACAGTACAGTCAATAAATTAGGAAAAAAAGTTATTTCTCATCCTTGTAAATTTATTTTAAGACGTATTAAGGTACCGCCTAATACAATTAGACCTGATATTAAAAGAATTGGTGGATCACGTTCATCAAATTCTGATACCACTTCTTTGTTAAGAATTATGGTAGAAATTAATGACTCGCTTCCTGATGAAATTCCAGCAAGAGATCAAATTAGTCAAGAACTAAGTGATTTATATTTTAATTTAGACATGGCTTATTTTGCTATGATTAAAGGCGGAGGAGGTGGCGAAATTAAAATTATTACAAACACAAACAAACCTCCTGTTGCTATTGCTGAACACTTTCCTCTTAAAACAGGAAGAATCCGTAGAAACTTAATGGGAAAACATGTTGAGTCTATGATTCGATCTGTTATTACTGGTGATTCGCGATTAAAAGTTAATGAATTAGGTGTGCCTTTATTTCATGCTCAAAATTTAGAAATTCCAGAAACTGTTTCAGAAAAGAATATTGATAGATTATCTATTTATTTTAATAATAAAACTGACAGATATCCAGGATGTCGAAGAATTATTTTCAAATCAGATGGTAAAACATATAGAATTGAAAAAATTCCTGCTTCATATAAATTACAAGTTGGTGATATTCTTTTGAGATCAATGATAGATGGAGATTATGTTTCATTTAATAGACAGCCATCTTTAATTTTTACAAGTATTGCCGGAATGAAAGTAGTAATTATGAAAACTGGTGAAACATTAAGAATTAATCCTTCTGTTTGCCATTTATTTAATGCTGATTTTGATGGTGATCAAATGCATGTTATCGCATGTACAGGTCTTCAGGCAAGAAATGAATGCATGAATATTTCTAAAGTTGCTAGATGGTTAATTTCATGGCAAATTCAAGCACCATCAATGGGTGCATTTCAAGATGGAGCTATTGGTATATCTGAATTTACTAAAGATGGACTTTATTTCGATAAATGGCATGCTATGAACATGTTAGCAGATATTAGACAAAGTAATAATATTAATTATAGTATTGATTTTGACTTTACAGAAAAAAATTATACTAATCGTGATATTGTTAGCAAATTGTTGCCAAATATTAATGTAATTAATAAAGAACCAACAATGTATAAATCTGCATACGCGGGTTTATTAAAATATAATCCTTCTGATATTAAAGTAAATATTATTAAAGGCAAACTTATTAGTGGAATTTTAGACAAAGCGACTACTGGACAAGATGTTATGGGAAGTATATTTCATATTATAGCAAATGAATACGGAAATGACATTTCATTAGAAGTTATATATAATTTACAACAACTCGTACACCAATTTTTCTTACATCATGGGTTTACAGTAGGAGTTGGAGATATTAATATTTCTGATGAAACTATGAGAGAAGTTAAACGTAAAGTAGCATCTATTATATTAGAATCGCGCAAAATTACACAGCGTCTTAATGATGGAAAACTTATTGCTCCAATTGGTATGTCATTATATGATTTTAATGAACTTGAACAGATTAATTCGCTTGATCGCGGAGATGATTTTGTAAATCCAATTTTAGCAGATATTAATATGAACACAAATATGATGGCGCGTTTAATATTAACAGGAAGTAAAGGTAAAATGCCAAATTTTATTGATATTAATGGCGCATTAGGTTTACTAACTATCAATGGAAACAGATTTGGTCCGCAAGTTGGATGGGGAAGAACATCTCCTTACTTTTTGCGATATGATACAGATCCACTTTCAAATGGATTTATTCCCAGCAGTTACCGTGAAGGAATTTCCAATGATGTTTATCCATTTGTTGCTGCTCAAGCAAGAGCCGGTTTAATTGCAATTGGGTTATCGACTGCCGTTGTAGGCGCTCATAGCAGAATTTCAATTAAAAACTTAGAAACTCTTGTTGTAGATAATTTACGCAAATCAACAAAAGGACTTAATGTCATTCAACCACTATACGCAGAATGCGGATTAGATCCATCTAAAACAGAAAAAGTTAAATTTCCTCTTGCTCTAATAAGTGATGAAGAATTTAACAAACATAAAACTAATATTAGCGAAGTTGCAAAAGAATTTCAAAATTCAGTGGTTCAAGATGCATTAGATGCAGAATTTGAACAATTAAGAATGGATAGACTAAAATATCGTGCTATTTCTATTAAACTCGAAGACAATAATCCTAAAGAATATATTATGACTGACACAAAACAAATGCCAGTTAATATAGTTAGAATAATTGATGATATAGTTTATAAATTTTCAGAACATATTAATTTTAATAATAAAGCAAATTCAAAATCAGAAAATGAAAAAGATAATATACCAAGTATATTGAAAACACCATTAGATCCAATTTTAGCAATTAATTCAATTAATAATTTATGTGATACCTTAGGTTATGTTTATAGTAATGAACAAAGTAGACAAAAGAAACGTAAAATACCTTATTATATTAAAGAAAGTACTTGTTTTATGCAAATTTTACTAAGAAGTTATTTAAACACAAAATATTTGCTTAAGAAAAAAGTTAATAATCAATTATTGGATTTAATTATTCAAAAAGTTATTATGACTTACTCAAATGCGCTGATTGATTATGGATTAGCTGTAGGAATTATTGCAGCACAGTGTATTTCTGAACCTACTACTCAGTATATTCTTGATAGTAAACATAGATCAGGAGGTCAAGGTGGTACAAAAACTAATGCAATTGTAAGATTACAAGAAATTATGGGAGCTCGTTCTACAGATGTAATGAAAAATCCCCATATGTTAATTATGACAAATAAAGACATTGAACATGACAAATTAAAAGTTCAAGAAATATCAAATCATATTGAAATGTTAACTTTTAATAAATTCATTAAGAATACAACAATATTTTATGAATCTTATGGTAAACCTATTCATCCAAAATATAAACACGAAGAAAAAATAATTAAAATTATTGAAAAACATAATTATGGTCAAAAAATACCAACTGATTTAGCTAATTGGTGTTTAAGATTCTCGATCGATCGAGAAGAACTCATATTAAAAAGTATGAAATTAGAAAATATTGTTCTTGCTATACGTAAAAATATACCTGAACTATTTATAATTTATACTCCTGAAACGTATGATGAAATTTTCATCAGATGTTATATTAAAAATAATGCATTTAAAAATAATATTAACTATTACGAAAATAATATTATGCCTCTTTTAGATAGAATTAACACTGTTATTATTCGAGGTATTAAAGATATCATATCTACATCAGTTATTGATGTTATTAAACATGTAGAAAATCCAGACGGAAGTCTTGAAATGAAAAAGGTTTATGGTATTTTGTCAACTGGAAGTAATATGACAGATATTCTGACAAACGAATATATTGACAAATACAGAACACAAAGTGATTCTATTGAAGAAATAGAAAATATTTATGGAATAGTCGCCGCAAGAAATAAAATTATCAATGAAATGATGGTAACACTAGAAGGACTTAATAGAATTCATTGTACTATTTTTGCAGATGAAATGACATATTCCGGAACAGTCACGAGTATTCAAAAGACTGGATTACAAAAAAGAGAAATGTCTAACGTTTCGCTTAGATTGTCATTTCAATCACCAGTTCAAGTTATTCAAGACGCGGCAATTAATGGTCTTGCTGACAAAATAAGTGGAATTAGTGGACCATTAGTCATGGGTACTAGTTTTAATATTGGTACAACATACAACTCATTTATAGTAAATGAAGAATTTATTAAAGAAAATTCTAAAACATTGTCTTCAGTAATCGAGGATTTGTAAAATGTTAATTTTGGCAAACTGAGGATTTGTAAAAAAGTTAAAATGATATGTAACTTGTTAATATTGAATTAACAGGATTAATATGATTTTGTGCTTTTACTATTTGAATTATATTTATTTTTTGATCTAGTAGATCTCGAAGATTATTTTTTACACTGATCTCAACATCAATGTTTTTGTAATTGTATGCAATTATTATATTTGGATCTAATCCAATATTAAGTAATTTTTGTAAAGTTTTTTTAGATAACTTGATGTCATATAAATTGTATGTTATCTCAATTAGTATTTTAAGTTTTTCAAAATTATCATAGAAATATGCTCCTTTTAAAACTGTTTTCATGATGTCAATATCTGGTTTTATGTCATAACATAATAATAAAGTAAACAATTTTTCTGAATATTTGTTTTTGTTTGATACTTCAAATAAAATTTCATATTGTTGGTGAACATTTAGAGATTTAATATTAGCCATAATCACTTGTAAATGGTCATAGATAATGTTGTTATTATAAGGTTTGATATGTTTTATATAATTTTCAGGAACTAAAACTAATAAATCAAGATACAATCCTATTAACATATTGTTATCATGTATTTTTGCGTTACTTACTTTTAGTAATCGGTCGCCATAATCTGGGTTTCTTATCATATTCATATTAATAAATTTTGCAAAATTTGCTTTGAATCTTATTACACTAACAGGTGGACTGATATTTTGTGCATTAGCTCCAATAAAATCTTGTAATTGATCAATATATTTATTGTTAAAATAAACATAAATTATATTAAAATTTATACAATGTCTGATAATTTCATAATCATTGAATTTAGATTTATGTGTATGATACATAATAAAATGAAAAATTTCTGTATAAGAACTTGATATTATGTGATACAAATTTCTATCGGCATCTTTTTTTGATATTTTATAGATTTTTAAGAAACAAAATTTACATAAATTGTACATACTAAGACATAAATTACTTGAAAGATCTTTTATATAATCTTTGTATACATATCTACAAATACTACATGGCTTTTTTTCTTTATGATACGAAAAATCGAAATATGGTTTTACTAAACTAAATAAGTATTCTTCATTGTTTAGAATTAGTAAATACGCCAATTCGTTAAATAAACTTATTTCTAAATATTCTTGAAACTTATCATCAAATACTAATTTTTTGATGTAATAATTTATTGTATAAATAAGTAAATTATAAATATCACGAGCCTTTGTTTGCAAATTATATAATTTAAAATAATTATACACAGCATAAATCGTATGTATAGGTATTCTCACATTTTTGTTAATAATCATAATACAAATTGATATGTAACTTTGATTTAGTGCCATATCAAATATCTTAAATAAAACACGTGCATTGTTAACACATGATATATTATGAATTAGTCTAAAGATTATGTTTTCATATTCGTCTCTATAATATTCTGGAACATCTGAGCAAATTATATTTTGAGCATAACTAATTAATGTTTCGGAAGCATCTGTATTAATATCATTAATTCCGAAAAATTTATTAATTTTTATCTTATTAATAAGATCTAAAATATTAATCTTTTTATTATTAACACATATTTTTGTGATGTAAAAGTCTTCTTGATCTGTACAATACTCGCTTGTGACGTAATCATAAACATTACAAAAATCAGTGTCTATTTGCATTTGATCTACTACTTATTTGTATTATAATTTAATTTTTCAATTTTTTATATAAAATTAAAAAAAATAGTTAGTATAATTATGTGTTTTGCATGTGAATATGATGATGTACTTCCGGATAATATTGACATTTTGATATGTTGTGGAAATGCAAAAAAAATACCTATTTATAATAATATAAAAATACTAAATTTACAAGATTCTAATATTACAATTATACCTGAAAAAATGAACAGTTTAATTTCATTAATATGTAACAAAAACATAGAAACTGTGCCAGGAACATTAATTAACTTAAGAGTGTTATATTGTCAAAATTCAAAAATATGTTATCTTTATTCAACATTACAAAACTTAGAATATATTAATTGTTCAAATACAAAAATTGATAATATACCAGCTACATTTACAAAATTAAAATATCTCAATTATGAAAATACAAATATTACTCAACTTCCAAAAAATTTATCACATCTTAATCAGTCAAAAAGTCAGGAGTAATATATTACCCTTATATAATTTCTAACATGTCAAATTGTTAATGTATAAAATTTTTTTCTATTTTTTGCTTTGCGTAATGTCCTCCAATATAATTACAATTAAATAATATGTTATTAAATTTTTTACTATTTAATCTTCTTGTTAAATATCTTATATATAAAACTTCACATATTGTTTCTTTTAATGGTACAATTTTATAAGCATATTCATCATCTGGATATAAATTCATAAATCTTATTAATCTTCTATAATGAATAGAATTTATAAATTTTATTGGGTTATTAATCACTTCTCCGTATGCTTTTAAACTTAATTCGTGATCTTTTCTTTCTTTTAATCTTTTTAAAATAAAACTCATTTTCAGTATATTATTTTGAAAACTGTATTTTCAGTTTTTGTTTTATATAATAACCTCCTAAATAATTACTATTAAATATTATATTATTGGTATTTTTATTGTTTAATTTTCTTCTGAGATAATTAATGTAAATTTTTCTCACAGTTTTTTGTTTTAATATATGATCTGTATCGTATCTTAAAACCGGATCTCCATTAGAAATTAATAAAAAATTTATACAACTAGCTATAATAACTAGTTGATCTGGCATTTTAGGTGGTTTAAAGTTGTTCATATATTTTTCATATATTTTCTTTTGTTCTTTTGATTTTAAATATTTCAACATTGTAGTGTTGTTTTATATATTATATAATACAAGTTTAATCTACTTCATACATTAAATTTTCTTCATCAAAATCATTTGTATTGATTTGATTTGTATTTACATTTTCACCATTTTCATTCTCATCACTTTCATCATATTTTCCATTATATTCGCCATTTTCAACACTTTCATATTGTTCGTTACTTTCAACTTTTCCATTTTCTTCATTTTTTTTGCTATTTCCATTTTCACCATCTTTGTCTTTATTTAATTCTACAATACAGTCATATAAATTGTTCAATTCGGGTAAAATTTTAGTATTAAAATCTTCTTCGAGATTATTTTTACCATAATTAGTTAGATAATAAGGAGGATTTTCAATTATTAGTTCTTTAAAAAACTTATCATTTAAAAATAACAAAAACAATTTGTTAATTTTGTTAAATAATTCATTTTCTAAATTAAATTTTACTTTAATAATATTTGTAACAAACAAAAATTCATTTTCATTGTTAAAATGAAACGCTGGATAGTCGGGTAAGTATTTTGTAATAAAATAATTATAGCAAAAATCTAAAAAAATAGGAATAGCATCATACTTTTTTTCAACTGCTTTTCTTTTTGATTCAATATTGTAAATATTTTTCATAGCTTGTTTCGAAGTTTCATCAAGATTAATATAAATTTTTGTTTTATAAACTTCTTCATTAATTTCTTCTATTGTTTTTTCATGTGTGAGTTTTTCAAGATTTGTATTGAATTGTTTTACAATGCGAAGTATGCCATTAAGTATTTTGGACTTATCTTCATAGAGTTTTTTCTTTTTTTCATAATTTTCTTGTTCAATTTGTTCATCTGATGTTACATATTCAGTATCTCCAATTTCGCAATTTGTTTCCACTTCAATACTCATTTTATATTAATATTTTAGTATTGATTTAACTTATAATAAAATTTAAATTCAAAAATATATACCATATTACATTAATGATTGGATCGAAAGAAAAAAAATTAATAACAAAACCTATCAAACCACCAAATGGATGCAAAGGATTAAAATATTATTACAAAAAAAATGAAGATTCTGATGATGAATTTAATAAAATTAGACGGTGAAACTTTCTATATTATTAAATGGTTATTTTATTGAGGTCTGATGTCTATTATTTCAGTTAATGTTTTGAACTCTATTGTTTTATTATCAATAAATGATTTTGTCATTAATTTTTTGTTTTCATCAATTAAAATAGTTATTTCTTCTGCTATATGTGATGATGAAATTGGTTTAATATTTTCAACTTTAATACCTATTCTGAAACTCGCATTTTCAGGCAAATTACTTACTAAATTAATTTTTTCTGGTTTTTTGACAATATGTCTTGAATGTATTTTTTTGTTTGCCGAAACATAACATATTTCGAGGGGTGAGTTTTTTTCTTCTTGTACTATGTTAAGTTGAGTAGCTATTGTCTTAATATCATTAATAGTTTTTCTGAAATATCTTCCAGGCCAATCGAAAGTTATCATATAATTAATATTTTCAAATTCTGCTTCATTTTCTAAGTGACTATATTGCCCAACAATTTCAATTGTATGAGTTTCATCAATTTGAATTTCATTTTCTAATATAATTGTAATTGATTTTTGATTATTTTCTACTGTAGAAAGTAAAATAATAGATGAATAGTCTTTATCAACTTTATTTAAAATTGATTCTAGATCTTTTACTCTTACTCCTATGTCTAAAATATTTTTACAATAATAGTGATTAATTTTATCACCATAAATTTTTATATAAATTTTACTCTGTTTATGATGATCTTGAGCATAAATAATAATATCATTAATTCTAAATAAAATTTGTATATGTGTTGCGGCTATTGATTTAAAAAATGTTACAATTTTCTTCAATAAAATTGGCGAATCATATAAGAACTCAATTACTGACTCATCGTCTGTTGGAGTTGTTGCTATACCTTTGCGTGGTATGGGGTTTTTTTTTGGATTTTTTCTTGGTCTTCCTGGACCAACTTTTTTTCGTTCAGGATCAACTTTTTTCTTCTTTTCTTTCTTTTTTGTTACTTCTTCTTCATCTTCAACATCTTTTACAGAAATTTCATCTCCCAAATCGTCATCTTCATCATCATTTTTAAATTTCTTTGAATCAAGTAGTTCATTATCGTCATCATTTTCAATTAAATTATCATTTAATTTATCATCTGCTAATTTTTCGAACTTATTTTTTAACTCTTTATTTTTTTTTGACATTTTGTTATATAAACATTTTATTTTTAAATTTAATTGAAATAAAAAACTACACGTAGGATCCTAACTTGTTAAATACATATAGGATTCTAACTTGTTAAAAAATTATATTAACCATTTACTTTTTATAAAATGAATAGTAATGATATAATCCTATAAATGTAAAATCATCATCTGTTAGTCTATGTCTATTTCCATATTTTGAAGCATGATCGAGAAATGATTCATTGATTTCTAAATTAATACCTTTTTCTGCGAACTTTTTACTAATAAATTCTATATTAACAAGTGGTTCGACATAATATTCTCCATTACTAAAGGGTAATAATAATTTTATTTTTTGTCCAATTGGTAGAAGATCATTTGTGGTATATTGTTTAATAATATGGTATTTTTTATCAGCAGATTGCCATTCTCCTTTATTTGAAATTAACAATTTTGATATACTTGATCCATCAAATGCAGTAAATACAAATCTACCACCACTTTTTAAATAGTAATCAATAAAATTTATTATATTTTCTAATTGTTTCATATTATTGACGAAATAATGAAACGCAAAATTACATATAATTAAGTCAAACTTATTAACAGGTAAAATCAAGTCATTTTCTAATAAATCTATGTTATCTTTGTAATTGTTATTTAAATTTAACCAATGTGTTAACACATGTAATTTTTGTCCTTCATATTCACGGTTGTTAGCAAAATCAAATTTTCTATGTATTAATTCCATTAGAGCAGTTTTATCATTATCAACAAATAAAACAGCGCCAGATGATGCAATTTTATTTGCTCCATATCTGAAAAAGTCTTGACCTTTTCCTGCTGCCATATCCATCACATAATTATAATTTTTATAATTTTTATATAATTGTGTTTTAATAAATGAGTTATAATTTCGTAATTCTTTATATAAATCATTATTGTTAACTTGAAAATATACATCTTTAAAATCATCAGTTTCGATACTAAGAGGATTTTGATAATTCAGCCAAGTTTCTTCTGCAACTTTATAGTTATTTCCAAAGTACAATAGATTATCAGCATCGGCTTGTTTATCTTCGCGAAATTTCAAGATTTTCCATTTTCCAGTAGCATAAGACATTTCGGCAACTTTACCATCAAGTGAGTCATCAACTGAATTAAAAATATAAGCAAATTGATTGTCACTTGGGGTAAATTGAAAAGGAAAATAATGGGGTAAATTTCGTGTATTGATAGTTTTAAATATTTCACCGTAATTTTTAACAAATTCTAATTTCAATCTGAAAAATACTGACCGCGATAATCCGCAAAATAATATGTATACATTATCACTTTTAGATTTTTTAACAAATGGATTAACTCCTACTAAATTCTGAGGACATTTTTTAATAAGAAAATCTATAGTAATTTTATCTAATGGTTTATATTTAAATACTTCCATATCAATATATTTTCCATCATATGGAGTAAATACTATTCCGTCGGTTTCAAATTCATCACTATGAATGTTCTTAATTTCTTCTTTAAAATTATTTGTTAATTTAACAAAAGCCTTTTCTTTGATAAATGAAAATAATTTTGTTGCTTCAGTAAAATATTGTTTTCTAAATTCAAAAGTATTATTAGTTATGTTTTCATTTTTCCAAACCATAACATCAAATATGTAATAAATATACTCAGATGGTTTATTGTCTTCTTTATTTATTTTATATTTTTCGCAATCAAATATGAATATGTTATTATTAGTGTCTGATTTGTTATTGTTTTTCTCAATCTTATCATTATCTGATTTGTCACTTGTATAAATTATTTCAACATCATTTGTTAATATATGTATTTTATCATTATTTACATAAATAATACTTCTTGTACCATCTGTTTTTGCAGTAATATAATAATCTGTAATATGATTTAAAACTTTTTTGATAAATGTATTTTTATTGAGTTCAATTACTCTATTACTTAATTGTTGCATTGTGAATTTATTTTTATATCTTTTTGCAGATTTTGGATTTATATATGTTGCTACTATATACATATATTTTTGATAATCATCCATATCACTTAATGAATCTATCATGTTATTATTATTGTCAACTGAATCCGCAAAATTATCTTCATACTTTGAATCAATCATGTTATTAATTTCATCATCAATGTATTTTAATTCATTGTGCATATGTTGCAAAAATTCTGAATTATCTGAATTATCATTTGATGTATTAAGTTTAGCAATATATTCAATTTCAACTTCGATCCAGTCTGCTTTTTCCCATGGTGCTCTTTCTATAAATTGATTAATATCCAATTCATAAATAAATGATGACCGAATTTTTTTAATATCATCTGAGTTTGATAATGACAATAGGTTTTTTATGAGAGTAATGTCTAATCTCCAGTTATTTAAATAAATCGAATATCTATTTCTAAATCTCGCTAATGAACATTGTTCCATAGAAATTTCATCAAGTTTTTCTTCATAAGATAATTTAATTTTATAAGGTAATGATCCTAATACTACAAAATTGTTGAGTAATGAATGTTTATGATAACATACATTTAACTTTTTTTCTTGAATTCCATTAACAAAAACTACTTGTTTGATATCATTGTTGTTTTTAATAAAATTAATACTTTGATGTAATTCAGCTTTATTATTTTTATATTTCTCAATTAGTTTTTTTGCAAATTTTAACGTATCGTATTTATCAAATTTGTTAATTTTGTTAGTTCGTTTATCAACAGATAATCTCAATTCCAATTCTAAAACAGAATTTTTTGGTATTATTACATTAGGTATGTTAACTAATATTAAATCTAATGGATCACTTGTCGGAGTAATGTTCTTACTCATATCTGTATATTTATAATTACTCATTATTTATATAATATTAATAAAATTCAATTTACAAAAACAAAAAAAAACGAGTAATATATTGAAGTAACGAGTAATATTATGTTAATGGAGTAATTGGGTAATATTGTGTTAATAGGGTAATTGGGGAACGAGTAATTGTATAATTGATTAGTTTGTCAATTTGTTAATCTTCGTCTTCATTTAAATATCCAGGTAATGATTGAGCTTCTTTTTCACTTAGTTGTAGGTGTTCAGGAATTTCTTGCATGCGGCTGGGATCAATATGTTCAACCATGGTAACTACATTTTTCTTGTCTCTTTTAATTTCCTCCGGACCAGTACCTTTGCCTTCACATACAGCTTCGATTTTTGGTGTTTTTGTCATTAAATCATTAATTGCATTGGTATATCGCCGTCTGTATAAAAGATCATACAGTGATTTTTTAAGTTTATTAGAATCATTTTCATTTAATTTTTGTGTTTTAGTATTTAATCTATTTAATAAGTCTTTTGCATTTTGTACTTTAAATCTTTCTTTTTCTTTTTTTGTTGCTTCTTCAACATCTTTATATTTATTTCTAAAATCATCAAATTCACCTTTTAATTTTCTATATGTATCTTCCCAAATAAAATTTGATTCTGCTTGAGAATAATGCGTTTTTTGATATGCTTCCCATAAATACCGAACATAATCACAATTTCTTCTTATCCACTGATCTTCGTTATATCCTTTTTCTCTTTGTTGCATAGGTTCAGCTGCTTTTAATTTAATCTTTTCTAACATTTTGCGAAATGCTTTGGTTTTATATTGACCCATACAAATTAAATATCGCGAAACTACAGGAAATTCTGTCATAAATTCATCATATTCTTTATTTTTTCTAAACAAATCTAATTTAAGTTTATCCTCCATTTCAACAAATTTTTTATTTGCATGAACTACTTCTTTTAATTCTTTATACATTTTTTCTGCTATTGCGATAATTTCATCAGTTGTTTTTGTTTCAGCTGCGATTTGATTAACTTGTTTTTCTTGTTGATTGTTATTCATTTGATTGATATTTGTTTGATTATTATTTGCATTTTTAATATCTCGTTCTGCATTTTGGCTTTCTAATATTTTGGTTTTAATTTTTTCATATGCTTCTTCTTTAATAAAATATCCATTACAAATTAAGTTCCATGCTATCTCAGAAAATTTACTAATAATATTATTAAAAATTTGATCTTTAAAAATAGATATTTTATACTCTGGTGTATATGATAAAAATTTATTATCAGTTTTTACACGCAAATCATAATTTTCTTTTAATTTAACAAATTCTGCCAAATATTCTTCAGCAGATAATTCAAAAATTTCAACAACTGGTAATTCAGATGTATTTTCTTTATTGTTTACACTTACATCTTGCGATTTGTCATTTTTTTCTAATTCTTGGTTATTAATATTAATAAACTCATCACAAATACTATTAAATTCATGATTACCTTTTCTGACCTTATTTTTATATTTGCGCCTTTGTTTCTGTTTTTTGGAAAGCATTTTATTCTTTAATATAATATTATTGTTCCTTTATATCATATTTTTTAATTCTTCTCGAATACCTCCAAAATAATCAACATAACCTTTTACTTTTTTTGCAGATTCACCAATATTGGTATTAGGTTTTTCTTTTACATGTTTGTTTTTTTCTTTTTTATATTCATTAGCATCAATTTCATCAATTTCATCAAAATTATCATTATAATCACCTACATCTTCAAATAATGTACTTTCTTTTTTTGATGTTTCTCCAAAATCAATATTAGGTTCATTATTAACTTCATTATCTTCAAAATTTTCAACTTCATCTTCGTTACCTACTTCATTATCCTCATCATTATCGTCAACATTGTCGACTTCAATATCGTCATCATTTTCAAGTTTTGTTGATTTATTTGGTTTTTCATCATCAATTTCATCGCTAATACCAAAATATGATTTATCAAATTCCTTATCTATTGGTTTATTTTTAATTACCTTTGGTTTTTTTCTTTTCTTTTCTTCATTAATTATTTCAGTAAAATCTTTTACACTGTTAATATTATCTTGTCTTTCTTCTTCATTTTCGTTATCTTTTTTATTTTCAACTTGTTCATCAACTTGTTCATCAACTTGTTCATTAACTTGTTCGTTAACTTGTTCGTTAACTTCATCAATGTCTTTTTCTACTTCATCATTATCTTCATCAGCATTAACATTTTTCTCAACTTCATCAATGTCTTTTTCTACTTCATTATTATCATTTGCAACTTGTTCGTTAACTTCATCAGAATCTCCAAATAAATTATCCTTATCCTCAACTTCATTGGTATCATTTTTCTCAATTTCTTCCTCAGCATTAACATTTTTTTCATTTTCATCATTTTTCTCAATTTCTTCCTCAGCATTAACATTTTTTTCATTTTCATCATTTTTCTCAATTTCTTCCTTATCCTCATCTTCATCCTTATCCTCATCATTTTCATTAACTTCATCGGCGTCTCCAAATAAGTTTTTGTCTTCATCAAGATCTTTTTCACTTGCTGATGATGATGACATTTTGGAACTAGAAGACATACTATCACTTGTTGTGTCTGAGTCTGAATTAGATTCAGAGTCTGAATCTTGTTCTACTTTAATAACATATTTCTTCTCTTGTTTCTTCTTTTTCTTTTTTAATATTTTTTTTAATTCTTTGTCAGTTACAGGATTATTATCTACTTCATTTTCATCTTCGGAATCATCTGTTATCATACCACCCACAAATGATTCAAATCCACCTATTGCAAATTCATCCATAATATATTATATCTACTTTAAATACTTTAAAAAAAAATAAACTTTGAATAAAGTATACAAGAAGTTTTATGATATCACTTATCTTATATATTACTCCTGACTTGTTAAACGGTTAAGGATAATATATTGCTCCTGACTTGTTAAACGGTTAATTATTTAGTCGGAAAATTTTCTATCTTTTTCATTTTATTTTCTAATTGTATTTTAATATAAGATTGAATATTTTGTAATATATTTTTTGGAATGTCAGAATATCTTATTTGTGTTCCATCTCCTTTTGTTTGTATTTTTTTGTCGTCAATAGAGTTAATTAACATTTGAAGTATCTCTTGTTTTTCGGACACATTTAAATCATTTAATGATTGATTAATATATTTTATCGTGTTATCCATAATATATTAATTTTTAATTTTACCTTTAATTAGTTATAATTGAGAATGTTTACAAATTCTCCAATAATTAATAAGTGATTTTACTAGTTCTTGTGTATTATATGTTTCTACAAATCCACGTAATGACTGTAAATATAATAGATATTTTGCTAATATTTCAGACATAATAACATAAACAGAACTAAAAACTATCGTGTTAGAGTTATCAGTCAATATTTTTTCTGTTTTTTCATTGTCTGAAACAAAATATCTTTTATTAATTCTGTCATCTTCACTAGGATATACTACAATTTCGTTAGATAATTTCTTTATTTCCTCAATGTTAATACTAATTGGTCTAAATCCCAATTGTATTGCTTTATTTTTTTCATATTTTTGGTCAACTTTGTAAGGATAAATTATGGTTCTGAAAAATTCATATAATTTATCATTTTTAATAGTAGCGTGAATTTCTTCTTCTTTTATAATTTCTTGATAAATATAACTTAATTGTTCAATTTCTTCATCATTTACTTTTTCGTTAATTTTGTAATAAATATTTGGTGAACATTGTGGGAGAAATGGTACAGCTAAAACAGAAATTCCATTGCTGTAAGGAGTATAGCTTGAATTTAGAACTATTACAGATATAATATTACCTATTTGTAATGTTTTAATCAAAAGTTCAGAATCTTTGTTATTTGATTTTTGTAATTTGATCGAAGCATATTTATATGTTAATGTAACTACATTGTTATTTTGTATTTCTACTATTTTACATCCATGTATTATTTCGTCTTTTATTAAAACAACACCTTCAACTTCAAAAGTAACATATACATAAGCACCTCCATCTAATCTGTTTGTTGTCATAGTTATTGAAGACATTCTAGTTATTTTTAATATTTCTGTAATATAAATAGATTCATAACACATATTTTTAAACTTTTTTTCTAGAATGTTAAATATCAGAGACTCTTTATTTGGGTTATAAATATCAAAACTATTTAATAAATCAACCGAGGTTGTAATAATTTTAGTTATTTTCATTTTTACTTATATATTATATTACAATTCAATTTTAAATTAAAAGAAAAATTAAATTATAACAATGACTGATAGAATGGATGATACAATTAATAATATGCAACATAGTAACTATGAAGATGATGAGGAATCAGATTACGAAGAAGAATACGAAAGCGATACAGATGAAGCAAGCGACAGCGATTATGAAGAAGAATTACAAAATGAAATGAGTAATAACATGAGTAACGAAATAACGAATAATAACATGAGTAACAAAATAACGAATAATGAAATGAGTAATGAAATGAGTAATAATAAATCAAATATTAACTTAATTATTTCACAAATTGTTGAATTAGAAAAAACTATAATTAGTAAGAAAAAACTACTATTAGAATATAAAATATGTGATTTGATTAATATTAATGAATCATTAAATTCTTATAATATTAGTAATATGGAACTTACTATTAATGATAATATTTGGAGTTTGTCGTATAATTACAAAAATATTAACATTAAACTAGAAAAAAATAATAAATTTTATATTTTAGGTAATGGTGATAAATTTAAAATTTACATAAATCATAAAAAGAGAATTCAAATAATTATGAAAAAATACGAAATCGAACTTGATATATTAGGTCATAATAAACTAATCAAAAATATTATTAAAAATAGAAATAAGCCTGAATGGTTTGCTATTAATATATTATCTCAATTTGACGAAAATAACTGGAATGATGATGATATCATGAAATTTTTTCAGTTAACAATTTAATAAGTTAACAAGTTAACAATTTAAATTTTAAATTTTAGTAATAAAAATTTGGTATAATATAAAATGAATACTTTATCTATTGTTCTTATAATATTTTTGATTTATTATGTATTTGTTCGTCCATATTATCATAATGGTAAGAAAAGAAAAAATTCTCGTCATGAAGGATTCAGATCGCCATATGATTTTTTAAATTTACCTGATCCGATTTCATCATATAATCAATATCCTGAACCATTAAGACATTATAGACCAGATTATAGTACCGTCGAAACAGCATATGTCATTAATAATAGAGATAGTAATATTCCATTAGCTTTTGCGTATAATTCACCTGTACAAAGTAGTTATACTCCTGAAGGATTTCAACCAAAACCAGAAAAAATAACAAAAAATATAATTAATAATTTTATGGATGGACTTAATATTTCACAAAATGAATTACAATATTTACCTACGCCACTGAATCCATTATATTTACCATTAAATAATTTATCAGGAAATCGTGGCTGGCTAAATGGTTAACCATATAACTTTTTGTCATTTGGTCTATTAGGCATAATAGGAATTTCGCGATAATAAGAAAAATATTTCATAATTATATTTCCCACATCTTTTGAAAATATATTATTAAACATATTAGTGTAAATTGGTTTTGTTAATTTAGAACATGATGGTCTTTTAAGTTTTATTTTTATTATTATTGCCGAATCAATAGTACCTGTAGTTAATCTATTTTGATAATTATAAAATAAGATAAAATGTTCATATTGTTTAAGTAACTTACAACATTTTGGACATAAATGAAATTCTTTACCTTTTTTTTCTCCGTCATCAGGAAAATTATGTTTTACATAATAATTTTGTATTTTTTTATTATTTTCTGGATTAGTTTTTTCATTTTTAAATTGATATTCCTCACATATGTAACAAAAACGGTGATATAATTGTAAGATATTCATTTTTTTAAAATATTCAATTGTTTTATAATATATGTTAATATTATGATTTTGTTCAGCACAAATATTACATAGAATCATATAATTATAACAAGTAATTTTTTTGGGAAATTCTGCAGGATTTACATAATGTCCTATCATACGAGTTCTTCCATCTATTATTCTTTCATAAGGCATTTCTTTAACTACAGAACATTTAAGACAACATTTATATCTACATAAACTACAAAATTTAATACAATCATGACAATATTTTGTTTCACATAATGAACATTTAATATCATCTATAAAATTAACAACTTTACAATTTTTTGTATTACATGATTGACTTTTTATAGAACTATTAAATATATATTCTTCCATATATCTGTCTTCAATGTCATCTTCAATATTATTAAATCCATTGATTGTTGAATTATTAAACATTAATATTTCAATATTATCTTCGTCAGAACCAGAATCATCTATTGATATTAAATGACTATTAAAATTATTCATAATAACAATTATTATATTAACTAATATTTCTTATCTTTTAACCGTTTAACAAGCCAAAGGTAATATATTACCTTTAATAAACTTTGTTCTTGTTAAAATTTTCAATTAATCATTGAAAATAAGTTAACTTTTAAAAAGTTTTAATTTGGTATAAAACTTTAAAAAATTAACCATTTAACAAATCAGGGATAATATTTTACATAGGTTGCAGATTTTGATAACTTGAAACAGGTTGATAACTTGAAACAGGTTGCATATTCTGCATATTTTGATAACTTGAAACAGGTTGATAACTTGAAACAGGTTGCATATTCTGCATATTTTGATAACTTGAAACGGGTTGAAAAACATATGGAGAAATCTGTTCACTGTCTCGTCTTTTTTTAATAACAAAAATAACTATAGCAATTACTAATACAAATAGTAAAAATAAAAATATATATGGAGCATAACTAGATAAGGTACTTACAGTTTGACTAGCGCCTGATTTTATAGTATCTGTTGTTGACTTTGATGGTGAATTATTTGAAGAAGAAGAGTTAGAAGAATTATTTGAAGAAGAATCACCCGGTGAATTTGCGGAAGTATTATTTTGTGAGTTAGTTGATGTGGTAGTAGGAGGATTTGGATCAGATGCGGTTTTAATATTAGTTGATGGAGGAGCTGGTGGAGCTGGAGTATTAGTAACATTAACTGTGGTAGAACAATCTTGTTTATGAATATTATCAGTCAATATGTTTGAATCTCCACTTGTTCCTATATTTTGATTACACAGCGTAATATTAGGACATTCCCTTGCGAGACTTCCTGCTAAATAACCACTTGTTGCACATGCTTGAGACCAGCAATGTGGGAGACCCGCGACTGCAGACTTACTTAAATAATCAGGAACAGGTAAATAACATGAACACAGTGGATCATCAATATTCAGGGTACAGTAATTAATAACATTATTTTCATCAAGTTCAGTTTTTCTATTATAACATGTTGGTGTCATACTTTTTGCACATGCTTGATTAAGAATATCTTTAGAAACATTTCTACACATTGGATTTTCTAAATTATTTACACAATATTTATTTCTTTCAACTCCACAAATAATACCAGTTTTTCCAACATATTGTCCTGCACTTCCTTTATATCCAACTACAACAGTGTCATTAGGACATCTTGCTAGTCTCCCTTTATCATATGTGTTATCTCGTCCGATATTAAAAAAATTACGTGTACCCCATCTATCATATCTTATAGGTATTGATTTAAATGGTCCACCACTAACAGTATATGGATCTCCACCATCACCTCCAACCCTATTTAAAACAGTCCCATCAGAACATTTAGCACTAATTGAATCTACAGATGATCCTGCACGTATATTAAATTCAGTAATATATTCTCCGTCTTTACATGACAATGTTCCATAATCTCCGTGAGTTTCATTTGCATCAGACCCACCGTATTGTGTTAATTCAACTCTATTAGACATGATAAATATTATATTTTACATTTTTTACTTTTCATTAATTTATTTAATCGTGTTAATAAATTTTTTTTCTAGCCACTTACGATTTATTAGAGATTGTAACCAGTCTTCTGGTAAGTCTAAATATCCAATAAATACACCTAATAATATACCAGCTATACCAGCATTAACATCAGAATCTCCACCTTCATTAATTACATTTAATACTATTTGTTTATAAAATTTACTATTATTAGTTTTTATAATATTAATATCTTGATTTTGCAAAGTTATATTTGTATTACTTTTTTTATAATTTAATATCATTTTGTAAGTGTAAATAATCACTCCTAAAGATTTAAAAACATATGATGTATTATACAATTCTGCTAGTTCGATAGATTTTAAGATTGTTTCAGGTTGTTGTTGATAAATATTCAAATATTTTGAAAATTCTAATAAATGTAATTCTGATTGTAAAAATGTTTTGTAATCTTTAAATATTTCTTCTACTGATAAATCCACATTTTTATTTATACAATTAATAACTATGGCAAAAATCCAGCTTGTATAAATGCATCTATTATCAATATGAGTTAACGCACATTGTTTAATCATATATTTTCCCCAATCTAAACTAATAGCAATAATACCACTTCTTATTACCGCATCATTTGGAGCAAAGACTTTATCCATATTAATATATGCAGTTGTAGCACAATCAACTGGTGATTTTTTATAATTAGGTTGATTTAATACATATGCAATTAATCTTTGAATTCCTGTTCCAGAAAAATCATTTAATTCGCGAAATCCATTTTTCTTCCAATCAAGCAATTTATCAACAAAAACTTCATATTTATATTTTACTCCTGAAGAAAACATAGTTTCAAAATTTAATATTAATTGATCCATATTGCTACTCCAATCACCAGCTAAATATGATCTAAATGTATCATTTGACGGTCCATAGATTTTTTTTTTCTTATCAGAATTAGCATTCTGAATACCCAAACTATCAGCGAGAGCGCCACCAAATATTAACCCGGCTACACTATTCATAGAAAAATCAGAATTAGTTATTTTATTTTTGTTATTCAATTTAATAAAATTTATCAAATAATCTGAAATTTGTAATTCTCTATCTAATTTGATAGGAGTATCTATTTCAATATTAGTATTTTTTTCATTCGAAGTATTTTGCTGAGGATTGTTTTGTGAAGTATTTTGTTGAGGATTGTTTTGCTGAGGATTGTTTTGTGAAGTATTTTGCTGAGTATTTTGTTGAGGATTGTTTTGCTGAGTATTTTGTTGAATAGTATTTTCATTCGAAGTATTTTCATTTTCATCATCACTTTCATATTCATTTATAAATTGATTAACAAAATCATCATTTTCATGATCATCTTCATCACCATAATGTTCATTATTTAGAAAAGATAAAGACATTAATTTTTCTTCATTGATATTTTTATTAATAAAATCACCAGGAAGAGGTAAATTTTGATTATTATTTTGTGTATTATCTTGATTTTCTATCATATCTGCAATGATATGTATAATATCATTGTCGTTATAAATAACATTATTATTGTCATTATCGTCGTCATTGTCATCATTGTTGTTGTCATTGTCGTTGGTAATATCATCTAAATAATCTACTGTATTGCCAAATAATATTTGTGTATCCGGTGTTAAATATTCTGTTAATTTATTAATTTCATTTTCACTAGAATTTTCATTATTTTTATAAGTATTAATTATGTTACTTAATATTTCTGTTTCTGTTTTTTTACAATTATCAATTTTTCCATTATCATTTTGTTCATTGTTTTGTTCATTGTTTTGTTCATTGTTTTCCTTAACTAAAACAATAGCATCATCTAAATTAGAAAATTCATCAATATCAGGAGTATACATTTCACCTGGCTCGATTATTATGTTTTCATTGATTTGTCTTTCGACTTGTTTTTCGACTTGTCTTTCGACTTGTCTATTATTTTGTTCATTGACTTGTCTTTCGACTTGTCTATTATTTTGTTCATTGACTTGTCTTTCGACTTGTCTTTCGACTTCCTCATTTTTCACATTTTGTTCAATATCATTTTTCTCAATTTTCTTGACTTCATTATCATTCTTCTCATTCTTCACATTTTGTTCATTATCAGTTTTATTTTCATTTAATTTTGTATTATTAGGTTTTGTATTCCTAATAATTTTTTTGAGTTTTGTTCGTTTCATTCTAATAAATTATATATTATATGAATATTGATTTTATATTAATTACAATATAATATATAATGTTTGTTCAAGTAATATTAGTCATATTGATAATACTAATTATTGCTAATATATTTCTTTATAATTCTGAACCGACTTGTTACGACATTGATGAGTATTATGATTCGGCGAAAATGGTTAACGATGAGAGAGTTGATAATTTAGAACTATTTAACAAAGATAGTTTATTACAAAATTTAAATAATAACAATACATCAAATTGTACTTATATTGATAAATTTTCAGAACTATCGCATATTAGTAATAGTACAATGGGAATTAGTAGAAATTCTATAAGTGAATTTCCAAATGATTCACGAGTTATAGAAAAGGAGTTAGTAGTTAATAGAAGACCCATAATTAATAGATCAAATCAAATAAGAGATAGTGGATATTCAGATAGATAAATTATTATATTTTGTATAATATACAATTTTGTTCAAAAACACATATTAAATGAGCGAAGAAAGCCGTGCTGCACGCGCGATATATGGAGGATTTACTGATATTCATGATTTAAGAAGACAATTACAGCTTACTGAAGCAGATTTACCTGATGAACAAGCAATGCAAGTTTTATTGGATGATGAACGCGCAGGAATAGAAAATGATAGAAAAGTATTTGAGAATGAAAGACAACAATTAATGAATAGACAACGAACTTTAGAACAAAATAATCATCAATTTGAACAACAAGCTCAACAAATTGCAAGAGAAAAACGAGAACTTGAACAAAAACTTGAACAAGAAAGACAAAAACAAGAAAGACAAAATTTAGATCAAGAAAGACAAAAACTTGAACAAGAAAGACAAAGAATGCGATATGAACCTACAAAAATATTACTGGATCCATTTGGCGGTCAAAAAGTAATATTAGATCCATTTGGTACTAATAAAATATTAAATGATATTTATGGACCTACTTCAGTAAGTAAATTTTTAGAAAAAGAAAAAATAAAACGCGAAGTTCTTGACGAACTTAAAGATATGAAAATATCAAAATCAAAGCAAAACTCTACTTTTGGTGATCCATTAATCGGTCCTTTTGATACTCCAAAAACTTACAAACCACGCCAATCACGCGAGCGATCAAAAACAAGAACAAAGTCAAAAACTAAATCAAACTCAAAAACTAAAAAACCTGCTAAGAAAAGACAAAAATCAAAATCAAAAAAATAAATATATTAATAGGATTAAAAATATATAGAATATAGAGTATTATGGCATACTTAGATCCAGATGATCCAAATTTAATTAATGATATAATTGAACGCAAAGAATTTAATTGGTATAAAAGATGGAATAATAAAAAGAAAGATTCAACTTCTGATATTATACCAAGATTTTTATTAGAAAATAGTATAGAAAATTCGATATATTTAAAACTATCTTCTTATCAGTCATTTATTCAGAATTATATTAATCCTAATACGCCTTATAAGCGAATTTTACTAAAATGGAATACGGGTTCAGGTAAGACAATCGGCGCTTTATCAATTGCAAATAATTTTATTAAATTTTATAAACTTGAACATGAATCGGGGTATCTCAACATTGGTAGTGTATTTATTATTGGATTTTCAAAAAAAGCTTTTACTGATGAACTACTTAAATACCCAGAATTTGGATTCTTAAACTCACACGAGCATAGAAAATTATCAAAACTAAAAAGAATTGCTTCAATAGGTAACAAATTTGATATAGAAAAATATAAAAAATTTATAATTAAAATAAAAAAGCGTTTTACAAACAGACATGGATTTGGTTATTTTAAGTTTTATGGATACAAAGAATTTGTTGGTAAAATATTCATATCCAACATTGATATGAATTTGACAGATATGTCTGAAAACGAAATTGTCAAAAACATAAATTTAGGGAATATCAAATATAACGAAGAACTGCTTATTCAATTTAAAAATTCTTTAATTATTTGTGATGAAATTCATAATGTTTATAATAGTACAGAAAAAAATAACTGGGGAATTGCTGTACAAGCAGTTTTAGATAAAGAACCATCATGTCGCGCTGTATTTTGCTCAGCTACCCCGCTCAATAACTCTCCTACTGAAATAGTTGACTTATTAAATTTACTTAATACTTCAGAAAATAGAATTAATAAATCATATTTATTTGATGAAAATGAAAAATTAAGACATGACTCTTATGATAAAATTAAAAAATTGTCTCATGGAAAAATTAGTTTTTTACAAGATATTAATCCAAAACAGTATCCAAGTACATCTATGATGGGAGAGTCTATTAAAGATATTCCATATTTAAAATTTATAAGATGTCCAATGTCGAAATTTCATTACAATACATATAAATTAAATTTTTCTGGAAAATTGTCTCTTGATAGTGTTTATTTATTAGATTTTGCTATGGAAAATCCTGATGATCCTAATGTAGGTATATACAAAACAGAAGATATTAAAAACAAACTACAAGATGCAAACATTAAATGGAACAATAAATTTGGTATTTCTTATGGTAAACATGGAATAACAGGTCCTATTTTAAAATACAATAATTTGAAAAAGTATTCTAACAAATACGTAACAATGTTAGATTATTTATTCAAAATTATTAAAGAAAAAAAAGGTAAAACATTCATATATCATAATGCAGTACGTATTTCAGGTGTCATGTTTATTGAACAAATTTTATTAGCAAATGGATTTCTTGATGAAAATTCTACTAGTTCTCCTACTACAATATGTATGCATTGTGGTAAAACAAAAGCAGAACATAAAAACTCTGATATCAAAATTAATTATGAAGGTAAATCAGGTGGTAATGATAATGAGAATGATAATGATAATTATACCAATGATAATTATGACATTGCAGAAAAAACACTTGAAGGAGATTTCCAAATAACTATAACAAATAAATTTGCATACTTGAGACATATTGATAAGATAATTTTAACAGCAAAAAAGAAAAAAATAAATACAAAAGATTTTTGGTTTATACATGCTGGTGATCTAGAATTAGATGTAATCAAATATGATGAATATTTTTTCAGTCTTATTAATAAACTTGAAAATGTTATAATAGAAGTTCCAATTTATTTAAAAAAACTGGGGAATTTTTTGCTAAATAACAAATTTGTTTATTTATCAACAGTACGGAACTATGTTCTTTTGCAATTTGATAAAAATATGAAAGAAAAAGAATTCTTAGACAAAAATATATCGAAAGAATATATCGAACCAAACTCGACAATTTCTGATATAAATGTATTAAATGAAAATTTATTAGATCATCAAACTCCTGAAACTTTATTAGAAAAAAATATTATTGATTTGAATGAAAAAGTTGAAGATCAAAATAATTTGAAAAAAACTAATTTAGATATTTTTGGATCAGGTGAAAAATCGATTAATGGTCATGTATTTACTCCCGCGAGATTTGTTATTGCTCACAATGAAATAGAAAGAAGCGCAATGGAACATTCAATAGAAAAATTCAATAGTTATGATAATATTTATGGAGAAAAATATTTAATATTAGTTGGCAGTAGAATTATTAAAGAATCTTATAATACAAATTCTATACAAAACGTATTTATTATGAGTAGCCCGGTTAATATCTCAACTTTTATACAAATTAGAGGTAGAGCAGTAAGAAAAAATAGTCACGTTAGGCTTCCTCCAAAAAACAGACATGTTAATATTTATATATTTACTTCATGTTTACCTAACTCTAAAGATTTAAGTTATGAAGAACTTAGATATAAAAAACAAATAGGAAAATATCAACAAATTCAACAAATAGAAAAAATATTACACGAAAATGCGATAGACGCATACATTACAGACAACAATAATAACATCAATAACAATAAGTTACAAAATAACAATAATAACAACAACAAGTTACAAAATAACAATAACAATAACATCAATAACAATTATCATGATCCTCTGGCTCCGCTACCATTTAAACCTAATATTAGTAAAAAATTAACACATGAACTACCTATTTCAGAACTAAATTTATCAACTTTTGATGTGTATTATGAATATAAAGAAATTGATATTATTAAATTTTTGATTAAAAGATTGTTTATTGAAAAATCCGCAATATGGGAATACGAAGATTTATTTAGGGCCGTTAAAACTACAGATTACGAAACAACAATTAACAATAACTTAATAACAGAAAATAATTTTCTTATTGCATTAAGTCAATTGTTGTGGAATACTAATGAAAATTACATAGATCTCTATGCTGAAGAATCTGAAATTACCGAATTTGAGGAAGATGTATCATATAAAAATATTCATACCAATGAACTAATAGATAAGTTATTTGATACTAATGGTAAAATATTATTACTACCAAATGGAGAAAAATATGTTATTATTGAACTCAATACAAATAACAAAATATATTTTACCCTCACGACACTCGAAAATTCTACACCTATATTAGATATTGACATGTATTATAGAATCAACAAACCTATTAATAACAATAACTTAATTAACATGAATAGTTTTATTAAAAATAAACATATTGATTTTGACTATGATGATAAGAAAAAAGTATTTTATAAAAAATACATTGACGTTAATATCGAAAATATGCAATCTGTTGTATGTGAATATGGAACTAAATTTCATATCAAATTACTTGAAGAATGTATTGAATATATATTTAATGTATGGACAAATCCAAACATTGAACAGTCATTTTATCATGAATTTTATTTTAAAATGTTATATTACTATGATTTGATGTCGTTAGTAATATTTGCATATACAACAAAAACAAAAATATTTGAAAGATACAAAAAATATGCTATACCAATTAAATCTAAAGAAATCAAATTAAAAATATTAGAACAATATGATAAGAAAAAAGAAAATATAAAAGATTTTGAAATAGATGATAATAGTGAATTAGCCACTAGTGGTATTATTAATTTACTTAAAACGAGTATGGGTAAATCATCTAACGTATGGGTCCCAAATGATTTTAGAGAACATTATGATAATATTGTTAACTCTTCATTAACTTTATTTATTAACAAGAAAAAGAAAAATAAAAATATTAACAAAGTTGCAGCAGATCTTTTACCTATTGGGCATTATATAGGCAAAGTTCCTAAATTGTATAATCCAGATATGGGAGGTTGGCAAGAAGAATCGGCGTACAAACAGTCAGATACAGTTTATACTGAAAATAATAATATAATAGGATACGATTCGCGATCAGAAACAGGAGTGTATATAAGATTTAAATTAAGAAATCCTATTCATAATATCAAAAAATACAAAGATATTAGATTAATAGAAAGAGGTATTGTAGCAATGTCTAAATCAAAAGAAGATTTAATGAAAATTGCCGATAAATTAGGTATTAATGTTAATACAAACAATAATGTATCGCGTGAATTACTATGTGATTTAATAAGAAACAAACTAATCCGTCTTGAACTAAAAGAAAGAATCAAACAAACAAAATTAAAATACTTTTACTTTCATTGGGAAGAACAGTCAATAAATTAAAACTTAGATTAATTTTATTAATCTGTTAATCAAAATATTTGATCAAAACTTTTTAACAAATTAAGTACCCATAGTGTCCCCCTGAAATATTCTTAACATGTTAAAAAATTGAATAAAATTAATCATATATTAAATTATATAACTACTAACTTGTAAAATATATATTAAGTCTATTTTACCATGTTTGATACACCAGTAACTATAATAGATCTTACAAATTTTCATAATCGTAGAGAAGAAGAACTAAATCATTACCATAATAAATATTGTATAAATGAAACTAAAAATAATTTAGAAAAATATTTAACATTAGGTAAAAATAAAAAGAGATCATTAATTTACTATACAACCGGGGATCCAATAAGATATTTTAATATTATTTTATATAATACAGTAAATAAATATTGCACAGTTTGCGATGCAGAAAAACCGATTAAAAATTTTACAAATAAAACTCACAAAAGGTTAATTGAAATGTCTAACTTTCAAAATTATATGTTTACAGCTTGTAATGATTGCTGTTCTTTTATAAAAAAAGAAATATGGAATATTTATTATTATAAATTTCATAATAGCTTAATAAAAAGTGTTTGGGCAAAAATATTTGGGTGTTATTATGAAACTAATAATATATCAAAAAATGCGATATACGATGTTATAGGTAAAGTTAGAATGCAAAATCATTTACGAAATCATTTCTTATTAAAATACAAATTTGGTGAAAATGTTGTTAGTATTATAGAAAAATTTATTGGAGTTCCTAAAGTATATGCTTATGTATTTTAACTTATTGAATTTTAGGGTTATCTTAACATTGTTAAGTGGTTTATCTTAACATTTTAAAAGCCACTGAAATATCATAGTGCTCCTGACTTGTTAAAAGGTTAAAATTGAATAAAATATTTTTTTGTATATCACATGAATATGTTTATTTATAATAAAAAATGTTTTTATGAACGTAGAAATAAAAGTATAAATAGAAGTTTGAAGGATATTATATCAAATGATAATTCAAATCTACTTCGTTTTGCTTATGGTCTGCGGTATTATTATATTAAAAATATTAATGATTTTAAAGGAACAGATGGCAAAAAAGAAATAGAAAAATGTATAACATTAAAAAAAGAACTTTCAGGTAAAGAAGAAAGAAATGGTCATACTTACACATATTATAGAACACATATTTCTGTAAATCAAATTGATAAATATTGCATAATATGTGATATGGAAAAACCAATTGAAAAATTTACAAATAAAACTAATAAAAAATTAATAGAAATGTCTGATATGGAATATAATATTTTTACAGTATGTAATGATTGTGAATATTTGATTAAAAATACAATCGAATATATTTACGAACATGAATTTCATGATAGGCCTATAAATGTTATAAAATCAAAATTATTTAAAAAATATGAAACAATAAACAATACTTATTTTATAAAAACTACCATTTGTAAAGTTATGAGTAAGACAGTATATACAAATTTTGCTCATTTGTATTTTATAATAAAATGTAAAACTAATAAACATATCGCGCAATATATTTATTCATTTATTGAACTTCCTCAAGTGTGGATTAATATAACACATTAATTTTTTAAAAAATTGAATTAAAAAATATAAATAACAAAATGACTGAGGCTAACTCATTAAAAACTAACTTAACAGAAACTATCCCATCTGAAACAAACTCATCCGATTTTGAATACATTAAAAATATACAAGAACTGAAAAAAAAGATAATGCTTAGATGTTTACATCTTGAATTAGTTAGAAATAGGCATAAATACTCAAAATTTAATTTTGGTATTATTTCAGAACATATCCATACTGCAGTTAATTCTGGTAGCATGGAACATCATAGAATTACTGATTATGATGTTTTTACTAATGATGAAAACGGAATTGAAGAATTAAATAGAAGTTTATCATTTAAGAAAATATGTTTAGATAAAGAAAATAATTTTTATATGACACGTATTGTAGTAGATCAAATAGGAAAACATTGTTCGGTATGTGATGATGTAAAACCAATTAGTGAATTTACAAATGTAACTCATGATATGTTAATAGAAATGTCAGATTTAGTATATTTAATTTTTACAGTTTGTAATAATTGCGAATGTTTAATAGCACGTAATATTGCTGGTATTTATTATTGTAATAATCCAAATGATTATCAAACAAAACATAAATATGAAATTGTCAAAACAATCAATACTATACAAAAAACCAATTATGCTCATGTTTATTTTATATTAAAATGCAAAATCAACAAAAATATAGCTGGATACATTTATTCATTCTTGAAATGTCCAACTATATG
>JACCDR010798048.1_pt1 | contig 37958 bp, 67 predicted proteins | sample 7446431 | NCBI WGS metagenome assembly JACCDR01 (sample SAMN15323443, study PRJNA562643) | freshwater metagenome | isolation source: river surface water | place: USA:Blue River Watershed | collected 2017-08-17 | reverse complement strand
TGATTTATTTGAGGTTTCAGTTGTTAGCATACCTGCCAATGAAAAGGCAGTAGTAACGGCTGTAAAATCACTAGGAACAATCAGAGAATTTGAAAGACACTTAAAAAATTTAGGTTTTTCAAATAGAGAGAGCGAAATTATTGCAAGCAAAAGTTGGAATGCTTTGCAAGAGCTTCGGGAAGAAGCTGAAACACCAACGCAGGGCGAGCCTGAAGAAAAAGAAGCCTTAGAGATACTAAGGAATTTATCAACAAAATTAAAATAAAATTATGACAAACGAAATCTTAACAGAAGTTAAGACCCTTCAAGAGAAGGTGCTTAATTTAGACCATCTTTACAAACAAAAAGCAGATGAGTTTCACAACGAAATTAAAAAAACAGGTGAAGCATCAGCAGTTACTAAGTCGCAATTAGAAAATCTTGATAAAGAAATAGAGCAGCTAAAATCTTTAATCAAAGATGCTACTAGACCACAATTACCAACTGATAAAAAAGGTAATGCAATTACTACAGAAGTTAAAGAATATAACAACGCTTTAAATTCTTATATCAGAAAAGGACATGGTGAGGAAGCTTTAAAATCTTTAGAGAAAAAAGCAATGTCAGTATTTAACGATGCTGATGGCGGTTTCTTGGTAACGCCTGAAATGGGTGGTATTATTCAAACTCAAGTGTTTGAAACCACACCAATGAGGCAGTTAGCTAATGTAATCAATATTTCAACTGAAAGCGTTGAATTTATTACTGATGGTGATGAAGCTGGTTATGAGTGGGTTGCTGAAGTATCAGCTAGAAATACTACAGATACGCCACAGCTTGGAAAAATTACAATTCAAGCTCATGAACTTTCATTTAAGCCAAAAGTTAGCCAAAAATTACTTGATGATGCATCTGTAAATGTAGAAGCTTGGTTAGCAGGTAAAATAGCAGATGCTGCAGCAAGAGCTGAAAATTCTGCTTTTGTAAATGGTGATGGAAACGGTAAGCCAAAAGGTATTTTATCTTATGGTAAAACTACTTCAACTATATACACTAACGATAGCTTACAGTATGTTTTCTCTGGCACTAATGGCTCAATCGGCACTAATGCAGACAAGATTATGGATTTAATCTATGCATTAAAAGGTGCTTATAGAAATAACGCTGTAATGCTAACTAACAGAGGTGTTGTGTCTCAGTTAAGAAAAATGAAACTTACTGATAAATATCTTTGGAGTGAAAGCTTAATCGCAGGACAGCCAGCAACATTTGCGGGTTATAGAGTGATTGAGGGTGAAGATGTGCCAGCGGCAGGAACTGATAGTTATTCAATTATTTTTGGTGATTTCAATAGAGGTTATCAAATAGTTGATAGGGTTGGAATTAGAATTTTAAGAGACCCGTTTTCTGCTAAACCTAATGTTGAATTTTACACCACTAAGCGTGTTGGTGGTGGTATTATCAACTTTGAGGCTTTAAAACTTCTTAAACTTGGAACTTCTTAATAATTTAATATAGGTAATTTATGTCAGCTAATATTGATTTAAAAAATAGATTGAGGGTATCAAATGCACTAAATGGTGCTTCTATAACTTCAAATACCACTACTAATGGCGAATGGATTGATACTACAAATCTAAAAAATATAGTATTTGCAATTCGTTCAAGTGCTAGAACTGATGGCACTTTCACGCCTTCAATTTCAGTAGCTAATGAAGATGATAAATCTGATGCAGCAGCAGTAAGCACTGATGCTTTAATCGGCACTTATGCGGGGGCTGCAATTTCTGCTGCTAATAGCGTAAAAACTATTGGGGTTGCTGGAGTTAAAGCAAAATATTTAAGGTTAAATATTGTGTCAACTTCTGTTACAACTGGTGGGCATTTATCAGCTTTGGCAATTGGTGAGAGTTTATCTCAGCCAGTAGCTTAATATTTACAGGGGGGTTAATAGCCCCCTTGTTTTTTAATTATTTTTTATGAAAGTTTTAATTGGTATACCATCAAACGGGGCTTGGAGTTCTAGAACTTCTTTTTGTGTTGCTAGGCTTACTAATTATTGTTTGAGGGTAGGTATTACACCGATTTTAGCTATTGAGGACAGCTCAAAATTGCCTGATAATAGAAATAGACTTTCACAAAAAGCGATTAATCTAGGTTGCGATTATCTGTTTTTTATTGATGCTGATATGGTTTTTCCACCTGATATTTTAGAAAGGCTTATTAGTGCTAATAAAGAAATAGTGGGTTGTAATTATGTTACTAGGGTTGATGATATTAGGTTTACTGCAACGGGACTTGATGGCAATCAGCATATTATAGATGATAATTGCACAGGTTTAAGCGAGGTTGCGTATATTGCAACGGGCTTATTATTAATTAAAACAGAGGTTTTTAATAAATTGCAACAGCCATATTTTTATTTTGCACCTAATGCGGATAATCCAAGCGATTTAATAGGCGAAGATTATTATTTTAGCCATTGTGCAGGTGAGGCAGGATATAAAATATATGTTGATAATGATTTAAGTAAGGAAGTTGGACATATTGCACAAGTGGCTTTGACTTATAAAAATTATAAAATGAAAATTAGTTTTAATGGAGTTACAAATTAAAGAAAATGGAATTGATTTCACCAAGCTAACATTTAGCGAGCTTGCGGATATATGCAAAAATAATAATATTGCATTAAAAAGAAATAAGCAGAATAAAGAAACATTAATTGAATTGTTGCAAAATGAAAAAGAATTATAGAATAGTTACTAATCCATCTGTAGAGCCAGTAGATAGTGCAACATTTAAGCTATTTATAGGCTCAACATTTTCAGTTGATGACACTTTACTTGATACTGTTATATTGCCTGCAGCAAGGCAATTATGCGAAAAATACACTAATAGATATTTTGTAAATACTACAATTGAACAAACGCAAGATAATTTAGAAGCTTTACCATTTAATAGAACTTATGATAATATATTAGATGGCGGGCTGGGTGCTACACAAGCACTAAATTATTATGATAATAAGCGTTTTATAAGTTTAAGCGGTGGCTATATTCAATCAATTACAAGCTTAAAAGTTTATGATGATGAAAACACAGAAAGCACAGTATCAAATACAGGCTATTATTTAGATAATAACGGGGCAAGGCTTGTTTTTAATTCAAGCTATTCATTGCCAACAGCAAGAATAATCGCAGGTTGGAAAGTAACTTATGTTGCTGGTTTTGGTTCTAGTGCAACAAATATTCCAGCTGATATTAAGCAAGCAATAATGATGACGGCACAATCTATATATCAATATAACCGCACTAATGATGAAACTAGATTTATATTTCAAGATGTGCCAGCTATAGCAAAAGAAATTTTAAAAAAATACAAAATATTTACGGGTAGAAATGGATATTAGTATTAAATTAATTGACAATAATTTATTAGATAATTTCAAAAAGCTTCCTGATGATGTTAAAAAAAAGCTTAAGCAAGAAATAGTTTTAACAGCCAACAGAATAAGAACTGATGCAGTAAAAGAAATTCAACAGGGTAGTAAAAGCGGGCGTGCCTATGTTAAAGTTATTAGTAAAAAAACTGGTAGACCATACAGAGTATATTTAGATAATACGGCAAACGCTCCAAGTGGAAAGGTTAGTATTGCATCGGCAGAGGGTGAAGCTCCTGCAACAGATACTGCAAAACTAGTTAATAGTATAAAGTTAATACCTAGAGAAGGCTTAAACGCTGAGGTTTTGGCAGATGCTAAATACTCTAGTATATTAGAAGAAGATAGAAACCGCCCTTTTATGCAACCCGCTGTTGATAAAGAGGTTCCAAAAATGGTAAGTAATATTGATAAAATTTTAGAGGGGGCTTTAAATGCGTTATGATTTAGAAAAATTTATTGATGATATTATTGCGGATACTAAGCTAAAAATAAATGGTATTATTGCAACTGTTAATACAGAAATAACAGATGGTTACACTTTAGCTACTATAGATAATTCTGCTTATATTTACAGGACTGATAATCCTAATAGAGCAGCACTAAAAAACTTTGTGTTTTGGGAAGCTTTAGAACAGGTTACAAATGAAACAAACGATGATTTTAATATTAATGCACCTTATCAAATAAAATTTGGTATTGGATATTTAAATACAATTTCCACTTCCCACGAATTAAAAATAAGGGTATTATTGCGATATAGAAAAGTTTTTATTTTATTATTAAAGCAACTTTTTGAAAGAGCAAAAGCAAGAGGCAATGGAAGTCTAAGGCTAGTAAGCTTTTCAACTCTTACAGATGATGCTAATGATAGTAAAGTAATGGAAGTTTCAGGAATTTTAGAACTTAATATTGGTGAATAATATGAAAGCGTTAAAAGATTTTAGAATATATCAGCAATCTGAAAATGGTTTAGTTGATATTGAAATAAAAAAAGGCGAAGAAATAAAAGTGCCTGAAATATTTATAGCTAACCTTATTGCAGAAGGGGTAATTATTGAAGCTGCAAAAACTTCTAAGAAAAAAGAAGAAAATTTAACAACACAAAACGGAGCTTAATATGGTTGCATTAACAAAAGATATTTTTTATGGTATACACACAATAGCTATTTTAGATAGAGATAATGGCTTCTTGCCTTACTCTGATGGCGTATTAGAGGTTGTAGGAAACTTAAATGTTAATATTTCAAAAGAACTAGTAAATCTTTCAGGCGGTTCTAATCCTTACTTTTTTGCATCAGAAGATGGAGCATCTTCTGCGGAATTACAAATGACAGTAAGACAATTAAACCAATCGGCAATGAGAGCGGGCTTGGCTGCGGTAGTAACAACAGTTTCATCAAGTGCAACAGGAACTATATCAAGTTTAGTAAACACAAAAGGCACTAGCGTTGTTTCTGCAACAACTGGTATTGCTTCAATTTCATTATTAGCAGGTTCAACAGCAGAAATTAAGAGTGGTTACTGGGTGGTAAAAGCTGAAAGCTCAACTACTGTAAATATTTATGCTACAACTAACTTGGATTTCTTGAGGGGAACTGATGTTGAGGTTCAAGACAGCACGCTAAAATTACTTGCTGCAAATCAAACAATCACTACAGGTGGTAATACTGATATTTCAACGCTTGGTATTCGTTTAACTGGTGGTTCAGGCACAATAGGAATGACTAGCGGTGATGTTGCTATTTTTAGAATTGATGCACCACACGGGGGAATTAGACAATACAGCATTGGAGCGGTTGGGCAAACTAATCCTTATGTTGGTATTATGGCTTACGGACAAACGCAAGCGGACGGCACTAAAACGCAAATATTTATGCCTAGAGTTAAGCTAGGTGGCTTGCCAGTAAACTTTACTGAAAAAGCTTTTGGCGAGTTTGAAATTACGGGCGTAGTAACAAGGGCGGTTAATCCATTTAACACAGCTGAGGAAATAGTTGCTGATGTTAGATTTATTAAAGGGGCGTAATGTTAAACACTATTGCTACAGGTGATAAATTAGTTAAGGTTGCAGATTTTACATTTAAGATGCAACCTTTTACTATTGGCGTGAAATATGCAATTGCCAATCACTTTGAAAGCAAGGGTAAAGATGGTTTAGATTACTTTGTTAGTGTGTTATCAAATCAAAGTGGAAGCACTGAATTAATTGATGTTTTGATTGATAGTTTTTATTTATTTATAAAGGAGCCTGAAATAACTTTAGATGATTTTAAAAAAGAAATTCTAAAATTAAATACTGCTGAATTTGAAAAAATTTCAAGCTATATTGCAAACGCTATTAAAGAAGCAGACCCGCTATATGATTTTGATGAAGGTATTTCTAAAAAAAAAATGAAAATACTAGGGGCGACAAGCTTAATTCTATCAACAATTGGTTTAGTATATTTGATATCGTTGCTAATAGATACGGCTATAAAATATCAGATATTTTAGAACTTACAGAAAGGCAATTTCAAATATTACTGCTAACAGCACTTAAAGCAAACCACGAAGACAATAACGCAAAATTAATTTTGGCAGGGGTTAAGCAAAAAGACTTGCCTACATTTATTGACCCTAGAACTAGAACTAAGGAAGCTTTAGAAAAGCGAGATAAAGACAGAATGAATTTCTTTGAAACAATAATTAATGGTGGTGGATTATGTCAGAAATAGAAAAGAAGGTTAAAGTTGTTGTTACTGGTGATACGAAGGGCTTAAAAACAGCACAGAAAAAGACTAATAGTATATTTAGCTCAATAAGTAAGGGTGCTATTGCTGCAGGCGTTTCATTTGCTGCAATAGGTGCAGGCGTTTTAAAATCTATTAATGCCTTTAGTGAAGCTGATAAGGTTCAAAGAAAATTAGAGGCAACTTTAAAAGCTACATCATCGCAGGCGGGTGTAACTGCTAATGATATAAATAAACTATCTGTTGAGTTGCAGAAATCAACTACTTATGGCGATGAAGCTTTAACAACATTGCAAACAAGCTTGTTAAAGTTTAGCAATATTAAAAAAGATGTATTTGAACCAACCACAAGGGCAGCCGTAGATATGGCAGCAGCTTTAAATATTGATTTAACGGCAGCGGCTCAAATGGTCGGTAGGGCGTTACAAGACCCTATACAAGGATTAATGATGTTAAGGCGTTCAGGTATATTATTTAATGAGGAGCAAAAAGCACAAATTGAAACATTAATTAGAAACAATGATTTATTAGGAGCTCAAACTATAGTTTTAGACCAGTTAAATAAAAAATTTGCTGGAACGGCTCAAGCTGTTGCAGGAGGAACTGGCGTTTTTAAACAAATATCCGAAGATATAGGAGATTTATTTGAAATTTTGGGCGAGAGAACATTTAAGTTAGTTGAACCCGCTTTAAAAATTATTCGTGATGAAATTAGAAAATTAAAAACAGATTTAACAGAAAGCACGGGAATTGTAAAAATTTTAAGTGACTATTTACAAGTATTAAAAGGCGTTTTGGTTTCTATTGGTGGATATTTAGCGGGAGCGTTTATAGGAGTTTTATTTACTTTAGTTAGAACGACAACCGCTGCAACTTTAGCGGTTAATCTTTGGGCGGCTAGATTATTAATAACTATAGGAGTTGTAAAAGCACTTAGACTTGCTCAATTGGGATTAAATACAGTTATGAAACTAAGCCCTTTCGGCTTATTGATTGCTGGTATAGCTGGCGTTATACAGTGGGCAGGTGGCTTAGAGAAAACATGGCTATCTTTAAAATCCACATTTTTGGGATTTAATCAGATTTTTTCTCAAAGTGCATTGGGTAGATATTTTTTAGGAAAAGAGGGACAAAAAGTTAGTGCCGAAGATTTTGAAAAAGAAATGCAGGCTATAGCGGAGAGGTCAGCTCAAATAGATAGAGAGAGAGCTGCAGCTGAAAATCCACAAATACCACAAGATAATGGTGATAAGCTATACGGTTTAGAAACAGAAAGAACTATTTACACGCGCCCAACAAATAAAAGCGATAAAGAAGGGCAGGGCAAAAGCGGCAAGAGCGGTAGTGGTGGCGAGCAGGCTACTAATGACCCTTACGGCTTAGGCTATGAAATACCAGCGGGGGCAACTGATGAAGACCAAGTGGCTTTATTAGCTCAGGCTTTTCCTGATAAGCTAATGACCGCAGAGCAACGAGAGGTATATTTAGAGGGTTTGGAAGCACAAAAACAAGAGGAATTAAGTGTTACCGAAAAATATCAAAAAAGAATATTACAAAGTGAAAGAGATTTTAGGCAAGAAATGCAATCAACTATTGGCGGTTCACTTGTTATGCTTCTTAACTCTGAAAAAATGAATAACGAGCAGAGAAAAAGAGCGGCCGAGCAATTCAATAGTGATTTATTAACTCTAGCAAATCACTTTGGTAAAAAAAATAAAAATATTTCTAAGGCGTTTAATATTGGGCAGGCAACTATGAATACTTATGTTGCATTTACACGAACTCTTGCACAATTTCCATATCCTATAAATATTCCTTTGGCGGGTTTAGTGTTGGGTGCGGGTATGGCAAAAGTTGCGGACATAGCAGGGGCAGCAAAAGGAACAATCGTTGATGGCACTGATACGGGCGTAGATAATAGGCTAATGAGAGTTAGAAGCGGTGAGGCTATAATACCACCGCAATATGTAAGCGGGGTTATGCCTGCATTAGCTGATATGATAAGACAAGAAGATAGAACGGGAAAAATTGAAAATGCCCCTTCTCAAAATATGAAAATTGCAATAGAGTTAAGAGGCGATGCAGGGCAGTTTATTAATGCAACATTAATCAGAGATAGGCAGGCAGGTTTAATATGATTACAGGCGGTATAAAGTTCTTTGAACAAAGTTATTGCTTATTTAAAAATGGAGCAACAGCAACAGCAAGCAGTAATAATTCTGCTATAAATACTATTTTAAATTATGATAAAGATAATGGTTGGGTAAGTAGTGGAAGTGCTGAAAACACTATAGAAACTATTACAATTACATTGCCAACATCAACAACATTTTCAAGAATGTTTTTATTAAATCATAATTTTAGTTTTTATGATATTTATTATGGCAATTATCAAAACTTTTCTAATGTAATCACTTTAACTTTACCTTATGGAATTGGTAATTACACAGATGAAAACGGGGCTTTTTACACAGATGAAAACGGCTTATATTATAATGATGGTGAAAACGAAGTAACTGCAATGGGTAATGCAATATCGCAATCAGGCTACACAGTAAACGCAAGTTATTATGAATTTGATGCAGTGACTACAAATACAATTATAATACAGGCAAAAAATGTGCAGGATCCCGCAACAATAGTTGAAAAGTTTTTAGGTAGTTTTATTATTACAGATGAAATAGGAACATTTTCAGTTGATGGCTTGGCTTTACCTAATGCAAGCGTTAATGCTAATAATAGAGTTGAAAGAAATTTAAATAATAAAGCAATAGTGCAACGGGGCGTTGATACCTTTAGTTGTAGTTTAAACTCTCAATATTTATATAACCAAGATGATTTAGATTTATATACTAACTTATTTGATAGAAATGATGATTTTCTAGTATGGCTATGCGGTGGTAGATATGGCACGCCTTATTTTAGAGTAAATGCTAAACCTTATAGACCGCTAGATGTTTTTAGGGTTCGCAATGTTGGTGATTTAGATAATAATTACTATAAGAATTTATACAACGCAGGTATGGCGGGAACTTTAAATCTAATAGAGGTTGAAGGGTGATAATTAATACTGAAAATATACATAAATACAAAGTTGAAATTACACCGCTTGCAAAAAATAATGTTTATGGCGATGTTATAGATGTAACTGAATATGTGAAGCAGGCGGGTATTGGTGATATTTCAATTAGAGTTGATAGCACTGATTTTGATGTTGGGGTTTATACTTATGATAAAGTAGATATATCTTTTATAAATTTTAATGGTTGGTTTTCAGATATAAACATGGGTTCAACTAGGTTTAAATTTACTAGAGATAGAGCAAAACTAAATATTTTTTACAGAGATGAAACACGCACATATATTGAAGTTTTCAAGGGTGTTATCAACGATGAGTTTACGCAACAAGATTTTGACAGCAACATTGTTAAATTTCGTGCTTTATCTTATGATAGTATTTTTAGAAAGTTAAATTGCAATGTGGGCACTATTGCAGTTGGGCAAACTATTAAAACTGCTTTAGTAAATTTATTAAATAGACCATCAATAACAAGTTTAATTAATTTTGATTTAACAAAAATTAACCCCGTTTTAAACCTAACTATTGATGATGTAGAGGCTTTAACTAATGTTTCCTTTAAAAATGCTTTAGACAGCTTATTACAAGCATCTTGTAGCGTTTTATTTATTGATGATACTAATACTATAGTAATAAAATCAAGAGAGCATACGGCAGGGGTGCAACAAAGCTTTTATAATTGGGGTGATGTATTGGGAAGAAATAATATTATTGGTATTTCTAAATATAACACAGGCACACAAAGGGCGTTTAATCTGTTTAAAATTGGTGATGATATTTCTGCTTTAAATGTTGCTAGCATAAACAAAAATGGACTGCGTGAAAAAAGCTTAGATGCGGTGGAAAAAATAATTACAAATGTTGCTAATAGGCAATTGGTTGTAGATACTTATTTAAGCACCTTTTCAAATCCAAAAATTGAATTAGAATTAATGATAAAAAGTGAACTTGCAAAAGATTTAAAACTTTTTGATTTAGTTACAATTGATTACAGGCAAAAAGTTGTAAAAAGAGATAGGCAAGAAATAATTTACAATGGTTATTTACCACTAAACACGCCTTATAATTTACCTATACCAGTTGAGGGGCAGAAAATAAGAGGCGATATGGGGTTTAAAATAATTGAAAAAAGAATTAGTGTTGATGATTTTACTACAACTTTAAAGTTAAGAGAGATAGGCACTAATGCGGGTGATAGTATAATTTAATAAATATAATTTATGGCAGACAATAACATAGTAGAAGTAAGCGGCAATCCAACGGCTTCAAGTCAAAATTTTGACCAATATTTTAACGCACTTGTTAATGATGTAGTGCCTAGAAATAATGCGGGAAGCCCTGAAGATGAGGCGGGAAGATTAGGCACTCCAACTTATCAGTGGGACGAGATATATGTAAAAAATAATCTTTACATAAACGGCTTACCCGTTGGCACTTCAAGCGGTGGCGTTGATTTATCTTTTTTAGATAGCAGAAATTATGTAGTTAGTGGTAGGGTTCGTGGCGTTGATGATTTAACACCAATCTATTTATTGCCATCAACTTCAACTAATGAATGCACAATATCAGCAACATCAACAAATCTTGAAGTAGTAATTGATGGCGTTGCAACCCAATTTACAAGTGATGTAATTATAACAGGTTTAACCTCTGCACCTTCAAGCAATAATACCTGCTTAGTAAATGATGCTGATTTATCGGGGCAGGCTTTTACTGCTGCAATTCGTGAAATACCTGTTGACACTATAGGGACTGAAATATCATCATTAAATGGAAAGGTTGCGGGCTTTTCTATAGGCTCAACAGAATATTTTTTAGCCGTTGTTGATACTACAAATAATTATTTATTAATAGACCGTAGAGGAAGTTTTATAACAGGCGCCGCAACTGTTGCAGATAGAAAAACCATCTCTAACAATAATACTATAACATTAATGCGGACTGCTTGGGTTTTTGCAGAAAATACAGGGACAACGGGGGCAGTTACTTACACTAACCCGTATGTATCAGGAACAGCACCTACAAGCCCTGCAACAGGTGATTACTGGTATGATTTAGCTAATAGTAAATGGAAGGTATGGAGTGGCTCGGCTTGGAATGATGCTAATAGGGTATTAATAGGAGTTGCATTAATTAATTCAAGTGGCGTTTGTGTTGCGACAAGATGCGTTGATTTTAGAAAAGCATTTAATAATAGAAATAGTTTTGTTTTAAGGAAGTTTGATAATGCAACTTTAGTAAGTGATAGCACTTATAATGAGATAAGTATTTATGGTAATTTCTTTAATATAACAAATCCTATAATTTGGAGTATGGCGACTGATTTAGAGCCACCTTTAACGGAGCAAGCTAATACTAACTATTATTTTTATATTACCAATCAAGGCAAGCCTGTAATTAGTGATTTAATACCTGAATGGAGAGAGGATTTGCAAGGGGCTTATCACCCTTATAAAACTTGGCGTTTTATTGCACAATGTAATAATGATGGCTCTAGTAATTTAGGCTCATTAGTTCAGCATTATAGAAGAAACGAAAGGATAGAATATTTAACAAGTAGCGTATGGTTTAAAACAGAGCCTACATATTTTGTAAATGTTTTTTTAGTTGGTGGTGGTTGTAGTGGTAGGAATGCTGCTCTTGTATATAATTCAGGCACTAATTCACAATTTGGCAGAGTGATTGCTAATGGTGCAACAAACAATTTAGGAGCAACAAGTGCAACTAATGCAGATGTTTTTTATTCTGGTGGCGATGGAACTTCGGGAACAACAGGCGGTTTAGTATCAGCAAACTTTCAGCATATTGAACAAATTAGCCAAGTTGCAGCGGGTGGGCTTGGTAATGCGAATTTGTTTGGTAATGGTGGCGGCTCTGTTTCCTCAGGTAATGCAGGCGGGGCGGCAGTAACAGCGGTTGCAAAAGCACTTACTCCACTAGGTGCGTATATTGTAAAAGTTGGGGTTGGTGGTTTAGGAACAGCAGGGCAATCTGGAGCAGGTGCGAATGGCGTTGTTGTAGTAAATTATGCTTAACCCCTTCCAAAATTTATAAACTTATAATATTATTATTTTATGTCAGAATTTTTACTACAGAATAAAACAGCAATTACAGCACCACAGGCAACGGCTATTATGCCCGTTCATATTTTAAGTGGTGGCAATTGGTTAATGCGACATATAACACAAGCTAATTTATTTGCTTCACCTTTACCAATAGGTAGCACAACGCCTAATACAGGGGCGTTTACTACTATTTCTGCTAGTGGTTTAATCACCGCTACAGGTGGCTTAGCAGGTTTACCAGTAAGCACATTTACACCAACATTATACGGAACTACAACGGCAGGAACTCCAACATTAACTACAGCAACAGGGCGAGCGGTTAATTTAGGCAATTGGATTGCTGGAATTGGGCAGTTAGCTTGGAGTGATTTAGGTGGTGCGGTTGGCAATATGCGAGTAGGTGGGCTTCCTTTCACTTGTCGTTCTGGCGTAAGTTCAAGGGGTTTTTTCAAAGCTTTTTATTACAATTCTCTTTCTTTGACTAATGCAGGTTTAGGAGGGTTTGTAGAGCAAAATCAGAGTTATATAACTTTGTTAACAGAAAGCACTACAACGGCTGCTACTCTTGTAACTGATACGCAATTAACGGCAACAGGCGAATTTAACTTTTTTTTCTTATATGAAAGAGCTTAACAACTAAAAGGTAAAAACTATGTTTGATATATACATTGCAGAAGATAAAAAAAGTTTTAGCTTAATACACCTTGAAACAAGGCATACTACACCATTTCAGGTTATGAAGTATAAAGAAATTCCTAACCCTAATGGCTTACCTGATATTGTAGAAGATGGTATTAATGAAAACTTACGAGCGGAAGTTGACGCATTAGCAGGGGAAGGATTTTTTGAAACTTTAGACTTAGAATAATGGTAGCAGCAAATACAAATTTAATTATAGAACAAGGGGCAACTTTTGACAAAACCTATACTTGGCAAAATTCAAGCGGTTTACCAATTAATTTAACGGGTTATACTGCAAGAATGCAAGCTAAATTGAATTATGATACTGAGGCTTTAATTAATTTAACTACTGAGAATGGTGGAATAGTTTTAGGTGGTAGTTTAGGCACAATTCAGTTAATAATATCAGCGAGTGCAACATCAGCTATACCTGCACCAGCTAAGCTATTATATGATTTGGAATTAATAAACGGCTCAGTGGTAACAAGATTATTGCAAGGCTACATTGAAATTATACCTGAAGTAACAAAATGAACTTAATAGAAAATATTGAAAAAACATATTTAGTTACTGAAAACACTAACAATATTTTGCAAGTTGTTAATAATACAACATTGAAAACAGAAAATTATAATAATTACTTAGTTGAAAATCCTAGTAATGATAAAATTATAGAAACTACAAATACAACCACTTTAGTATCTGAAGTTGTAACAAATTCAATCATATTAGAAAATACACCAGTTGCAAAGTTTGGATTTATACAAGGGGAAGTTTCAGACCAAGAAAATTTACAAGAAGCTTTAGACGAAAAGCAAGATATTTTAATATCAGGCACAAATATAAAAACAATTAATGGCGAGAGCGTTTTAGGTAATGGTGATATTTTAATTACCCCTTCTGCTAGCTGGCAAGATATTACAGGCAACATAAACGATGCTACTTCACTATCTAATGGTGATTTAGATATTTTAGGTTTAAATACTAACTACACTATAACTAATTCAGAAACAGCAGGACAAAGCTACTGGGATAATGCAAAAGAAACAATTGTTACAAAACTAAACGCTGATGTTGAATTACACCACGGACAAGAAACATTTTTCCATATTAAAAACCAATCAGGTGCAACTTTAGTTAAAGGTAAACCAGTTAGATTTGATGGTGCCGTTGGTGCATCAGGGAGATTAAAAGCTGTTTATGCAATAGCTAATGGCACAATACCTGCAATTTATGTAATGGGTATAGTTACAGAAGATATAGCTAATGGCGATGATGGTTTTGTCACTAGCTTTGGTGAGATTAGCAAATTAAATACTACAGGCTCAATCTATGGTGAAACTTGGGCGGAAGGAGATTTACTTTATGTTTCAGCTACCACCGCAGGAGCTTTAACTAAAGTGCAACCGCAAGCACCTAATTACGCAATACCAGTTGCAGCAGTTGTAAATGTTCACGCTCATAATGGTTCAATATTTGTTCGTCCTACTTTTCCTATAAAATTTACAGATTTAGCTGATGTAAACGGCACGCCATTAACGACTTCAGGACAAATAGCTGTATGGAATAACTCAGCTAAATACTTTGATTTCACGGCTAATATAAATGATAAACAAGCTGTAATAATTAGAGATACGAAAGCAAATATTTTAGCATTAACGCCAGTAAACGGACAAGAGGCTTATGCAACTGACACCAAGCAATATTTTATATATAACAGTGGTTGGCAAGAAAGCTCACAAATTTTTAATTTAAGAACTGCAACACCTGATATGGGTTTATTGCTTAACAGTAGTTTATCAGGCTATGGCGTTGACTACATCACAGATAAAACCATAAACAACTGTAAAGTTTTAGGTAACTCTAGGACAGAAGAAGGAGGAGTTAGAACAGTTTATGCTAATTCTTTAAGCAGAAATATATTTCAAGTGTATCTTGCTGGCGAATGGAGGACTGCATTAACGGGTATCAATATTGAAACTGATGATGATGAAACTGTAAAAGATATAGAAGTTACAGACTTCACAAGCCCTATCAGTTTGATATCAGGTAATAGCGATGCAACAGACTTATTAGGCAATCCTATTGTGCAAAATATGAAAATGGATATGGGTGCTTATCAGTCAGATTTAATTATTAATGGAGGAACTTTCTAATGGCAACAATCTACATAAATGCGGATACCGGTAATGATACAACAGGCAATGGCTCAATAGGAAGTCCTTATTTAACATTATCAAAAGCTAATACAGTAGCTGCAGCAGGTGATACAATTCGCATAATGGCCGCAACAAATACCTATGCAATCCAAGTTCCACTTTTCTTAAAATCAGGCTTAAAAATGATAGGTGATAATCCTGATACTTGCATCTTTGATGGTGGCGGACAGACTATAGCTACAGGTTGGTTTACTACTGCAAATGGTGGTGTGCAATTAACGCAAGAGAATTTAACATTTAGAAACTACATAGCAACAAATGTTGAATGTAGCCTTTGGGATATGAGGGGGAATAGCGTAAACGCAGACCAAGTAATAGTAACTAATTGCAAAATTTATAACATTAGAACAAACGGAACAAGTGGAGCAAGAGGGCTTATTAATGGCTCTTCAGCATTTGGTGTGATTACCTTCAACAACTGCCTGATATATGATATTGCGGTTTCAGCTGTTGGGGTTCTTATTGGACAAAATAAATTAAAATTAGAACTTAATAATTGCGTGATTACGCATAATTCTAGTTTTGCGTTTAACATGATTGAAAGTCGTTCTACAGGTGGCGGAACTACCCAATCTAAAAATAGCATTTTTGCTAAACTGGGTAGCGGTGCTTTTGCTTGGGGTGGTAACTCAACTGCTTTGGCGGCCTCCGTTCCTCAATATTCTTGTTTGTTTGGAGTGACATCTGGACCATCTTTAGGAACTGGCTGTATTACTAGTGATCCTTTATTTGTTGATGCGGCAAATAAAGATTTTAGGCTTAGACCTTCTTCACCTTGTATTGGAACTGGGAGCGTAACATGAAATTTCTAAACAACATAGCAATTAGATTGAGATTACGCAGAGGACTAGTTGCCAATATAAACACTATTGCAACTAAGAATACTGCTATTTCAGGTGAATTACACTACACAACTGATACAAAACAGTTATATATTTTTAATGATACTGAGAATGTAGAAATACCACATCTACCTGCTGCAACAGATACGCTATACACAGGCACTTTTACTACAGGCTCAGGGCAAACGGTAACTGTTAAAAACGGAATAATTACAGGGGTGGCGTGATGCAAGAGGACTTAAAAAATTTCATAACAAAACTTATCCGTGATGAGGTGCTAGGAGTTAAGGAAAGCATCAAGCAGGATATGGATAGGAGGAATGAGGTTGCGGCTGCTATTATGGCAACAGAGGCAAGTAAAAATAATTTACAGATTGTAAAAGCCATAAATGAAGTTACTGAAAAACTAACCAATCAAATAAAAGATTTAGTAAAAGAAGAAATAAAACCAATGCAAAAGCAGATTGCGGATAATAGCGAAGAAATTAAATTTGCAAAAAGACTTGGCTATATTTTTGCAGCCTTTGTGGTTTGGGCAGCTGATATTGCTAGTAAATTAAAATTTTGGTGATGAAGCATAATTTGAAACTTGTTAGAAAAGTTCAAGAAGCTATAAATAAAGGTGATAAAGTTACATTGCAGAAATTAATCAACCAATCTAGAAAAGCTTATGCTAAAAAGAATAATAAACTGGTTTAGGAAGCCAAGAGTAAAACAGGAAGAGGAAACACAAAAAATATTAGTGCTAACTCTTAACAGAATTTATAAAAGCGATGTTACCTTAGGCACGCTTACAAATGATATAGGCACTTTTAAACTATTTACTTTAGAGTTGCCAAATAAAAATAATAAAAAATATGTTTCCTGCATACCCGAGGGGCTTTACACCTGCAAGCATTTTGATGGATTTAAATATAAAGATGTTTGGGAAGTAACGGGGGTTAAAAACAGAACTGTTGTTTTGTTTCACGAAGGAAACACAGCAAAAAATACAGATGGTTGCATATTGGTAGGCAAAAAAAGGGGTTTTTTAAAGGGTATTGATGCGGTGCTATCATCTAAGCCAGCACTTGAGGAAATGAAAAACTTTGTTGGTAGATATGAAAACGGAAAGTTAAAAACTTTTATGTTGCATATTAAAGAAAATGAGATAAATTAATTTCACTTATTTTGGTTAAAAGTATAACTAGGTAGCGTAAAAACTACCTAGTTTTTTTATTTAGAGCTATTCAACCATTTTTTAAAAAGCAATCTTGCAATAGCAGAAAAATTAGCACCATTGTTTTTTAGCTTGCTTTCTATTTTATCCCAATCGGTTTTATTAAATTTGATTTCTTTTCTAATTTTCATAATTAATTACCAATAACAGCATTTTTAAATTGCAGACCACCAAAAGAATTTTTAGTTAGTTCTAAAATCTCAGCCAAGGTATATTCTTTTTTTAATTTACCTTGCCTTCGTTTAAAATCATCAACTCCAAATTTACAAGCTCCTGTAATTTCTCTATAAATAAAGCCCCACTCTAAAGGAGTATGCTTTGTTGTTAGTGGCATATTTTTATATTTTGAAATATCTCGTTTACTTGTTTTAAAGACAAGTTCAGCTAAAGCTTCTTTAGCAGAATTACCATGTGCATAATTTCCTTTTTCATCTTTAGCTAAATAACTTACTGTTTTTTTACCTATTATTTTTATTCTAAAAATATTTTTTCTTTTAGAAATAATCTTAGCCAAAATTCCATCGGCTGATGTATATCCTCGTTTATTTCTAGCTTTTTCAATTCTAATTAATATTTTTTTAGTATTTCTTGAAAATATTTTAGGTGAACCTTCCAATGTAGTTAATTGGTTGTTGCCACAATAGAAGTCGCCACCGACCTCTTTAGGTGAACCTTCCAATGTAGTTAGTTGGTTGTGGGAACAATAGAAGTCACCGCCGACCTCTTTAGGTGAACCTTCCAATGTAGTTAGATGGTTGTTGTCACAATAGAAGCTACCGCAAACCTCTTTAGGTGAACCTTCCAATGTAGTTAGATGGTTGTTGTAACAATAGAATTCACCGCCGACCTCTTTAGGTGAACCTTCCAATGTAGTTAATTGGTTGTGGGAACAATGGAAGCCACCGCCGACCTCTTTAGGTGAACCTTCCAATGTAGTTAATTGGTTGTTGCCACAATAGAAGCCACCGCCGACCTCTTTAGGTGAACCTTCCAATGTAGTTAGATGGTTGTTGTAACAATAGAATTCACCGCCGACCTCTTTAGGTGAACCTTCCAATGTAGTTAGATGGTTGTTGTCACAATGGAAGCCACCGCCGACCTCTTTAGGTGAACCTTCCAATGTAGTTAGATGGTTGCGGGAACAATGGAAGTCATCGCCGACCTCTTTAGGTGAACCTTCCAATGTAGTTAGTTGGTTGTGGGAACAATAGAAGCCACCGCCGACCTCTTTAGGTGAACCTTCCAATGTAGTTAGTTGGTTGTGGGAACAATAGAAGTCACCGCCGACCTCTTTAGGTGAACCTTCCAATGTAGTTAGTTGGTTGTTGTAACAATGGAATTCACCTTCCCAAACTGTCCATTTATCTTTTGAAATTTCATTATTTTTTTCATCTAATAAAATTATATATCTTTTTTTTCCTTCAACGCCTACTTTCCAAGATTTTGCTATTATTTTTTCCATACTATTCCTTATTTTGGTTAATAAGCATTATATATACGACTTTATACGACTAGTCAATAATTATTTTACATTAGTAAAAAAAAATGTTATTATCAGAAAACTAATAATATTTTTATGGAAACAATCTTAGGATTAATCAGGCATATTTTAACTTTTGGCGGTGGTGTTCTAGCTTCAAAAGGTGTTGTTGAAGTTAGCCAAGTTGAAACGGCTGTTGGTGCTATAGTTACTCTAGTTGGTATTGTGTGGAGTGCATTGGCTAAATCTGATAAATTTCCAAGTATTAAATAATGATTGAAGTAATTATATTCACTATATCGCTTGCCGTTATAGCATTATCCATTTTATTTTATAATTTAATCAATTATGATGAATTAAAAAATGAAACGGAGGCTAATGAAAAAATATTTAAAAAGCATATTCTGCAAGAGCAGAAAATTCAAGATAGGTTGCAAAATAATACTGCTGATGAGCTTGCTGATAAGCACAACGAGCTGCTTAAAAATCGTAAGACCAAGCAACGACTTGACATTATTTTGTGAAAGATTGTTGCCACTAACTACAGAATTTTCTATAGACGACCAGCTAGAAATGAAAGATATTAGCGAACGCAAAAGAAAAGAGATTTATATTAAAGATATAGAAATTTTAGATACTTGCGACCCTCAATAGATTTTATTTATAGGTTAATGTTTGCTGATAGATTTTATCTATTCAAAAACTTTTAATTTTCCTAAAGTGGCCTTAATATCTTTCACTTCACCTTTGGCAATCATACACATAAATTCATACTGGTTTATGAACCACTCACTTAATCCTTTTTTTGTGTAGAACCTGCTAATTTCTGCCATAATTCCCTCATCTTGGATTGTTTGAATTTCACCGCCTCTTTGTAATCGTCAAAGCGTGCTAATTCCTGCATCTCTTTTTTATCCTCAGCCATAACTATATATTTTTTATTTAATTCGTATACTGTGTATTTCATACAATTAACCCTATTATTAAGCCTGCTAAAAATAGTAGTAAAAACAATGTTGCTATTGTTTGCATTCTTGCCCCTTTATATATTTTTGGATTGCTTTTCTTTAATTATATTCTTCATCTGTTTTATGGTTGGCAAATAACAATCTATCCTATGGCGGTGTGAAGGTCTTAAATCTTTAATATGTTTGATTTCTTTTGGATTTTTTAAAATAACAAAAGTTTGTTCATCTGGGTTTGGTCTTTCTGGCTTTTTAGGATTAATACCAAACAATAACTCGCATTGTTCTACATGATTTTTCCATTGGTCATCGCTCCAATTCCAAGGGTGTCTTAATTCATTTAAATATTTATTAATCATTTCAATCATTTTAATCTCCTTTCTAAATTTTTTATAATTTTGTCTATTTTTTCGTATTTCATATTATTTACAATTTATATTATTTAAAACACAATCATAAGATACTTTTATATTTTTTGAGTTTAAATACTTTATCCACATAGGCAAATCTTTATAAAAACTTGCATTATAAAAAAAACTTTGCAAAACTTCATCAACACTTATTTCATTTTTCATACTTTTCTTATTTGGTTAATAACTCAAAAGGGGTGGCTAGTTTTTATGTCCCCTCGGCTAACTAGCATAGCACTTGCAAGACTATTCACGAGCGGAAACACCCCATTTTAATTATTAACTTAAAAAATCTTGTATATTTTCCTCCATACTAATTTATTTTAGATACTCCTCAATAATCTTATTAAGAAAATTGCTTATACTCCTTTTTTGCTTGCTAGCCTCTACCCTAAGTTTTTCTAGCAAGGTTTTTTCAATGTAGAAATTAAATAGCTTTTTCATATTCTAAAATATAATTTAAGATTTTATCACTCCAGCCGTCAATATGTATCCACTTTCCATAACCAACGCCATTCTTATTAGTTGCAACATTAATCATATACCCTTTATTAATAGGGTCAGGAACTTTATCAGATGATTGCTCGTCTGTGATAACAATTAATCTATCATACGGTAAAGTATTAACAAATTTAACAGCTTGGCCTAATTGAGTTCCTTCATTTCTAGCTTTTACTAAATCTCTTAAAGCAAACCCTCTGCGAGCAGGAATTGAGTATACTTTATCACCAAATATATACATTTCCGCATCAGTAAACATTTCTCTTGCTATCATTGCTAAACCTGCTTGTCTAGCTTCGTTTTGCCCTTCCATTGAGCCTGAAATATCAAACAAAAAAATTGTTTTTCCGCTTATTTTTTCTTGAGTAACAAAGCTTTCAAGAAACTTTTCTTCTAAAACATTCTCATATTTAAGATTTATCTCAGCGGATTTTATAAAATTTAATGGCAGTAATTTTCTAGCATTAAGTTTTTTAATTGCATCAGTAGCATCAAAGCCAACCTCTTGCATATTTCTAAGATTTCTTAATAAAGCTAAACCACCAAGTTTATTTTCTTGAGTTAGTTTTTGCCAAACAGCTAATTTTTCTTCGTTGGTTTTACATTTTGAATACAAAACTTCCCAAGTTTCAGGAATTTTTAACTCATCTTTTACCAATCTTTTCCATAATTCAGCTTGTTCCTGATTTAATGGCTTTGGTCTTAATATCTTAATAGCATTTTTTAATGATATAGCTTTACGGCTTCCTTTATATTTTCCTAAAGCGTATTCATCAAATTTATAAAAACTATCTCTCAACCCTCGCCATAGTGATTTAGAAATAGGTTTTTTTCCGTCTTTCCAGTATATAGCTAGCGTTTCTGTTATATCATCAGCTCTAGAAATTAATTCAGGAACTAACTTTCTAACATTATATTTTTTCTTACATAATTCAGTTAGTAGCAACAAAGGAACATGCCTTAATTTCATTTGAACTTTAGCTTCAACCGCAATGCTTGCAATTTTTTCATTATCAACTTTTTGGCATAAGTCAGATATTCTTTCAGCTATAGAAACACCATCTTCATAAAATGTGTTTTCCCATAGTAGGCACGACATAACAGACCTACGCAATGCTTGCTCCGCATTAATGTTTTTTGCAGGAGCTCCTGCGTAAGTAAAATTTATTGGTTTTTTGATTTTATTTAAAGATGACATACAACACTCTTTTGAGGTTAAAAAACTGCTAATTAGGAAAATTGCGATATAAGTTTTTTTATATAACAATAAGTAACTCATATCTATATCACTAATTAGCAGATTATGTTAGCAAGGAAAAAAAGCGATATAAGTTTTTTATATGCGGATAAGTAACTCATATCTGCATCACTTACTAACAAAATCTAATAACTTTTAATATATATACACATATTATTTATAATGTAAAGAGGTTTTTTAATTTATTTTAATTTTTTAAAAAATACCATTGCAAAATAATACTAATTAAAAACAAAAAAGCTAAAAACCAATATATAATTCTATACGTTTTATCTATTAAAGTTTTGTTATAAATATAAGTTTCATCAATGGCTTTTAAATGGAGTTTAAACTCATCAAAGCTTTCAAAAGTTTTAGGAATTTCTGGATATTCTTTTAATCTAAATTTAGTAAAAAAGTTCTGCATCTATACCTCCTATTGCTTGTTCTAAAGTTAGTTCAATTATTTTTTTTCTGCTTTCAACCCATTCAATATAAGCTTGCCAAATAGTATTTAGTTCAATATCGCTTAATGTATGCCTTGAAATATTATGTCCCTCAATATATAATCGCTCCCTTCCATTTCCAACCCACAATGATAACCCTACTTTTTCATTTTCAAGGCGATACCCAGTAGCCGTCCAATCGTCAGGGCTTGATTTTATAGATGTTATAATAAGTAAACATATTTTAGATAATGGAAAAGCTTCTTGCAATTTTGCATTATTACTTTTTGAAACAAGTTTTTCACTTTTATTTTTTTCTAATAAAAACATAATTAATTTATTTTAATTTTTAAACCGCCAAATATCAACCCCGAACTATCACCATAATTAGGTGCTACGAAGTTATATAAACACACCTGTATATAGCATAACTCATTATAACCACCAACAAATGGCTGTATCTCGTTAGCTTTCTTGCCAAATCTATCATTATAACCAGTGCCAAAGCCAGCACCAAATCCGCTTGCATTGGTGATATTCTTATAATCTAACCACTTATAAGCATAATTAGTAGTTACTAGCATAGCATCTTTGTTGAAGCTATTTTTGTAATATTGCACACTTGAACCATATTGATGGTTGCCCCTTATATCTTCAGCACCAAAGCCTAAGTTGTCGTGGCTTTCGTTATATTCATTACCCTTTCTAGGCTCTTTGAAATGATGAGAATGTCCGCCTATTGTTGCATAGTAATTTGTGCAACTTGTTAAAAATAGTGTGGTTAAAAGTAGTGTTTTTTTCATAGTATATGCTCCTTTGGTATTGCGGGTTTTCCGTTGCGTCCAACTAATTTATAACCAATATAATTTTCTTCATTATCCATTACAAACATATCTACTACTTGAGCATAAAGATTTTTACCTTGCAATAAATCGCCTATCTGCATTTTAGTGCCTACTTCAACCACCTCAACCTTGTCTTTTTCTACTAAATAATAATGTTCCTTAAGGTTATCAATTACTATAGATATTAGTGCAGCTCTATTATTATCACTATCTTCAACACCATCTTCAAAATATTTTTTATAAAAAGGTTCGTTTTTTAGCTTTTCAATTATTTTCTGTTTTTTCATGCTATTTACCTTCTGTTAGTTGTTCTAGTTTCTTTAAATCTTTTAAAGATATTTTATGTTCAAAGCCAAAGAAATCAAAAATTTCTTCTAAAGTTGATATAGCACAGTCGCTATAACCAACAACAACGCCATTTTCTTTAATTTCGCAACCATATTGATAAATAACAGAAAGAACTATTGATTTTAGTTTATTATTCTCTACTTCAAGCCTTTCTATTAGTTTAGCTTGCGTTTCACTAATAACTTTATAGTTTGGTTTCGTTGCTAATTCTGCAACAGCCCAATCTAGCACCTCTTTTTGTGCAGGGTAGTTAGCTCCATCTGCTAGTTGTTTTAGTTTTTCTAACATACTATTTACCTTTTTTATTTTCAGCCTCTAGCAACTCTATTACTATTTTTAATTTTGGCTCTATAGCTTCTAATTTTAAAACGCAATTAATTAATAGTAATATAATTGTTGCTATTGCCCAATTCGGCGTTTTTCCCTCATACATACTATTTACCTTCTTTCGCCTCATTATTACCTACTGCGTAACCTAAGCCAGCACCAACTGCACCGCCTACTGCACAGCCTAAAACACCGCCTACAGCTCCGACTATACAACCAGCAACTAGTCCAGTGCCAGTGCCTGTTGCTACTGGATTATTCTTTTTCTCCCCTGCCATTGTTGCAGTTGATAATGTTAAAATTGTTAAAGTAATTATTAGTTTTTTCATATTAATTTTCCTTATTAGTTGTTAAAAGTAAATCCACCTTACATTTAAACTCAATGCAAGATTTTATTTTCAGCAGGGCAAAATCAAAACTATTATTTCTAATAGCGTCAATTGCTTTTTGCTTTTCTGCCTCTAATTCTGTTTTAAAATGTTCTAGCATCTATCCCTCCTTTCTTCGGCCGCCTTTTCTTCTGCTAATTCTGCGTAATAAGAATAGCATTCTTCCATTAATTTATTAAAAAGCTTATGAATATAATCATTAACCTTTTTACTAGAACTAAAACTTTTTATTTCCCTACCACTTAGGAAAAACGCACCATCTAAAACCGCATCATCGCAACTAAAATCAGCGGATACTTTTATTTCCTTCTGAGACTTTGGCAGGGTTAAATATATTTCTAATGTTGACATGTTGACCCCCTTATTCTTGCGGAAAATATATTGATATATCCTCTATATCCTCAGGCTCTTTATCAATGTTTATTATCTCATCTTTTTTTGTAATAGGGTTTCTTAAGTCGTATTTTTCTCCCATAAACCAACCAACAGATAAGCTGATTAAGTTTGTTAAAATTATGGTTAAAAGTATTTTTTTCATATGATTATTTTTTGTCGTTAACAATATTATAAAAAGCCTCAATTAAAAAAATCATTGCATAAATTGCAATGGATAAAAACATTAGTGAAGCTCTATCACCAGCTTTTAAACTAACCAATGATGCAAAAAAGTTAAAATCCCAAGTTATAAAACTTACAATGAGATACATCACCCCAATTGTTTTTGTTAGTAAGATTATTTTTTTCATATTTCCCTTTTTTGGTTAATAATCAATATATACACAATTCAGTTGACTAAGTCAAGTATATTGCAATAGATTGTTTCTATACTCTTTCATAAATCAATAGATTTTATTTATTGCCTTTTAGCTTATTATATTCGTCAATAAAAACCGCTGGTAATATGTTCCTGCCTGTTTTCCATTGCCACATTCTAGTTTTGTTTGATGGCGTGTTTTTGTAGCCAAGCAAAACTAGCAAGTCTACATCTCTAAAAACCTTCTTTTTGATTTTTAGATAATCTATAATTTTTTTTTGTTCTTTAGCTCTCGCTTTTCTCATGGTTATTAATTTTTAGTTGTTAAAAAGGTATTTCATCATCTGTAAAACCTTGACTTATTGCTTCACGCTCTTTTGCTGCTTTTGCAAATTCTGATTGGCTTTCACCCTCTTTTTTATCTAGCAAGGTAAAATTAGCATCATAGCCCTGCAATACAACCTCAGTTGTGTAAACTTCTTTACCTTCTTTATTAGTGTATTTTCTGTTAGTTAGCTTACCTTCAACAAAAACCTTTCCACCTTTTTTAGCGTATTTTTCAGCAATACCAATTAAGCCATCGGCAAAAATAACCACCTTGTGAAATTCTGATTTTTCTTTTTTTTCATTAGTGTTTTTATCTTTCCAAGTTTCATTGGTTGCCACAACTAGATTAGCAACTCTTCGCCCGTCCTGTGTTGTTCTAACTTCTACATCTTTTGCTAAGTTTCCTATCAACATCACCTTGTTTAAACTTCCTGCCATATTATTTACCTTTTAAATTATAGTTAGTAATCTCTCTGTTAATAAAATCTAACACGCCTTTGTTACAATGCGTATTTTTTAACAACTTTTTATAGTTGCTAAATTCTTTACACTTAGGCAGTCGCCCTAATGTTTCCTGCTGATAATCCGCATTAACAATATAAGGTTTATCCTGTTTGCCAGCCCATCTATAAAGCCCAATATTACGCTTAATTCCTTTAGTATCTAGTATCATCTGCATAGTTATTTTATGCCCCCTAGCCCTCAACCGAAATACAGCATCTTTAAAATGTAATCCTTTCGGAAAATCATAAGCTGTAACTCCTGCTTTTCCTGCTTTCTTTATGGTATTTAAAACAATTTCATCACGCATCTTTTACCTCGTCTAAAAATTTATTAAAATTAAAACTATCCATAAGCATAGTGGCAAAAATAGTCGCTGTTGTTATTGGATATTCTTTTACAAAATCATTAATTAAACTATTACGCATCATAGTAATTTTACCCTTCTGATGCGGTTTTAAAGTTTTATAAAACTCTTTGTGTATTAAAGAAATTTTATCGTGAAAATTTGAAAGTTTTTCAGCTTTATCATTACTCATCTTTTACCTCCTTAGTTATTAAAATTTCTTCTTCGTTCGGTGGTGGTATATCCACGCCATATTTATGCAAAAAGTGATGCCTTATCTTATCTTGATAATTCATCATTTCATCAGTTTTTAAGCCTGTTGTTGACTTGCCACCATTAAACAACATCTTAAATAATTCGTGGATAAAATCAGGCGTTAAGGCAAAATTCATAGCTTCCATTAAATCTACTATTAAAAGCCTGATATTCTGCTTATAAAAATCAACAGCCTTTTCTATAACAACGCCCCAATAGTATTTGTTCTGTTGCAAGCTTCTTTTTGGTTTTTCGCTTACAACTTCAAAAGTTATGCCTTTAAAATCAGGTCTGTCTAAATAATTCAGTAGCCTGTATATAAATTGATAGGCTTCAGTTTTATTTGTTATTTTTATAATAGTTTTTGACATATTATCTAATGCTTACTGTTTCTTCTTGATAAATTTCTAAACCATCAATATTTCTTACACCTGCAGCAATTTCCTTCCTAATCAAGCTTGAAATTTCTTCAACCAAATCAGGGCGTGCATTTGCTAGTTTTTGAATATCAACAACTTTATAAGTCCACCTTTTAGCAATAGATGAAACCGCCCCAGTTGCAGAGCCTCTTATTTTTTCAATTTCAATTGGCTTTTGCATCGCAAAATCTAATTGCTTGTTAAAAATCTCAGCTTGTTGTTGTGTTATCTCTCCACTTTCCACTTGTTGCTCTGCCGCCTTTCTCGCCATTTCTTCAACTTCTTTTCTTTTAGCTTCTTCAATAGCTCTTTTTTCTGCTTCTAGCTTGCGTTGAAAATCCAATATTTTACTTTTTAAAATTTTTTCAGCTTCGTCTAATGGCTCAGATAATGCTTTAAATTGTGCGTTAATATTTTTAACAGATGCGTTTATAGGATCAACAAAGTTTTTTCTTTGAGTTTCAACTTGTTTTGCTTTTTCCTTTATGAATTTAACAATATCTGTTGAAGTTGTTAAATCCTGCTCGGTTAAAATTTCAATTTCTTTAGCTTTTTGCACCGCAGCCGTTAAAATTTCAATTTCTTTAGCTTTTTGCACCGCAGCCGTTATATGGTTTTGCAATATTGCGTCAATTTGTATAATATTGTTCATTGTTTTAATTATTTAGTTGTTTTTAAAAAATCAGGCAAATCATCGTTAATAAAATCATCATCTCCTATTTCTTTACGCTTTTTCTCATATTCAGCCCTGAAACTTTCCGCAATTTGTGCGTCCCAGCCTGCAAGCTCCTCAATATATGCTTCAATAGCCTTTCTTGCTTTTGACAAATCGCCTATAGTGCTAATTTTCTTTAACTTCTCTAGCTTTTCCGCATATATCTTTTTACCTTCTGCAGCGTTTTTATAGCCTGCATTTTGTGGCGTGCCGTCTGTAGCAGATAAATTATTTTTGTTTACCTGTTTTGTGTGCTCGTCCGTGTCAGCGTCTTTGGTATCATCAATTGCAAATAGTGCATTTAAAGCATATTTTCTTGCGTAGCTAGATGTCGCCCCAGTAATTTGGCTTGTATCCATTCCCTTTTTATCTAGGCTTTCTCTTGCAAAGGCGTTTGTTTCAATACCGTTAAAATGTGCTGTTGCTTTGACATAATACCTATCACCAATTAAAACTATATCATCTTTTAAATAAAAAACATCTTCGTCGCTTAACAAAGGTTTTAAAGCCTCTAAAATATCCTCGCAATTTCTGTAGTTATAGTTGCCAAATTTATTAAATTGGTTTTTTGGTGCCTTTAATTGCTTTTGTATTTCTGATAGTTTTTTCATATAACCCCCACTGTTTCATTATTTTTATAAATTATAATTCCGTTACTGCCAACATCGCTATTTAGTTTAACATTGCCAGCACCCGCAAGCACAGCATCACGCCAAGTAAGAAATGTTAAGGCTAACGGCTCATTTTTAATATAAGTTTCAAACATAATACAAATTTAAAATTGCTAATAATAAAAGGCAAGGAAGCGACACTATCGCACCTGCAACTATAGCTAAAAATATTGTTTTAATTTCTTGCATATTAATACAACCTATTAATTTCAATACACTGCACAATTTTAATTTCTTCTTTATTTAAGTTTTTTTGTATTAGTGTTTGATATATTCTGTATTCTACAGCATCATTATTTTTCGCTGCTATATCTTTTAACTTCTCTAAAAGCTCTATTTTATATTCCATATAATCCCTTATAATTAATATTAATAATGTTAGTTATTAACCATTTCTATTTTTTGTTAAGGTTTTTGGTGGTTTTCCTAATTCCTTGAAAACAATATACTAAACTTAATTGATTAAGTCAAGCACGATGTAATAGAAGTTTTCTATGGATTTCAAGCTTTGTATAGATTTTATCTATTGCGATATGTTGCATAAAAACAGCTTTACACGAAAGCATTTTATTATATGCTTACTGAAATGCGGTTATTAATTTTTTATACTTAATTATATAAAATATGCAGGATTTACTTAATAAAATACACCGCGCAGACTGTTTAGAGTTTATGAAGCAACTGCCTGATAAGTGCGTTGATTTGGTGCTTACTGACCCACCATTTGGAATGAAATTTCAATCTGGACACAGAATAGAAAAACATAAGAAAATTGATGGCGATGATAATTTAAACTGGATTGACGATTGGTTTGAGATATTGGCTAAAAAAATTAAGCCAGATGCAATGTTGTATATATTCTGCAGCTTTCATAAAGTGGATATTTTTAAACAAGCTTGTGAAAAACATTTTTTAGTAAAAAACATTCTTATATGGCAAAAAAATAATACTGGTATGGGTGATTTATTTGGTGATTATGCGCCACAATATGAAATGATTTTATTTTGTAACTTAGGTGGCAAGCATTTAATTGGGCGTAGAGATAGTAATATTCTGCAGTTTGCAAGGACTCAAAATGAATTACACCCAACTCAAAAACCTTTAGATTTAATTAAATATTTAGCCAGTAAGTCGCTTTCTCAAGGTGTAGTATTAGATAGTTTTTCTGGCTCTGGCACAACTGCCCTAGCTTGCCACGATTTAGGCTTAGATTTTATTTGCATAGAAAAAGACCCTGATTATTACAAAGCCAGCGTAGAACGCCTAGAACAGCACAAGAGGCAGTTAAAACTATTTTAATGTTGTATTACTACAACTTATAAGAATTACATAAATATACAGCTTGTTTTTATAAAAAGCATATGTATTGTAATATAAATGCGGCTAGGGTAGCTCCCGAAAAGTTGGCACATCTCACCAATCTGCCGTATATTAACATGAGATTAACTAGAGAGGTTATAATGAGAGAGAGTTTTTTAATCTATAAAAGTTTTTACGAGCCACTAAAATTTTTAAGCGATGAAAATAAAGGAAAATTATTTACTGCTATTTTTGAATATCAAATTAACAACATTGAAATAGAATTATCTTTAGAGGTAAAACCATACTTTCTTTTCTTCAAAAATCAATTTCGCCTTGATGCCGAAAAATATAAAGCTGTGCAAGAACGCAATAAAAACAATGGCTTAAAGGGTGGCAGACCAAAAACCCAAAATAACCCAAAAAACCCACTGGGTTTTAAAAAACCCAAAAAAGCCGATAATGATAAAGATAATGATAAAGATAATGATAAAGATAATGATATAAAAAAAGAAAAAATAGATAAAAAAGAAAAAGTAGAAATTCCTGATTTTATAAATTTAGAAAACTGGAATGATTTTTTAGAAATGCGAAAGTTGATAAAAAAACCTGCAACAGAAAAAGCAAAAAAGATTATTTTAAAAAAACTTTCTGATTTTTACACAGAAGGAATAGACCCGAACGAAGTATTAACGCAATCAATAGCCAATTGCTGGCAAGATGTTTATAAACCTAAAAATCAAAACTATGAAAACAGTAGAGCAAATTTTGGAAAGTATGAAGGAAACGCAACAAATAGCGGAAGAACCGAAACCGATAAAATCAACGATGCCATTGCAAGAATTGCCGAAAAATACGGAGTTACAGACGCAGAACAAATTTGAAGCAAAAGACATTATTACCCTAACAAAGGCACTTGGAGCCTGCCAATTAGCACAAAGAACATACGGCAAACAAGCGGATAATTTGGATAAAGTTGCAGATATTTTTGTTAGATTGTTAAAAAATCACGAACCCCAAAAGGTTATTGAAGCTATAAAACAATGGCTTTTAACTGAACAAAATTTCCCAACTCCTGCGGATATTGAGAATATTTTAAACCCAAAACCAAAATTTGATTTTGCTGTTTATAACCGAATTCAAAATAAATTAAAAATTGGGGACTATGTTTCAGAGAAAGAACACAAATATTTAAAACTTTATGAAGAAAAAGCACTTAAAGGGCTATAAAATCAAACAGAAATCAAAAGCTAGCGGGGATAGGGGGTAAAAACACAAAGTAAATTTAACAGCCAAAATTAAGGGGTTTTTGTTAGATTTAGAAAATGAGATTATTAACAAATAAAAAATAAACAATATGAAAGAAAATGAAATTGCAATACCATTAATATTAAAACACGCTGATAAATGTGGTGGAACATATGAAGTGAGAACGGCTATTTATGATTTTAGAAATCACAAAATTGTAAGTTTTAGCGATAAACTGGAAACTTCCTTTGAAGATGCAAAAGAGCTAGAAGCTTATTGCGAGGGCTTTGGAAGAGCAATTAAACTAATAAAGGAGTAATATTATGAACACAAAAGTAAAAATAAATTATCACAAAATAAGTTTTTGCCAAATTTTAAACAATTCAATTGAAATGATTGTTGATGGAGTTTCTTTATTTTGGACAAAAGATAATGAAAACTATGAAGAAGCGAAAAAAATTGCTGAAAAATATTTTGGCGATGAATTGGCTTTACAAACAACATTTTCTAGAGAAACAACACAAATATTTAAAACTTTTATTTAAAACTTTATGAACACAAATGAAAACAAGCAGAAAGCTTATGATTTAACTGATAAACTTATCCAAGATTTAAGCGAGCTGGTTACACCAAGTGAGTTTATGAATATTTTTGGAAATGTGCATATTAGTGCTTTAGCGGTTCTAATTTCTAAAATAGATGGTGATTTAACAAAACTAGACCATATAGAGGAGTTTACTAAGATTTTTAAAGAAGAACTAAAAAAGAGGGTTTTTAATGATTAACGCTAAAAGACACACGCAAGCAATATTTGTTTATGCCTTCCTGCAAAATATGGTGGCTTGTTGCTATAAGGAAAATCCACAGCTAGAAAAAGATAGATTGCTGGAAGAATTGCTAGAAGTAAAACAGGCAGAGATTGAGCCTAAAAAAGCAGATGCGAATTATAGGCGGGCTTTAAAGCTAGTAGCTAGTATCATTAGCGACTTAGAGGGGGAAAACAGCCTAAAAATAATGCTAGCAACCAATCACTTATTACAGGCTATAATCAACAACGGCTATGAAATATTCCAACCTGATGAATACGCATACACGCTATTCAATGAGTTATTGGGCTATATTGACCCCGCTACAGTTATAGATTATGATAAAAAGGATAGGAAAGCAAAACAGCTTGCCAGTAAATGGCTAGAGTTTTTAAACAAAGAGGGTTATTTTCTATGAAAAACATTCTAATACGGCTAGGGGTTTTATTTGAAATTAAATAAAAATATTTATGAAAGCAAAAGAGGAGGATAAACTGTGTAAGTTATTTTTTGAAAATCTGCAATTTTTAGCAGTGCAGAAAAAAATAAACTTATTTCATATTGCACATATCAACAATGGCGAACATTCAGGCAGTAAACTACAGAGAATACTAGCGGGCAAGCGAGCAAAGGAAATGGGGCAGTTAAAGGGGTTTTTAGACTACATAGCATTTAGACCAGACGGCAAGCCAATATTTTTAGAGTTTAAATTTGCGGATAGAAAACTTACACCAGAACAAAAAATATTCATAGAGGAACAAGAAAAGCTAGGCAATGAAACGGGCATATTTAGAGCTAAAACAATACTAGATTTTAATAGTGCAGTAAATGAAGCCTTGCAATTTTTGCATAAACACAAGATAACAACATTCTAAAATAAATAATATCTATCGCTAAACTAAAACTAATAGATATTATCTATAGTAGCATATTAGCAACTGCATACTAACTTAGATAAAAAACACTTGAAAACCCCGCTATAGTTTGTATTATGAATAAAAACTGCTTATGATACTTTCTTTTGAAGAAAAACGCAGAAAAAAAATTGAAGAAGCTGAACTAAAACAGGCTATTCAAGTATATGAACAGGAAAGGGAAAAGTTAATACAGCATTTAAACAATAAGCTGTTTGATATTGCTAGAGATTTTGTGTTCAGGCACAAAGGAACAATAGCGTATATTAAAAACCATTTGTTAGAGTTTGCTAAACACAAGGACGAAGTAAGCAAAACTATTCTAGTAAATGGCGTGAAGGTTAAAATAACTATAAACTTAGATGAATGATATTGAGTATAAAAACGCAATGTTATATACTGCTAGGGTTTATAAACAGGGTAGCAGAGAACTTGACAGGCTACAGATTTATGAGGCAGGAAAAGAATACTTATGGAAATCTAAATATAAAAAGAAAAAGCCTATGACTTATGATTTTACTTGCGACTGGTGGACTGATAGGGTTAATCAATACAAAAGCCAGCTAGAACACTTAAAAAATGCTGATTTTAGCTATTTAGAAATAGGCACTTATGAAGGACGCTCCGCTTTATGGTTTGCTGACAACTTCCCTAAATGTAATGTAACTTGTATTGACCCGTATCAACCATATCACGACTTACCTATTCATTTAATTGAAGAGGCTGAAAAAAGATTTTACAAAAATAAAGAAGGTAAAAACATAACTCACTATAAACAGGGCTTTATAGATTTTGCATTAAGCACTAATAATAAAAAATATGATGTTATCTATGTTGATGGCTCGCATCTATCCTTTGACGCTTTTGCAGATGCAACCATTGCGTGGAGGCTTTTAAATAATAATGGAATTATGATACTAGATGATTATGAATTGCAAAACTATGATAAAGAATATGAAAACTGCAAAACAGGTATAGATTATTTCTTAAAAAACATATATAATCAACATCAGGTATTATATAGAGGTTGGCAGATTGTTATTAAAAAAACTCCAGCTTATGATGAAATGGGGTTTCCTAATAAAAAACTGGGAGCAAAAGATTTTTAAACTATGACAGAAAAGACTGAAAATAATATTGGTAGACCAACGGTTGTAACTGCAGAAGTTCTACGAAAATTAGAAGAAGCCTTTACTTGGGGCTGTTCTAACAGAGAGGCTTGCCTTTATGCCGATATTGGTGAAACTACTTTTTATGAATATAGAGCGGCTAATTCAGATTTTGCGAAGAGAATAGAAGTTTTGAGAGACAGCCCGAAACTAAAAGCTAGAGCCATTATAAATAAAAAACTAAATGAATTAGATGGCGATACTGCAAAATGGTATTTAGAACGAAAAGCAAAAGATGAGTTTTCAACTAAAACAGAAAATACTAATATTAATAACAATGTTGAAATTGATTATCAATCATTAAACAAAGAAAAGTTAATTGAGATAAACAAACTTTTAGATGAAATTATCTGATATAGATTTAAACGATCCCGCTATAAAACTTTTAATAAAAAGAAAGTGTGAAAAATCACTTTTATTTTTTACTAGGTTTTTTTTTGCCGTTAATAAAAAAGAAAAATACCAAGTTCAACCATTTTTAGAAACAATTGCAGACGCATTACACAAAACCGCAACAGGTGAAATAAACAGACTTATTATAAATATACCCCCTAGATGTGGCAAAACAGAAATAGCTGTTGTTAATTATATGGCTTGGGTTTTAGCTAACAATCCAACTGCTAAATTTATTCACTTATCTTATTCAAATGATTTAGCCTTAAACAATTCAAATAAGACTAGGGAATTAATTAATTCTAGCGAATTTAAAAACCTTTGGAATATTGAATTATCTGATGTTGTAAATGCAAAAGGTAATTGGCAGACCTCACAAGGTGGCGTGGTATATGCAACGGGTGCAGGCGGGCAAGTTACGGGCTTCGGTGCGTCAGATACTAGAGCAAGCCCGTTTAGTGGCTGTATTATTATTGACGACCCCTTAAAGGCTGATGATGCCAATTCTACAACAGAACGAAACAAAGTTAATGAAAGGTTTTTCTCAACTATAGCTAACAGGCTTAATAATGTTAATGCTCCTATAATAATTATTATGCAACGGCTTCACGAGGAAGATTTAAGTGGGTATCTTTTAGCAAAAGAGCCTAACAAATGGCATCATATTAAAATACCTGCAATAGTTGATAATCAGTCAATTTGGGAAAGTAAATACCCTATAAAAGATTTACTAGAAATGCAAAAGGCACACCCTAGAATATTTGCGGGGCAAATGATGCAAGAGCCAGCACCGCTGGAAGGTAATATATTTAAAGAGCATTGGCTACAGTTTTATGATGATAACCTACCATTTAAAGAAACTTTCCAATCTTGGGACACTGCAATAAAAGAAGGTAAAGAAAACGATTACAGTGTATGCACTACTTGGGGTATTCGTGATAATAGATTTTTCCTTATTGATATGTTTCAAGATAAGTTGGCTTATCCTGATTTATTAAAGGCTGTTATATCTAATTATGAAAAGCACAAGCCAAGCCAAGTTTTAATTGAGGATAAAGCAAGCGGGCAACAATTATTGCAATCATTAAGGCGAGAAACTTCTTTACCTATTGTTGCCTATGACCCTACAGGTAAGGGGGATAAAGTTGCAAGGTTTATGAAAGCATCAACAGAATTTGAGGCAGGTAGAATATTGGTTAAACAAGTGCATTGGTTAGATGATTTTATTTTTCAGCTTAAAACCTTCCCTAATTCAAAACATGATGATATAGTTGACAGTGTAAGTAATTTTATAAATTGGTATAGGGACAGTAAGAAAAAAATTAATATACGCACACTATGAAATTTAACTTTTTTAAAAGAGAAAAAAAAGAACTGCCAAGTGGTAAAATAATATTTACTAATAAAGGCGTTGCAATTTGGAACAAAAGAAACTTTGAAACACTAGCACAAGATGGATATCAGCGAAATGTTATTGCGTATGCTGCAATTAATAAGATTAAACGCTGTGTTGCAGGCTTAGAGTTTTGTGTTTATAGAGATGGCAAGAATGGCAAGGAAAAAGTAGACCAAAACCACCCTATGCTAAAATTATTTTACAACCCTAATAAACTTCAATCAAAAGAGGAATTTTTAGGAGAGTTAGTAAGCGATTTTTGTTTATCAGGAAATGCCTTTGTGCAAAAAAACGAAACAAGCATTCCATTAGAGTTATTTGTTATAACCCCTGAATATGTAAAAGTTATACAAGGTAATACAGGATATCCAGAAGGTTATTCTATACAAGCAAATGGTGGAATTATTAATTATCCATTTGATATTGGAACGGGCAAAAGTGAAATTTTACACATCAAAGATTATGCACCAAAAGACAGGCTATTCGGACAATCACCACTAGAGGCAGCGGCTCAATCAGTAGATATTTTTAACGAAGGGCAATTATGGAATTACAATTTACTTAAAAATGGTGGCGAGCCTTCAGGAGTTTTAAAAACATCAGATACAATTACAGATGAACAATACGACGAGTTAAAGAATATGCTTAGCTCAACATCAGGCTCAAGAAATGCAGGCAAAAAATTAATATTAGAAGGCGGTTTAGAGTATCAACAAACGGGGCTTAATGCTAAGGATATGGATTTTAAAGAGGCTCAAATGTTAAATGCAAGATTTATTGCTTTAGCCTTTGGAGTGCCTCCGCAAGTAATTAATCTAGCTGGAGCTGATAGCACTTTTAGTAATTACGAGCAGGCTACATATTCATTTTATGAGGATACTATACTACCAATAACAAAAACAATCTTAAACGCTTTTAACAGGTGGTTGCCTCTGTATTATAAAGAAGAAGGCTTATATATTGATATAGATTATAATTCAATAAAAGCTTTGGACTACAAGCGAGCAGAGAAAGAACAATCAGTTGCTACATTAAAACAGAATGGTATTTTATCTACAAACGAGGCAAGAAAAGCCCTTGATTATGAAGTTTACGAACAGGGGGGTGGTGATGTTATTTTAACGCCAGCGGGTAATTTACCGCTTGAATATGTTGCAAGTGGCGATAGTGTTATTGATGAAGCTGAACAGGGTTTTTTAAATGAACAAGCAACAGAAAGCGAAAATTAGTCAGCAATATTTAAAATTAACAGTTCGCTTTGAAAATTCTTTAAGGCGAAAAGTTGTAAAGATTTTAAATAATTACTATAGAAAATACGCTAGCAGGTATGCAGGTGCTTCAACTTATGTTTCAGATTTAGACGAGAAACTATTTATTGATATAAACAAAACATTGAACGAGCATTACAGGCAGGTTATGCCTAGTGTATCTAATTTTGCATTGCAGTTTATAAATAAAATAACAAAGGCAAGTATTTTAGATGAGGTTCAAGCCTTAGTTAGTCATTACATAGCAAGTAAGGGCTTAAAATCAGCTTTAAATATTACAGAAACCACCAAAAAAAGGGCTAGAAAAATAATTGACGAAGGCGTTTTACTTGGCGAAGGTATTAACGAGGTAGCAAAAAAATTACAAGCTATTAGGGTTTTAAATGGTGCAAGGGCTGTTGTTATTGCAAGGACTGAAACACACGCAGCAAGTAATTTTGCTAACTATGAAACTGCAAAAGTTGCTAGTCAGAAATTTGATGTATCATTACAAAAAGAATGGATACCCGTTTTTGATGCAAGGACTAGAGATACGCACGCAGAAATGATAAACCACCCCGCAATTGATTTAGATGATTACTTTGATGTAGGAGGGTTTAAAGCTAAGCATCCACTAGATAGCGATTTACCACCTGAGGAAGCTATAAACTGCCGTTGCGTTTTAGCTTTTGTAGAAAAAACTTTTGATATCAGATAAATTTTTTTGTTTTACCCTTCCCAATATCTTTAAGCTTTAATAAACTAAAAGAAAACAAATTATTATGCGTGTTTTAAAAACATTAAATATTTCAGAGTTTAAATTTTTAGATGAGGGGCGTATCGTTGAGGGTTACGCTTCAACCTTTGGCAATGTAGATAGTGTAAATGATGTTATTGTTGCAGGTGCTTTTACTAAAAGCTTAGGCAAAAGAAAAGTAAAGTTATTTTACCAGCACGACTGGAACAAGGTAATAGGTAAAATATTGGAAATAAGAGAAGATGCAAAAGGGCTTTATATTAAAGCTGAATTAGCAACAACTCCATTAGCTGAGGAAGTTTACAGCTTGCTTAAAATGGGTGCATTAGATAGCTTTTCTATAGGCTTTTCTATTTTAAAAGGTGGCTATGAATACGACGCTAAAAAAGGGGTTAGATATATTAAAGAAGCTGATTTATTTGAGGTTTCAGTTGTTAGCATACCTGCCAATGAAAAGGCAGTAGTAACGGCTGTAAAATCACTAGGAACAATCAGAGAATTTGAAAGACACTTAAAAAATTTAGGTTTTTCAAATAGA
>JACCDR011113582.1_pt1 | contig 37971 bp, 39 predicted proteins | sample 7446431 | NCBI WGS metagenome assembly JACCDR01 (sample SAMN15323443, study PRJNA562643) | freshwater metagenome | isolation source: river surface water | place: USA:Blue River Watershed | collected 2017-08-17 | reverse complement strand
TCTGTAAATCTGTCTAAATTATTAAACTATTACGATAATATTGACATTGTATATTGTATATGCTATAATACTATTAGTTAAGTACATTGAAAACTAAGTGATAGAGCATAGTTTTTTGTGCAGTCATAGCGGTCCGCATATAAAGCTATGCTCTAGTGAGTGTGGCAAAGAAAACAACAATCCCCCGATACCGTGGGCTACAGTTACGGATAAAATACAAATGAAAAACTGGAAAGCAATCGCAGAAGTCAGAAATCAACAACTCCGCCTCACCCTCATCTCGGCACAAGGCGAAACAGAAGAAGGTCTCTCGAAGGGGTTCCCTCAATACTTCCTCGCGGAAGGAGTGAAGGCCGAACTTCCTGAACGGGAAAAGATTCTATCGCTCGTGTGCGAGGCGAAACAGCTCGACAAGGTGTTGGAAATTCTCAAGGAAATTGGGGTTCCTCATCAACCATTCGGTTTCGAGGGCACCTGCAGAGGTTCGGTAGACGGACTCTCGTATGCCAAAGAAGGTTATCACACCAACAACTACGGTCGTCTGGAATACTTCTATCGCTCAACCAAGAAATTAGGAGACGAAGTGGAGTATGAAGGCGCGACTTGGATGGTGGTGTGGAATGGTGGGACATCTGGTTCGCCGGAGACTCCTGATTACCATACGCTGGTTATCGTTCCAGTCGCCTCACTCACAGCTTAGTTTTAAGCAACGCTTTGAAGATATGCGTACAACTTCACCCTCGAACAATTTGGTTCGGGGGTTTATTGTTTTATTGGGTAAGCTCAGTTAGGTTGGTAATTGTTAATCTGATGTAATTTCGACATTCTAAAAGTTCTGAAAGCCGTGCCTACGGGTCACCAAAAAGTCTTCAATTATTGCACAAACACAATGATTGGTGTATACTTCAAACATAACAAGTAATTCCCTAAACGTGAGGCTCCGTATGGTTCCTCTATATAACGTTTAGGGTTTTGTTTTACCCAAAAAGTGAGTTTTCCTCTACTATATTGTATTTTACAGCATTATAGTACGATTCATCTCTATGCTCATATTTTCTATATATAGACCAAGATATAAGATCAACAGCTTGTAATCCTTTTTCGACAGAAGGATGTATTATCTCAATTTCTATATCTATATTATGGTTATTTTTTGTTTGATTCTTTAAGTATGAAGAAAAGTTTAGATTTAAAAACTTATTAGTTTCTCTTTTTGAAGCAATAATTGTAATCTTTTGATTAATAGGAATTAATTTTTTAGTATATACCCTATCTAAAAGAATATTAGTAATATAATTATATAGAACGTGCTTCTCATTCTGCAATCTACTGTATACTTTTGTTTTGTCTAAATATATTGAAATAATTTTTGCAGAATCTTGTTTACTAAAAAGATCCAAGAACCTAAATCTAGTTTTTGAATGTTCTTTATATGCATGCAACACTCCACTATGTTTTTTAATTTCCTTTTTAGATAAATATGAAAATACTTTTTTAACCATTTTTTCTAAAATTCTCTTATCTTCAACAAATATAAAAGTAACCACAAAATATTTTGAAGTTTTTTTATTTTTAAAATTAAAACCAAGATCATCTAATTCTCTTTAGACCTTAAGTAGGTAACGTATTTTTTCCTGATTATTTCATTCACAAACAATTGCACTATTGCTAACATAATAACACTTACACAAATAACCATGCTGAGTGTTTGAAATTTAAAGAAATCTCGTGTCATAGGTAATAAAGGTAATGCAAATGCGGTAACAAAACATGCAATAATAGCAGTTCCAAGTGTTTTTGATGTTGAAAACAATTTCATATTATTTAGAATTCTACGTAAGGTAAGAACAAGAAATAGCTCCGAGATAACACTGAAGACAAACCAGCCAGTTTGTATAACAGCGGTAGGTGCATCAAAATACGCAATACCTAAGAAATACGTCATATCAAATAATGATGATATTCCAGCAAACACCAACACGATTTTAAATAATGCTCTCGGACTTTGAGTGATAGGCTTTTTTAAACTGTCTTTATGGAGTGCATCAGTTATCAACAATGCAAGCGGAAGATCAGTAAGAAGATTGTTTAACAAAATCTGAGTTGGAAGCATCGGTAGATCGTGCCAAAACGATGCTACCAACGTAAGTGAGAAAAGAGTTCCTAGATTACCCGCAAGCGTACAGAGTAGATACGTTGTAATGTACAGATATGCACGTCGACTCAATTGTACAGCTTTCGCAATAGGGGCAAGACTTTTTTCAGTAAGCAGTATATCCGCAGACTGTCTTGCTACATCACTTGCATTACTTACCGTGATACCGACATCGGCACGTTTCAATGCAAGCGCATCGTTAATACCTTCACCAAGAAATCCTACAACCCCATGTTCTATATGTCGATTGATAATCTCAAGTTTTTGTTCAGGTAGACATCGAGCAAATATTTCAGTATCAATAACCTGCTCTGTAGTCAAATCTGCAATTGATTTATCGTGTACTGCTAAGATATGTTGCACAAGTTTTGGATCAATTTTTGATGCAACGTATGTAGAGACGAGTGGTGAATCTCCTGTGATTATTTTTACATCAATATCCAATGCTTTGACTTCATCATACGCTTCTTTAGAGTCTTTCTTAATCGGATCTTCAAAAGATACGAATCCTGATATAGAAACCACGTTATCTTTTTTGTATGCAAATGCAAGCACTCTCAAACCTTTATTTTCTTGATCTTCATACCATAGTTTCCATTCATTAGAAATCGGTGATACAAGTGCTGTAATACTATCAAACCTTCCTCTATATATACTCACACTATCATTGAATATAAATTCAGCATATCCTCTTGTGTTTTCAAATGGAATAAACTGATCAAGACTATGTACAGTTGTAGAACTTTTATCAAGGTGATTCTTAATCGCAGTATCAAAAGACTCATCCATTGGAGTTTTGTCATATTCAGTATCAGCGATTTTGTGCGCATATTCAGAGAGACGGTGTATATCGAGATGATTAACTGCTCTTATATTGTTTTCAGTAATAGTACCTGTTTTATCTGTAAGGAAAGTCGACATAGAACCCAGTTCCTGTAACGCACTCAATCGTTTTACAATTACTTTATTTTTTGACAGCTCCAATGCTTCACGTGTCAGTATTATGGTAATAATGAGCGCAAGCGATTCAGGTACAGCACCAACAAGCATCGATATTCCAAAAAGAATAAATTCAGAAGCAGTGTATACCCCTCTCCAATATACCGCCACCAGATACACAAACGTCATACAAACTATTGTAAGTACTAGTATGTATTGACTAAGTGTAGCAGTGAATATTGCAAAGTTATTATTTTTCTTCACGTCGGCAATCTTATCCGAATACTGATTCAGAGAAGTATTTTCACCCACTGCAATCACTTGAACCAACCCTCGACCTGCCACCACAGCACCCCCTGCATACAAAGACTCTCCGGTGTTCGCTATGATAGGAGTAGTCTCTCCTGTACGAATAGACTCATCCACTTGTAATGTACCTTCAATCTTTCGCACAATAACATCTACCACTATGATACTTCCAGGTTGTAGTGATATGATATCCCCTACCACGACTTCATCACTTTTGATCTTTTGTATGATTGAATTACGAACAACATACACATGAGCTTCAACAAGTTTTTGCAATTCTTCCGCCGCTTTTGCTGCTCGAAATTCTTGTACAAATCCTAATACAACATTTATGATATTAATCGTAAAAAATATCCACGCATCAACTTTTTCACCCAAATAATAAGAGAGGATTCCAGATACGAGTAGTAAGAAAAAAAAGATAGATGTAACCTGCCCTCTCAACGTACTTACAATTAAAATTAAATTTCCGTATTTTCTTTTCGTTGTATTTTTTGGCCTTTGAGACACCTCGTCGTTGGTAAGTCCTGTGTCGATATTTGTATGAGATACTGTAACACAATTGATATCAGTCTGATGAGTCTGTTTTGGTAACATAATTATATAAGTATACTCTATATATGAGGTATTTTACACTCCTCTATGCTACACTGTACACAATCAATTTGATAAATCAGACAAAACTAATCTATAATGAATACTATGAAAATAATCACTGTTGTTGGAGTTATTGCGGTTGCTGGCCTTATCGGCTATACAACTACAAATGCTGTACTAAAAAATAAGATTAGTGAAAACAATGTAGCTGAGATATCTTCAACTATTAGAAAGAATCCAACGACTAAAAAAGACTGCACTGTTTTAGCTGATTCATATAACAAAAAAGCTGCCGAGTTAAACGCTGCTATAAGTCAATACAAAAACGGTGGATGTTATAATCATAAAACTGTAAATACATCATGTAAAACTATTGGTGACACTGCACTAACCCTCCGAAAAGAAGTTGACATGTTACGGAAAACATATGAAGAGTGTGTAATCTTAAATGACGAACAACCAAAGTATATTAAAAAATAATTCTTTACGTTTCATTCATTCGCTGCAAAACTTACGAAATCAGCTTCAAGTACCCATCGGTCGGAAGCTTTTCCAAAACTATCGCATGTTGCAAGTGTAAGCATTGGTTTTTCACTATTAAACCGAATCCATGTATTGTATTTACTTACACGCCTGACACCAGTTATACGATACGTTGATATCCCACTTACAGATCGTATATATATGGTTTCGCCTACCTTTCCATTTTTAATAGTGTTAAATACTTTGTATGCCTGATTATTTACAATACTAAAGCCGGTACTGTGTCCAAATATCAACATATTACGAATTCCAGGAAATCCAGAACCACTGTAATATACCGGCCCCTTTTTAAGTGCTGTATCAAGAACTTCAACAGAAGCAGGGCCTGGTGATTCAATCTTTGCGGTGATACCAAGTGATGGAATGTTTATAGTGAGTGGAACTTCGCCTGTTACAGGTATTGGTGCAGTTTTAGTAATCTCAGTATCAAGACTTTGTTTGAATGTATCGTCGATTGTAGTTTTTGACTCTGTCACTAAATCCATTAAGCCAGCCTGCCCTTCATGCATATATACACTTGTCACATGTCCAAGACCTGACAATACAGCAACCGCAACAATCACCACAATACCCCAAAAGCTTACAGTTTTTGCGATTTCTATTTCTTGTTTGGAAAATACGTTCAAAGCCATAATTACCCTTTATTTATATACTATTTTATACACCCAGACAGAGTTGACAAACTATATAAAATTATATATAATATATACATTATGAACATATTAAAGACACTCATCAGAGTCTTGCTTGTTGCGATCTCCATCGGTCTTTTCGTATTTCTAAGCATTACCCTTTTCAAATTCATTCCTAAAGCTATTAACCAGTTAGCTTCGGCAACAGTTTCGATTGGCGGATCTGAAAAAAGTTCAACTTCTACAATCCCTACAACATCACCTGATCGTACTCCTACCCCAGTCGCTTCAACAGCTGGAGGTTTAAACGGTGTTATTACACAACCCGCAACCACAACTGGTGATATTGTTATTTTGGAGAAACCAACACCTACTAAAACCCCTACATACACAGCACCTGTATATCAGCCTGTAAATTATTCAGGTAGAAAAAATATTTCTGTAGAGACAATAGCTATTGGTATTATTGATTCATCAGGTCGTTTTGTATCTACAAATTCATTCAAAACATCAGACGTAGTATCGATTCGTTTTGTAGTACGTAACACAACAGACACGCCAACGGGGTCATGGAGTATGCAAGTTGATATGCCTGCGCTTGATGTAGCTGATCGAGGAAAACTTGTGAGTAATATTGCAAGCATTGCCGGAGGAAGTTCAGTTACGGCTGAGGCTCGATTTGATGGAATCAATCTTGCAAATGGAACACCTGTCGTTCGAATCTATACCGATGTATACAATCAAGTAAATGAGACAAATGAGAATGATAACACACTCCTTGTTACTTTGAACAATGTACAGAGTGATGGAACATATTACAACGGTACACCTAACCTACAAGTTATTTCTCTTGAAATCGGAAGAAGATCTGGAAATACTTTTTCTCCAACAACATCATTCAACTATGGTGAATCAGTTACTTTAAAAGCTATTATCCGAAACAATGGTGGAACATTTGGAAACACATGGTCAACACGAGGATGGTTCAGAGGAAGTGAGAGTGGATATCGAGAGTTTACAACCAACAATGAGCAGCCTATCCGAGCTGGTGGCGAACAAGTCATGTATTATACAATCGACAACATTGGTCGAGGGTCAAATACATTTAACATCACCGTTGATAGCTTGAATACCATCTCTGAAGGAAACGAGAGTGATAACACATCTTCAGTCACCGCTTACACCAATTACTAATCAGCATTGATTGTGTTTAAAAATAAAAACCGCCGAAAGGCGGTTTTTATTTTCCGACTAAAGATCTATATTGGCAGTACGTGCATTTGTCTGAATAAAACTCTTCCGAGATGCAACGTCCGTTCCCATAAGTACATCAATCACTCGATCAGTCTCCACAACATCCGCAATTGAGATCTGTTTTAGGACTCGTTTTGTGACATCCATAGTAGTTTCTCCCAACTCTTCGGCGTTCATTTCTCCGAGACCTTTATATCGTTGGATCATAGGCTTCTTTCCAGATTTTCCTTTTACAGTTTCTTCATCCCCCTCCATATCTTCTTCAGATTCAGTATTATTCTCATCTTCGGCATCATCTTCTTTGATTTGAACTTCTTCCTCTCCAAATCCTATTGATTTCATATATGCATTTTTCTCATCATCTGAATACGCGTATGCAATCTCTTTTCCGTATTTAATCTTATATAGTGGTGGTTGTGCAATATATACATATCCTCCATCTATGAGTGGTTTAAAGTATCGGTATAAAAGAGTTAGGATAAGTGTTCGAATATGAGCACCGTCAACGTCGGCATCAGTTGCGATAATAATCTTATTATATCGTAATTTTGTAATATCAAATACATCTCCGATTGCAGTACCGAGTGCTACAACCAAGTTTCGCACCTGCTCTGAAGCAAGAATCTTATCAAGTCGTGCTCGCTCGATGTTCAAAATCTTTCCTCGAAGTGGAAGCACAGCTTGTGTCTTTCTGTCTCGCCCCATAACTGCAGTACCTCCCGCAGAATCTCCCTCTACGATAAATAGTTCAGACTCTTCCGCTTTTCGACTTTGACAATCAGCAAGTTTTCCAGGAAGTGTCATACCTTCAAGCGCTCCTTTTCGTAAAATGGAATCCTTAGCAGCCTTAGCAGCCTTTCGAGCTCGTACTGCAAGAACCACTTTTCCAATAATAGCTTTAGCGTCTTCTGGATGTTCCTCCAAGAACTCTGAGAATGCTTCTCCAAATACAGATGATACAGCTGATTGTGCTTCTGTTGATCCAAGTTTTGCCTTTGTTTGTCCTTCAAACTGAATCTCTTGTAGTTTTACAGATACAACTCCACAAAGCCCTTCTTGTACATCATCTCCCGTAAACGCTTCGTCATCTTTTACCAAACTACTTTTCTTTGCATAATTGTTTAGCGTTCGAGTAAGAGCTGTCTTAAATCCAGTTACATGTGTTCCCGCTTCTGGGTTGTAAATATTGTTTGCAAACGCCATCAACTTTACATTAATATCATCAACATACTGGAGCGCTACTTCAACCCCTACAGAGATTCCTTCTGCTCCTTTATCGTTTGATACATAATCTTTTTGAATATAGAAAATATTTTTATGAACAGTCTTTTGTGTTTGATTATAAAATGCAACCAAAGATCGTAGCCCTCCTTCGAAATAAAAACTCATTGTTGGAGCAACTAGATTTTCATCATAAAGATACACTGCATCAGATGTAAGTTTTATCACCTCTTTTTCAGACATCTCGATCTCTCGCAAATCCATCACATGAATCTTCAATCCTTTTACAAGATATGCTTGTTGTCGGAATTTTGAAACAATGTTATTCCAATCATAGTTGATACCATCTTTGAAGATAGTGTCATCAGCTTTCCACATGGTGATAGTTCCGTGTGTTTTTGAAGTTCCAATCTTTTTTACAGATGCTTTAGGTTTTCCAATCTCATATTCTTGGAAAAACTTTCCTCCGTCTTGATGTACAGTAACTGATGTATGTACTGAAAGCGCGTTTACCACTGATGCACCTACTCCATGCAAACCTCCAGAGACTTTATATCCTTCACCTCCAAACTTTCCTCCAGCATGCAACACTGTCATAGTTGTTTCAAGTGCAGACACTTTTGTCTTTGGATGAATACCCGTTGGAATACCTCGCCCGTTATCAACCACCCTCACATATCCACCTGGCAAAAGACTTACTTCGATACGATCAGCGAAACCACCCATGGCTTCATCGCGTGAGTTATCAAAAATCTCCCAGATCAAATGGTGCAAACCATCAGGGCCTGTTGTACCAATATACATACCCGGTCGTTTTCGAACTGGTTCTAGACCTTCTAGGACTTGGATTGAGCTTGCATCGTAGGTTGATTTCTTTTCTGCCATATTGGAGTTATTGTAGCAATTTTCAGGGGTTGTTGCCAGGTGTTTTTATGGTGTGGTTTGGGGAGGTGTCAGGACATCTTCGGGAAAAATTTAGGTTTTATTGAACATGGCTTTAGGAGAGTTTTGTTAGATTGTATGTATGAAGAAACTAACTAAAAAAACAATTTTTAATCACAGAGCTATACGAACATTAAATTCTACTGAATTACAGTTTCATACCAAATTACTCAACACAGTTCTTGGGCAAGAACCATTCTCTGTCATATCTCATTTACCTAAGTTTGTATCACACGATGATAAATCTAGGCCTTTAATTTTACATATAAAAATCATAGAGAAGATTGAAAATGACCATGGAAAAATAATATTCGAAAACGTAATAATAAATGCCAATGATTGGGATTATGTAATTAAAAATGTAGACCACAATCCAGACAAAATTAATCTTATTAAACTAATTCCAGGTACCAATAACTTATTGACAATTGGTGCGAATAGAGATAATGGATTCTTCATGGTTACTCACTATGAGACACAGACACGAAGTCCATATAAACTAAAAAATCTCCTACAAAATAGAGGAGATTCTTTAGATAATACCGGAGGGGCGGCTGTTCCCTCATTTGCCACTTCCTCCGAAGAGGTTGCAAGCCAGCTGGACCTTCCTGGCGTCAGTAAATGTACTGATATTATAGTCGAGGACAGCTAAAAGTCAAATTATCGAACTGTCCAACCTTTTACTGTAACCTCGCTCGCAATCGCACTCATCACCACACTCACTTCTTCTTCTGTGAGAGTTTTCTCATACGACTGAAACACAAATCGATATCCATATGAAGTCTTATCTTCTTTAGTAAACTTATCAAATTGGAAATAGTTTTCGATGAGAGGATTTTTCTCTACTTGTGCTTTTATAAATGAGGCAACCTCCCCTTCTTCATTTGATCCGAAGAAAGCAATATCTCGTGACATAGATGGATAGATTGAGGCTTTTTTGTAGGCAATTTTTTCTAAAGTTTTATATGGTGATATCTTTGATATAAGGTCTTGTAAATCATTTGTTTTGATATTCTCGAGAGAAATCTCTATGGCAGTGCTAGTTGTAGTGTAACCAAGATTTTTGACAATCTCCAAACTTCCACAATCTAAATACTTTTCCAATTCTACCTTGATTTCATTTAGATAGACATCAGCACTCTGCCCCTTCGGCCACTTTGCCATAGCCACACCAAAAGACAGATGAGTTTTCTCCTCTACATTATTTTTCTTATCAACAAACACAGTTCCGATTTCAAACAACTGAACCATCTTCTTACCGACCAAATCAAGATGTCTAATATTTTGTTCCAATGCTATTGACATGTTTGTTGACAAATCAGACCGCAAACTATCTCGTTCAGACGTCAGTGCGTTGGCTAGTTTTGTAGCAGAAGAATTTTCTTTACTATCAACAAGCGTATGTAACTTCACCTCATCAAAACCTTTTTGAATAAAGAAATCTCGCAGTACAAAAGATAGCTGATCCATCGAATCAACCAATCCGAAGACAGGATTTTTTTTCGGTTCTGTGTACTCCAAAAACTCATAGCCTACATTTCGCAAAAACTCATCAACTACATCAGCCTGAGTTTGTAGATCTGATCGATAGTGTGGTGCAATTATCACATATCCACTCTCGTCTTTTTCTACAACAGCTCCAGTCTTAGGTAAAATATGTTCTACGAATTGAGCGAATTTTTCTGGCACAGTACTGTCTTCTTTGTGTATAGAAATAACTGCTGATGCAACATCGATAGAAATTTTTCGAAGTGGAATGTCCACTGTATTTGAAACTTTCATTACCCCAACAACAGCTTCAGATAATACTTCTTTTAAAACATTCACGTACACATTCTGCCCTGTCATGTATCGTTCAGGTGTAAGTTGTTGTTCAAATCGTTTTGATGAATCATTTAACAGATTTAAACTTCGAGCAGTTCGGCGCACTTTTGGACCATGAAAAAGAGCCGACTCGAGATAGACTGTTTTAGTTGTCTCTGTTACCTCAGCCTTGACACCTCCTTTGACACCAGCTATCGCGAGGATAGCCATATCATCTCGGATGACCAATGTACCTGTTGCAAGCGCAACTTCTTTTCCACCAAGAATGGTGATGTTTTCCCCTTCTTTACTTACATCAACTCGAATCTGTCCGTCTATCTTATCAGCATCAAACACATGCAGAGGTTGACCTGTGTCGAACATAGTTAAGTTTGTAAGATCAACAACTAACCCTCGGCTTTGTTGTCCGATACTTTCAAGACGTGTTTTTACCCATGCTGGAGACGCATTGTTGTGGATGTTTTCAATCTTTGTTAATGAATACACTGAGCAAAAGTCTTTTGCAGCAGGCGCAATGAGCTGTGAATCAACTTCTGTTGCTGATTGTATAATTTCTAGAACGTTTGGTTTTAATTGCAGTTCAGGTACAAGTAAACTGAGCTCAAGTGCTACATACCGTAAACCAAGTGCATACGGCGCACGATCAGCCGTGATTTTCAAATCATATATAGTGTCATCACCTTTTTTTTCAATGCTTTCTATTTCGAACGCACGCATAGTAAAAAAATCAGCAACTTTTTCAGGTGTAGGTACTGCTTCAGGATTTGTATAATATTGTGTCAACCAATTGTGTGAAAGTAACATATATTTTTTATATTAAAACCATCTACTAAATCTAATATCTCCAGTCGACATATCTCGAATATCATCTATACCATATTTGAGCATTACCAATCGCTCAAGCCCCATACCAAACGCAAATCCACTGTATTGTCTAATGTCTTCATCTTTCATGTGTGAATTATCTCTAAATCCATTTTCCAACACTTCAGAGTGCGTAAGTCCTGCACCACACACCTCAAGCCATTTATCTTTCCAAAAAATATCAACTTCAATTCCAGGCTTTACGAATGGAAAATAACTCGCTCGAAATCGAACCTGTATATCATTTCCAAAATACTTTTTAAACACATATGTTAAAGTGTTTTTCAGATCTGCCATAGAGATATTTTTATCAACACACAATCCTTCGAGTTGATGAAACTCTGCTTCGTGTGTTGCATCAGTTGCTTCATTACGAAATACTTTACCTGCAGAAATCACACGAATAGGCGGAACCTGCTCGTTCATGGCTTTTATCTGAGCATTTGAAGTATGAGTCCGAGGAAGAAGTTTTTGTTCGTTTCTCTTATATGTATCAGGAAGCCAAAACGTATCTTGTGAATCTCGTGCAGGATGATCACCTGCCACACGAAGGGCATCAAATACTTTCCACTCAGTATCAACTTCTGGACCGTTGTATAGTACAAAACCAATCTCAGCAAAAATATCAGTGAGTTGCTGGATAGTTTGTGTTATAGGGTGTATATGTCCTGTTTTTTGAGTATTATGCATAATGAATTTATTTTTTAATAATTTTCATCAACTTACTTGTTGTTGCAGTTGTAGATGCAGTACTAGTTGCTATCTTGGCTTTCTTCCAGGCTTTGATTTCTGGAATATATGATTCGATTTTATTCAAATCTTGAAATCCTATGTGCGCTACATCATTGATAACAATGCTTGGAGTTTTTTTAATTTTAAAAATAGAAGAGAGTGTATCAAGTGCTGGTGTATTTGTAGTTATATCAAAATAATACACTCGAATTTCTGGATATTCTTCTACAATCTTATCGAGAACGATTGATTGCTTTGAACATTCTTCACATGGTGCTGAATGAAAATACAAAATAGATACAGTGTCCTGTTTACATCGATCATGAAATTCTTTTGTCAGAAGATAATCTTTGATTTGTAAGAGTGAATAATAGCGCTTCAAAGAAACAACATCCGAGTTATCATATCCGAGTTGATTTTCCAAAAATTTTACTCGTTGTGCCACATCATTAAGCTCAGCGTTAAAACCAATATTGCTATCTTTTTGATTTACAATATGTTCACATGATGTCTTTTGTAAAAGCGAAAAGCGAGTCTCTGATGAGAGAATATTTAAACTGATCTGACTCTCTAGATCTCGAAGACTTTGTATCTTACGATCACTAAACGTATTACTTAACCACAGACAAAAAGCGAAGATCAACGTAGTGATGATGAAAGTATAGATATATCGTTTGGAATTCATATAGATAGTATACGTATATTTAAAGGTTTTGCTAGACTATATTGACTGATTATAATGAGTTATCGCCAAGATACTTTCTTAGCAAACAACCAACTATAGATAGATTTGAGTACCCAAAAAGGAGCTATAAAACCATAGATGACAATAAAGTACGGGATATTCCAGAGATTTTGTTTCTTGACTCCAGAAATTTTTCGACCCATAACATATGAAATAATAATAAATAGATAGATGGATAGGCCCATAAGTGCATACACTTTTGTATTTATAAAAAATAAATCAAATGATGGCCATTTGAAGTTAGACAATCCAACCAACGATATTTTGATAAGTAATTCATATATCGACAACAATACTTTATATATTGAATACATAAACACGAAGATAAGTAGTACATATGTAAAAATACTCATCGGCAATGTAAACATTCCAAAGTTTTTATATGCTTTATTCATGAATAACTTTCGATAATCTCGCAAATTCATAATAAATCCATGACTCCATCGTAGTCGTTGTGTAAATAACTTTTTTACAGTATCAGGACCTTTAGTTTTCACAATAGCATCATGACAATGATCTATCTTGAGACCATGTTTATGCATACGCATGGTAAGCTCTGCATCTTCTAGGTTATATGCATTCTTATACCCTCCAATAATATCAAACACTTCTTTTCTGAAAACCGAGAATGCGCCAGGTACCACCAACACTCCCCCAGCAAATCCAAGCATCTTTTTTGTGAATGAAAAAATCTGATACTCAATCTCCTGAGCTTTTTGCACAAATGTTCGTGGTGAGTTGATCAACACTGTACCACCAAGAGCCATAAGTGTTTTATCTTGCATAAAATGAGGTACCGCTTTTTTTAATGCATCTCTAGATATCTCCGTGTCCGCATCAAACGATGCAATTAGATCTGTGGTTACCTGTTTCAATGCAAAGTTAAGTGCATCATGTTTTCCACCATTTGGTTTTGTAAGTATGGTTACTTGTGGATGGTTTTTATACTGCTGAAGTCGTTGCCATGTTCCATCACTACTTCCATCATCAATAGCAAAAACCTTAAACAGATGTTTTGGATAATCCAACTTGAGTACTGATTCTATCGTATGTACAACAGTCGCTTCCTCATTCCAACATGGGATCAGAAACGAGATCGAGAGATAGTCTTTTTCATTCACTTCATCTTCTTTTTTTGCTTTCAGATTTCCTGTATTTTCAAAAAATACCAACAAAAAAAAGACCTGTATGTAAATCGCAATAAAAAGCATTATCGTGTAAATATAGTCGAACGAATTGAGCATATAGGTGATATTTCTGCTCATTATACCGTACTTTTAGGGTTTTTGGTAGGGGTATCTGTGACGGTAATTTACTTAAACTTCAAGAACCATTTTTCAAAATATTGGTATGAAAGATGTGAGATGAGGATAGTTAGACCAAATGTGAGGACAATTTTCGAATATATGTTTGGTAAATACTCTGGTACTACCTCAAGTTTGGTATATACGTAGTTTACAGAGACTATCGAGAGCATGTGATAGACATACAGACCGTATGAAATCTTTCCGAGGTATTGTGTTGTTTGTGCAAGCTTTGTCGAAGGTATTTCTTTTTGTGTGTCCGATGTATTTCCGTACATAGATAGTACAATCATCAGAATAGTTGTTAGGCAAATAGGTACTATGTATAGAGCAACTCCAAGCGAACCGGTAAACTTTAAATAGACTCCATACAAAAATAAGAGTACAGCAATCATTGTTGCAGTTTTTCTATACCGTGCGATTTGTATGAACATCTTCTCTTTAGCGCTGATTGACATAGCGAGGAATATTCCGATGATAAGTGCTGGTAGTGCAGAAACCAGAGTATAGCTAATATATGCCCAATCTTCCGCATGGAGATATCGTATATATATAGAGACAGCGGTTATGAGTGCAAGTACAAACAAAGAAATACACGTTGTGATTTTTTTACTTTTTCTATACCCATACAGTCCAAGTAAAAATAGAAATGGAAATATAGTATAGAACTGCTGCTCAACAGAAACCGACCAGAGTGGCGCGATTGTGACAGTACTCACCACATCTGGCAAACCTTTATATATACAAACATTTCCTAGGAAATACAGATACATCGAAGTACAGCCGAGAGCAATCGCCTTTCCTTGTATTATATAGAGTAGATAACTGATTGCAATAACTAGAAAGTACAGCGGCCAGATTCGAAGAATTCTTTTTTTAAAAAAGTGTAGGATTGAAAAGTCATTTGTTTTTTGTATTTCGCGGATTGAGAGGAATGTAATGAGGAAACCACTAAGCACAAAAAATATCTGTACTCCCAGTTCCCCATGTGCAAACCAGCGGTCTCCTTTGTCGAGGAGAATTGGGTATGTTTGTGAAAGGTCGTTCTTTGAGTTGAAGTAGGAATGAGAAATGAACACCAATATGAAGGCGTAGAAACGGATGCTGTCGAGCTTTGCGAAGTGGGGCTTCATAGGGTTATGTGTACTAGAAAATGGGGCTAGGTGCAAGGTTGGGGGTGGTGGTATGTTCTTGAATATTGATTATTTTTTTTCTTATATCCATAAATTCGATTTGAACCTGAATATCATTTTTGGCTGATATCGTGCGTGAATTTTTATTCATCGTAAATAAAATATTAGATAACTTTATAGCAGTACATTCAGATATTATTTTTCTAACTCCAGCATGGATGTACCGTATCTCGAGATTACCTATGGAGTTTAATCCGAGCTCTACACTTTTATTGTTAAATAGTAATCTAATAGATTTATCTTGAATTTCAACAGATTCAGCAATATTTAAATATTGCTGCAAAATATCTAATTTAATATATATACACTCTTTAGCTTTATAAATAAAAATTTGTTGTTGAATTTGCTTTTGTAGATACATAGATGTACTTAAAAAACCAGTCAGTAGGATAGAAAATCCTGCCATGTAGATTAAAAGCTCTATTAATGTAATACCTTTTTTTATTTCATATTTTCTATTTATTTTGAAATCCATATAATTGTTGGAATACTGCTATTAGTTGATAATAAAAGATAATCATCAGTACATTCAAAAGCTGTTATTCGGGATGCTAAATTTATGTTTAATTTTGATGCTAAAATAGTATTTTCTATTGAAAATACCTGTAATTCTCTATCTGTATTTGATGTTAAGGCTAAGAAAAAAGGCAAAGTTGAATTACTTATAATGAATTGTAAGTAATCCACAGTACCGTTTGTACGCCGTGTATCTATAAGCTTAAATGAATATTGTTCTGGCATGTATTCAAGTAAAGATAATTCTGACGAACCGACAGTTCTTCCTAGAATAATGTATGGGTAAAGATTTAAAGAACTTTTTCCATTACCTAATGTTAAAGGTGCATCATATTCTCCGATTTGAGATAAATCATTACTATATAATCGTAATTCAGGATCACCTGAGTTACTAACCAGTATTTTACTTTTAAATATCGATAATTCGTGTACTTGACCACCTATTTCAATACTAGATGTAGAACGAATTAATAAATTATCATTTCCAATAAATATTGGAAATAATTCTCCTGCCATATTATTTTTTTCAGTACCCAACATTAATTGATGATCAAATATATGTAGACTTTTTGGGATAGCACCACTTTGTGTAAGTGAATCAATTTTTATATTCTGAATTTCTTCAAACATACTCTCATTTGACGAAGAGGAATTTAAATGAAATACCTTGATATGACTGTTAATACTTGTATTAGCCACGTACAAATAATTACCAATGAGTACAGAGTCTTCAATACCGGGACCTATATCAACTTCAGCAACTACCTCGTAGGTACTCTGATTAATGACAATTAAATCTTTTTCTGAGGTTGAGGCAGAGTTAGTGGTTATTAAAAGTAAATCATTCGATAAATGATGCAGACTTGTAATTGGAGTAGAAGTCGAAATAAAGTTTAAAGTAATTTGTTTTTTAATTATCATTGAATTAATAGAGGGGTCAGTAAAATAACATACTTTTTCTCCATATCTGTATATAGGAAAATCATATCTCTGTTGGTTTATTGATTTTATTGATCGTATCTGTGCAACAGTTACAAACTCAAAAACCGAAATAAACACAATTAATGCAATTGCAAATGCGATAATAATTTCAATAAGACTAAAACCTTTTTTCATTGTAACGATTGTGTTAATTGATACATTGGTAATATAATAGACAGACATATAGACAACACCATTATCCCGACAATAATAATCAGAGTAGGTTCAATTACTTTTTGAAACCGTTCAATTGATTCTATTAAACTCTCTCTTATATGAGTGTGCGATATATCAAATACTTCTTTTAGAGAACCTGTTTTCTCTCCAGAAGAAATCACAGAGATCCAATTCTTTATTTTTTCATATATAGGTTTAGGTAATTGATTCATTGCCAATGAACAACTATTACCTTGTATTACAGTTTTTTGTAACTCTAAAAAATACTGGTGGAATTCTTTATTTTTTATTGATTCACTGGCATACAGTAAGGAGTGTGTAAGTGTTGCACCTGAGGATAATGAAACACACATTACCTGCATCCACTTTTCAATATGCCAAAGTATGTACATATCTCGAATATATATAACTTTTTGAAATATAAAGTTTTGTATACGGGTTATATATATTTGATATGTATATTTTCTTTTAATATTTAAATATATGAGGTAAATAAAAATTGTTATAATAATATCTATATACCATATACGAGTCATGTGTTCGCTTAATTTTATTAATACTCTTGTAACAATTGGCAAATCCTTCATTCCTAAAAATAGCGGACTGATTTTAGGGACAATGATTGTTAATATCATGATTAACAATCCAAATGCCATTAATAACACCAAACCAGGATATATGGTAGCGGAAATTAATTTCTGTTTTTGAACATATTGGGATTTGAGCATCTGACTAATAGATTGAGAAACTTTTTCGATTGACCCATTTTTTTCAGCAACTGCAATTAGAGATATTTCTGTGAGTGAGAAACACTTATTTAGTATATTATCTTTGAATATATCAGATAATTTCATACCATTTAATAATTCTTGATAAATGTATTGTGTTTCAAAATCAATAGAAGCATCACGAGCAGCATCACAAATAGATTGTCCAGCTTTAAGATAATAGTATATTTTTTTAAACCATAATGATCTTTGTTCTAAATTACTTAATTTCATAGTTTGATTAGGAATTTATGATTAAATTATCCAACCCTATCCGTCTAATTTCTTGAGCAGTAGTAGTATGATTAGCATACATATCCTGACAACTATCTTTCAGTAACTTATGACCATTGTCTGATAAATATTTCTCTATTTCATAAGGAGTACTTTTTCCATGAATCATTTTCTTTATAGGAATATCTACTGGAACTATTTCGAATACACCTATCCGTTCACCATAAAAACCTGAATCATAATCAAAAACTCTAACCAGTCGTTGACTAAGTATCATAGATACAGACGATGAAAGCATGTATGGTTCAATTCCAATATCAATCAATCTAGGAAGAATTGCGGCTGCGTTAGGAGCGTGTATAGTTGTTAAAACCAGATGACCTGTTAGTGAAGTTTGAATCGCGGCAAGAGCAGTCTCTTTATCTCGTATTTCACCAATCATTACCACATCAGGATCTTGGCGTAGAATACCTTTCAAGGCTTCTTTGAATCCGAAACCTGTGTCTGATTTAGCTTGTATTTGTCTGACGTTTGATAATACAGATTCTACAGGATCTTCAATCGTGACTATATTTCTTTCGATCATACAATCTTCACTGTGAACATCTTCTAAACTAATATCTTTTGCTAAATACATGAGGGTTGAGTAAAGAGTGCTCGTTTTACCTGAACCTGTTGGACCGGCAACAATAATCAATCCAGAGGTTTTATTTAGTGCAATCGTATATTGGTATATTTGCTCTTGAGTCATCCCCAACTCTTTAAATGTATTAAATTTCATAGTCTTAGGTCTCAATAACCTCAATACACAATTTTCACCATAAAATGTTGGAGCTATCGATACACGAATATCAACCCTCTCATTATTTATACGAGAGGTGTATTCAAATCTACCATCTTGGCTTTTGTCATGAATATCAGACCTTAGAGATGCTAAAACTTTTATCTTACCGATGAATAAATCTTGAAGTTCTTTATCAAAAGAATATCCTTGATGTAAAGTTCCTGCAACACGAAAACGTACACTCATAATTTTATATTGTGGATCAATATGAATGTCTGAGGCATTTAAAACTATCGCTTTCTCGATAAAAGTTGATAATAATTCGTATATATCTTTTTGAAATAAGGGTTTGTTCATTTCTGAATTAGAACATTTTCCACATACATAAAACTAAAATAAATATCAAAATAAATATCAAGAAAAAATAAACTCTTACGTTCACAGAGTTGTATTTAAATAATTCACAGTGATTTTTAATTTTAAGACAGACTAATAACAGGTGCTTTAATCTAGACCCCCCACCTCCCCCTCCCCCCAAAACTATGCTATATTCACACCATGACCGACAAGGCAAACTCAAAAAAACTACCTACAGAATCGTACAAAGGTGTGCGAGATTTTTACCCTGAAGATCTCTTTGTACAAAACTACATCTTCAACACATGGCGAAAAGCAGTCGAGTCTTTTGGATACGAAGAATACTCAGCCTCTATACTCGAAAGTACTGATATCTACAAAGCAAAATCAGGACAAGAACTTGTGAACGAGCAAACATATTCTTTCGTTGATCGAGGTGAGCGAGAGGTAACACTTCGACCTGAGATGACACCTTCACTTGCTCGTATGGTTGCCGCAAAAAAGAGAGAGCTTGGTTTCCCTCTTCGGCTGTATTCTATTCCTAACTGTTTTCGATATGAGAGACCTCAGCGTGGACGTATGCGAGAGTTTTGGCAGTTAAACGTTGACCTACTCACAAAAAAATCTTCACCTCGATATGATGTTGAGATCATACAAGTTGTATCAAACTTGATGAAAGCTTTTGGTGCAAAAGATTCTGATTTTACTATCAAGATTAACTCTCGAGTTTTTGCAAATGTATTGTATACAGAGTATTACAAACTTTCGGGTGATGCTGTTCTTGCATTTCAAAAACTGATGGATAAGAAAAACAAACTCACAAACGAAGAGTTTGAAGTTGAGTACAAGAAACTTACATCAGTTCCCTTTCTGGATTTGAACAACTCTGCAAATGTAGAAACACTTCGAGCTATTCCATCAATCAAAACATCTCTCGACATCCTCTTTGACACTATTGAGCTGTGTAAAAAAGCAGGTGTTGCTAACGTAGAGTTTGATTCGGAGATTGTTCGAGGTCTCGACTATTATACAGGTACTGTGTTTGAAGTTTTTGATACAAACCCAGAAAACAATCGTGCATTATTTGGTGGTGGTCGATACGATAACCTGATTGATATGTTTGAAGGACCTGCTGATGATTCATCTATCTCTGGAATCGGATTTGGTTATGGTGATGTTCCGATGATGAACTTCCTTGAGTCTCGAAACCTTCTACCTGTATATAACACAAAAACAACAGTACTCGTTGGAGTTTTGGATGATGCGGAAACAACCCTTGAGTACGCAGACGAAGTGACAGCAAACTTACGAGCAAGTGAAAACGTTGCGGTAAGTTACACATCTCGAAAGTATCCTGATCTCGTAAAGCTCGCTCAGAAGTTTGGTATTAAAAAAGTTGTGATGATTGGAGAGAGTGAGGTGGCAAATAAGAGTTTTGAGGTGAAGGAGATTTAATTAATTTATATCAGTTGGTGACAAAATGTCACCAACTGATATTTTACTCCTCATCCAATAAAGGGAAGGTCCCTATGCATTTTTAGGTGCATAAGGACTTGTTTCCAGCTCTATTAGTATAACAAAGATTGTTTTAGTGTCAATATAATCAAATCAACCTTGACACCCCAACCCCTTGTCGAAACCAAATCCGATTTCACCATTTAACAAAAACACCTGAAATACAGTCGTGTATCTCAGGTGTTTTCTCTTGTACAGGTAGTATAGCATATATATTATAAAACACAACATGGTACTTGACAAGGTCTATGAGTATACATAATATTAAGTAACTATGAAATTCTACTATGTCATCAAAGAATATTTAAAAGTAACATTTCAGTGTTTAGCTTATATTTATAAATTTGATAAGCGAGGTACTATCTATCGATTCGTACTCCTACTTGTCTTCCCTGTCATTGCCAATATGTTAAGTTTGGCAAATGCAAGTTTGGCTGACAACTTACAGAAAAACTTTGGTACAGGTCTCATGTCTGCGTTGACACCTATTTTTATTGTGATTATAGGAATCGAATTATTGGACGAAATATTTTCATATCTAAATCGTAATGTATCTTGGCAATGGAGAACAAGACTTCGAGTATTGCTCGAAGTAGAAAGAACCCGAAAGAAAGTTCTTATGACAATTCCATTTATCGATTCAGAAGATAACGAGCAGTTCAATCAGAGAGTCTCACTTACAGGCGACGGCTTCAGTGCGCAATTGACTCTTATTTCAAGTCTCCCATTTCTTATTTCACTCAGTGTGAATATCACATTTGGATTATATATTCTTGCTCGATTTAACCCGTGGTTTGCACTCATCACAGCACTCTGCTCAATTCCAAGCTTCTATGTCTCTTTTACAGAAATATTTGCGAAACGAAAAAACTTCGAACGACACCTTACATATCAAAGACACACTGGTGTGTATGGAAATCAATTTTCCAATTACATAAACTTGAAAGATAGTAAATCATCAGGATCAATGAATGAGATGCTTTCAATCTATCAAGAGCGACGTGAGTTTATTTTAAAAGACCAGTTTGCTATATTTAAAAAATATCTAAATATAGGACTAGTAACAAATATCTTTACTCTTTCTGTAGGTTTTTTAATTCAATACTTTGTTATCAAAGATGTTGTTTTTGGAACACTTTTAATCGGTCAAGCAACACTCGTTGTAGCACAGACTTTTAGACTCCAAGGAAACATCAAAGGTATGGCTGAATTCTTACCAGAACAGTATGAAAACGTAGTGGCTTCAAAATACTTATTCTTATACCTTGCATCAACAGAAAATGTCGAAAAATCAGATGCTCTCGTTCCAATCAAAACTTCAGAGTATATTGAATTTAAAGATGTTGTTTTTCAGTATCCAGTAGTTCGTTTTGAGGCGATGCATACCTTGAATGATGAGATAGATACAGTCTCAGAAAAATATTTTGGGTTAAAAAAGTTAGAAGTTGAGGCAGAAAATAAGAAAAAAGATAATAATTTCATACTTTCTATTCCTTATCTTAAGATATCTAAAGGAGAACGTGTTGCAATTGTTGGTAAAAATGGAAATGGTAAAACAACATTTTTACAACTTGTTTTGAATCTCTATCAACCTCAATCAGGTACTATTGAGATTTTTGGTAATGCCATTAACGAGCTTAATCAGAGTGATGTCCAAAAATATTATTCGGTACTCTTCCAAGATTATGGACAGACCAATTTTAAAGCACATGAGTATATCGGGCTTTCTGAAATACATAATCCAGATATAGAGCGTGTAAAAAAAGCAGCAAAACTTGCAACAGCCAGCGAATTTATTGAGAAATGGAAAGACACATATACACAACAATTTGGAGTATCCTTCAAAGGAGTAAAACCCTCAAAAGGTCAGTGGCAAAAACTTGCACTTGCTCGAGCTTTCTATAAAGAAGCCCCTATTATGATTCTTGATGAACCAACTTCTGCAATAGATGCAGTCTCTGCAAAAAGTATATTTGAAAATCTAGCGAAAGTTGATACCGAGAAGATACTAATCTTTGTGTGCCACAATATGGCTGACATTCCTTTAGCTGCTACCCGAATACTTGTTTTTCAAGATGGATATATTGTCGGCGATGGATCACATGAAAACTTACTTAAAAAATGTCCGCAGTATAAGGAGTTGTATGACAGCGAAATGAAACGCTAACGCACATCATGTTAAAGAAGTTGTAGTGATTGCTAAAAGTCTTGGGATGACGGTGTCAATTGTATGATTCGAAATATTCCCTCTGTATTTAAACAGTCTGTCTCTCGCATTTTCCCGTCTTGTGATAGAAGTTTCAACCTGTGATAAATTGTAACAGGTTGAAATCCTCCTTCATCTAAAATATTTCAAAATATATGTTAAATAAAAGATGAAAAAACATATGTTATACTTTTGCCTATGATATCTAAAATCCTTAAATACGGCATCGCTGGCGGAGCAGCTTTTGTACTCGATTTTATCTTAGTGTATTTTCTTTTTGCACATACAACATTGCACTATGCAATCATCGTTCCTATCGCATTTCTCTTTGGGACTTTTTTAAATTATGGCATCAATCATGTTTGGGGATTCAAAGAAACAACTCGATCTTTTAAAAAAGGATATTTTTACTTTCTGCAAATAGCCTTAGTTGGAGTACTACTCACACTTGCATTTATGACGGTCATGATTGAATACATGCATGTCGACAAACTACTCGCACGCATCATCGCTGCTGGACTTGTATTTATATGGGGATTTTCTGCTAACTATTTTCTAAATTTTAAAACACATAAAACCAAATCATCAAAAGCAAAAGACATGCTACAATAATCGTCATGAAAAAAGTAGTACTCGACATCGAAACCCAGAATACATTCGCCATGGTTGGAAAGAACGACCCAACAGCACTCGACCTGTCTATTATGTGTATTTACGAATCTGCTACCAATAAGTATTCAAGTTACACTATAGAAACACTACCAACTCTGTGGCCCATCCTTGAAGCGGCTGATGTGATCATTACATATAACGGTGATCACTTTGACCTCCCTATTTTAAACAAGTACTACAACGGAGATTTAACCAAATTTAAACATATTGATTTATTAAAAGAAATTCAAAAAGTTATTGGTCGACGTGTAGGACTGGACTCTGTCGCACAAGCTACACTCAACAAAGGAAAAAGTGGTAATGGACTTGAAGCTATTACTTGGTGGAAAAAAGGCGAAATTCAAAAGATTATTGATTATTGCATGGTCGACGTAGAGGTTACAAAAAACGTATATGAATTCGCTATGAAAGAGCAGAAACTTTTTTACATGGATGGCAAAGAAAAAAGATCAGTACCTCTTGATACACGAACGTGGGAAAACTCATCAGAACAGGATGTACGTATGACGTACAGTTTGCCATTCTGATACATTTGATATACTTATTTATATGGAACATACACATCATACGGCTGAACATCATGATCACTCACATCATCATCAAAAGCCAAAAAAAGATAAAAGTATTTATATAGTACCTGCAGCTATTGTACTTGCCGGAGCCTTGATTGCATGGGGAATTTTTGCACAAAAAAGTTCAAGTACAGAAGCTTCAACACAGGGAAAAGATTTGATTAGTGGTGCACTCGCAGAACCAGCAGTTGAAATAGCACCTGTAACCAATGCTGATCATCTTCTAGGAGATAAAGATGCAAAAATTGTATTGATAGAATATTCTGATCTTGAATGTCCATACTGTAAGGTATATCACGAGACCATGAAAAAACTTTTTGCGGAGTATGAAAAAACTGGTCAGGTGGCTTGGGTATACCGACATTTTCCTCTCTCATATGGAGAAAGAGCGTTACACAAATACGCAGCTAAAGAGGCTGAATCAACAGAGTGTGTGTACGAACTTGGAGGTAATGCAGCTTTCTGGAAATATACTGACTCTATCTATGCAACAACAAAATCAAACGATGGACTCGATCTTTCAACTATGCCAGCACTTGCAGAAGCTGCAGGTGTAGATAAAGTAAAATTTCAAGCATGTATCGATAGTGGTAAGTATGCAGCAAAAATTAAAGAGGCATACGAAGCAGGTTTGAAAGCTGGTGCTCAAGGAACTCCTTACACTGTGATTCGATACAAAGGACAAAATATTCCTCTTGTGGATGCACAAGGGCAAGGTCTTGGAGCACTTCCTTATGATGTCTTCAAGAAAGTTATCGATAAAATGCTTGCTCAAAAATAATCAGAGCAGGGCTCCGAGGTATTAATCGTTAATAAAACACCGCTCAATCGACGCGGTGTTTTATGTTATAATTTGCTGTATGCAAAAATATATTTCTCTTCGGGTTAGTACAGCTCTCTATCTTTCTGTTTTCTTTCTTGCTCTGCATCATGTATTCGTATATTTTGCTAACGCATCAGTGTTGGAATTCTTTTTTGGATTACACACTCTTCAGGTATTAACTGTTTATGGTGTAGCTTCAATTATAGGTATTAGTATGTTCATACTGCTTTCAAAGCAGAACAAAGTGAGTACCAAAAAACAGTTATACATGGCAACTTTAAGTGAGATAACCTGTCTTTGTATTATGTATATAGCGACAGCTACTCATATGTTTACTCCTAGTATTGCTTTGCCTCTCTACATAGTCACATTTTGTATTCATCATCTACTTACCCCATATATTTTATACAATCTTGATACCCTTTTTGAAGCATACACACATGCAGCTGATCGGGGAAAAGGTCGAGGAATATATTTGACTATGTGGAATCTGCCATTTGTTGTTGTACCACTTCTACTAAGTACATTGAGTATGCAATCATTACCAATCGTATATTTGATTTCAGTATCTATTCTCTTTCCTTTTATCTTGACTGTGTCTGCATATCTACAAGATCCAAACATACAAGAACATACAATTGCTATACCTAGTACACAAACAAGCTTTCTCTCTAAATTAAAAATATTTTGGAGCGATCGATTAGACAGACTATCTTTTATCACGCAAACGACCTTACATCTGTATTATGGGGTCACAGGTGTATTACTTCCCGTATATTTGTATAACAGATTCGGATTTGACTGGGGACAGATTGGCATACTTCTCGCTGTCACCATGACACCTTTTATTCTTACGCAAATTCCTTTCGGGGAAATAGAAGACAAGCGACATAACGAAAAGTTTTTCTTCATTCTTGGAATCTTAGTAACTATACTATGCACTACGCTGGCAGCCTTTGTGAATCCTTCCATTGCAGGTGAAAGAAGCTTCTTTTTATTGATGTTCTTTTTATTTTTTGCTCGTATTGGATGTGGACTTATTGAAATATCTACCGAAAGTATATTTTATAAACACGTAACAGAAAGAGATTCATTTGCTCTTCTTATGTTTAGATCTGCTCGATTGATTCCATATGCACTTGGATTATTCGCAGCTTTTTGGATATAAGATTAGCTTATTGTACTATAGGAATAATCTCACCAACCCCAAGACAAGAGTTATATCGAGTCACTTCTATATTGTATTCTTGAATCTTTTTCTTCAGCATATCGAGTCGAATATTATAGGCACCTACTCGTGCATTGTATGTATCCAAAAATTCCTTGCCTTTTTTTTGTTCAGGATCGGCTTCAATTTCAGATGCCATGTATTGCAACTCTTGTTCTTCGCCTTCTAATTTAAACTTTTCAGAATCAATTATTCTTTTAATATCTTGACTTACCGTAGGACATACAGGTAGAGGTTTCCCGAAATGTTGTACCGCCAACCATACAGTGGATCCTTTATAGTCCCCTTTCACAATTCCGATTCCAAGTTCTGTAAATTTTGCATTTAAAATATTTTCTCGGTGAGTTGGACTATTCATCCACGCATCGACTAGTCTTTTATCACTTCCAAAATCCCCAAGTGCTAAGTTTTCTCCTACGATTTGAAATATATACCCTTTCTCTTTTACCAGGTCAACAGCAATTTTTCCATCAAGAGAAGTGTGCTCAAAATATTGTCTATCAAGCATATCATTCGCTTTTTTAAGTGCAGATGCTGATAGTTTCTTTTGTGGGGATAAAGGTTCGAGCCCAGCCTTTTTCCTTTCATTATTTGTATACCGAATAATCCCATCAATACTTAATTCTGCAGGATTGGTATGTTGGTTTTTTACTGTACTTTCAAAGCTTTTAACCGACGTAGCTGTACTTGTTGATCCAAGTTCTCCGATAAAATCCTGATTGTTGATTTGCTTATAAATAGAGTCCCTATCCCCTTGAGGAGCCTTCTTAATATCTTCCCCAAATGACTTCAGGTTATTTACCATGTTATGAAGGCCTTCACCTATATGTATATTGGATTTTTGAAGCAAAAATAAACACAAAAGAATCACAAACAAGTATATAGTGTATTTGATGAGCCGTATCATTGGTATTAACTATATACTGATTTATATTTTTTTACCAGATGATAGATGTTTTATTTCAAAACACATAAACATAGGAATCTCCTTTCGAGACTCATCTTCCATCCGCTTTTTTGGACCTTCTTCACTGATTTTGTGAGATATCCATTCCTCTATTCGACTGATGCATAAACCATGTTTAGCAAATGTTTTTGCATAAAATTGCAGAGGATGATGAAAAGAAAATGTTTCTTCAGTCTTTTTACCCGCAGCTGAAAGACCTGGATGCATATCAATAACAAACTTTTTATCACTCATATATGTATACACTACACGACCTTGCGCATTACGATCTCTTGAGAAATACCAATCACTTTGTTTTGGAACTCGAAATGACGGATGATTAATCACCGCTACAAATCTTCCGTCCGTACTCAATACTCTTTTTACTTCAGCAATCACTTCATCAAGATTACTCATGTTTTGTAATGCAAGAACCGAGTATCCAAGATCAATACTTTCATTTTTAATATGACCGAGTTTTGCAGCTTCTGTATGCGTCAAGGTAACAATTCTACCTAGATCTTTCTCTGCAATAGTAAGTAATTCTTTCGAAACATCTATCCCTTCGAGTTGAATCTTTTTTGGCCCAGCAGCATCTATAACCATGTTCAAGAAATATCCTTGGCCACATCCAAGTTCAAGTATTCGTGCATCAACAGGCATATCTTTTATAGACAAAAGACGCATCAAGTTTGGTGCAATCACTTTTGCTTGATACGTATTTTCATCTTGTAAATATTCATCATACCATGAAGCCACTTCACCCCATGAGGTTGGATTATTTCTTTGTGGGTGTTTTTTTTGCATTGACTACTGGTTTCATTGTCTTCTTGATTTCCGCTTGCACATTTTTCCATTGTGATTTAAGTTCTTGAGCGATTGCAGTTACATCCTCTACAGTCATTCCTTTTACTTTTTTGTATTTTTCTCCAAGTTCATCGATCACACGATTATAGATTTCTTGATTGACCTCTTTCGCTCGCTCTAACTTTTCAAGTATCTCTGCTTTCATTTTAAATGCCCAACTTTTAATATGCTTCAAACTCTGCTTCCCTTTCTTAGTATTAAATAAAAAGTTTGCTCCGAGAGTTGCGGCCACTAGAAGTCCGGTTACACCTGTAGCGATTGCAACTTTTTTCATTGTTGATGTTTTTTCTGTATTTGTTTTATTTGACATGTACTAAGTATATCACACTTACTTCTTGGCAACCTTTTTCTCTACCTTTTTCTCTACCTCCTTCTTTTTGGTAAATAGTCCCACCACAGAGAGCAGTAATGGCAAGCTTTTTTGAGCAATAGAGGCTGCTTTCGAGGTTTCTATCTTATCTGAGGTCTTATCGACCATTTTCTCTATTCGAGTTGAGACCGTTTTTACTGCCTTCAAAATTCGTAGGAAAATAAATAATAAAATAAGCAACAAAATGATCCCAACCACAACTGCAATAGTTGTGACGAAGAAAAAAGTATTTGCATGTGTAAGTGTAAGATCTTGCATATGTATATAATATACCTTTTTGGGATGAATATCACCCCAATGCAGAACATCGAGATATTAGCTATCGACAACCAGCACCCCACAATCCTGCCTTTGTCGTTTTCGCATCCTTCTCAGCTTTTACGTATTGCAAATATTTTTCATATGGATGCTTGTATAGATACTGATACGCAAATCCATCGCGTATCATCGATAAACCAACATCAGTTGAAGTTCCAACAACTACATATCGAAGTAATCGCCCGTACTTATCTATTTCACCTTGCGACTTATCAACTACCAACTGTACAGTACTTCCTTGCGGTAAAAGATTTTGCAAATGAAGTGATGCTTCTTTTCCAAAACACTCGACCGGTTTTCGCGGATCAACAGACTCTGGTGCATTGATACCAAGTATTCGTATCTTGAGTGTAGTACTTGCTGTTTTAACAACTACAGTGTCTCCGTCAACTACTCTGTCAAGGGTAAATTCTGATTGCGGTATAGGTAACGCAGGCTTTACTATGTTTGAATAAATGATCAACTTATGAGGTGTATTACGACTGCTCTGTATAAAAAAATACAAAAACAAAACTCCAATAATCACAACAAATGATATTTTATAGAGTTCTTTTCGCATTGGTTTACTCAATAGCTTCGATTATATCTTCAACTGCAGCAGCCTCTATAGCCGGCACATCCCCAGCTTTTCCAAGCTTCTTTTCTATCGCTCGACTTCGCACCATCGCAGACTCAATAGTGTTTCCAGCCTCTTGTAGTTTTTTATGTGTTTTCTCAAGTATGTCACCAAACTTTCCAAACTCTGTTTTTACACCATTCAAAATATCCCATACTTCACTTGATCGCTTTTGGATTGCAAGTGTTCGAAATCCCATATTCAAACTATTTAAAATAGCTTGTATAGTAGTCGGACCTGTAATGATAACCTTATACTCTCGTCTGATAAATTCAAACAATCCAGGAATTCGAAGCACCTCTCCATACATACTTTCAACTGGTACAAACATAATTCCAAAATCTGTTGTGTGTGGAGTGTCTATATACTTTGTGTGAATATCTTTGGCTTCACCTTTGATACGTGTTTCAAATACTTTTCGCATCTCTTCTATTGCTGACAGATCAGCACTCTCCTGTGCTTCGACAAGTTTTTGATATGCATCAAGTGGGAACTTAGCATCTATCGGTAACCAGATATGATCACTCTCACCACTTCCTGGAAGTTTGATTGCATACTCAACTGCGTCTCGACTTCCCTTTTTAGTCATCACATTTTTCTCATATTGCTCAGGTGTCATCACTTCCTCAATCAGGTTTCCAAGTTGCGCCTCACCCCATGTTCCTCGTGTTTTTACATTGGCCAAAACTTTTTTAAGATCACCTACACCAACCGCAATAGTTTGCATTTCCCCCAACCCTTTGTGTACTTGATCAAGTCGGTCTGATACAAGTTTAAAAGATTCACCAAATCTCTTTTCAAGTGTAGCGTGCAATTTTTCATCAACAGTTTCTCGCATCTGATCAAGTTTATGTGAGTTGTCTTGTTGAAGTGATGTAAGTTTATGCTCGACAGACTGAGTCAAAGTTGTCAAAGTTCCTCGAAGTTCTTCACGTGTATCTTTTTGCCCTGCTTGAGTTTCTACTCGGTTTCGAGACATTTCATCTTTCAATACTGACTCAAGGCGAAAGAGCTCCTTTTTAAGGTCTTCAGTTTCTTTGTTGTTTGTGGGTTTAGCGATCTTGCTGTACAAAACAGCAAAAACAACTACTACTATGACGATGTTGGCTATCAAAAGGGATATCATGTGAGTAGTATATCATAATGGAAAATCCTATTTTAGACTTAAAAAACAAGGTATTATTTTATCTTTTCTCCTGATTTCCTTTACCTACCTATTGCTACCATGATCGAATCACCTCAACATACAAACATATTTATAAAATAAAAAGGTTAATTCGAGACTACTATGATCTGGAAACAGGTGTTTATATTGATAAACATACTGAATTATTAAAAATATCTACTAACCCTAAAATATATATTTCAAGAATGGCACTGAAACATTTTGTAGAGAGAAGAAAGGAAGAGATGTGTCACAAGGGTATAGATACTGTATTATCTCGATTATATTTTGCCATAGAAAATTTGGAACTCACTGTGAGAAACTTTTATACTTGCGAGTATTTCTATCCAAATAAATATATCTACTCTAGAAGATGTGAAGAGGATTTCTCTTTAAGAGTTGTTACTGAAATTAAAAAAGATGTATTAGAAATAAAATCAATTCACTATAGGTTATATAAAAAAATTCAGCCCGAAGACTGAATTCTTTTATATAGCCGGGATGTCGGCTTGCATCCTTGAGTACCCAAACAATAAAGTTTGTGTCCGCAGCGGCCGTTTCTGTCGTCAAGCTATGTCCACATAGTATCCAAAGTCGACACCGCTGTCAAACTACAAATCCTGACTATGTGTCACCGCCGCAACCTCAGATGACTTTCCTGTCTCACTGGCTGGAGTATACTTTCCTTCCAAGGCCAATGTATTCATCAAAAGTCTATCTTTAAGGATTGCTCGAGCCTCGTCCATCGCTTTCATATTAGCAGCAAAGAAATGCAATACTGGATCTTGGATAGCTCGTGAGTATGAGTAAGTCATAGGAAAACCATAATTCCCTATCTTCATAATCTCTGAGAGATTTTCTGATGCTTGCACCGGAGTTTGTCCACCTGATAGAAATACAACACCACCAATATTTTTTGGCACACTTCCATGCAACACTTCAGATGTAACTTGCGCTATTTCTTGCGCAGTTAACACTTCACCACTTTTCTTTCCAGAAAGTGTCATCGATGTTTTAAGAATAACCCCTGTGAGATCTACTCGATACAAGGCAAGCTCACCAAACAAGTGAGTAAGTGTTCGAATCATCACTTCTTTTGTCTCATGTTGTAAATGTTCACCCTCATACAACACTTCTGGCTCAACCATAGGAACAAGACCAGCACTTTGTGCAATAGATGCATATAGTGCGAGATTTCTCATGTTTGCTTCTATACCCTCATCTGTTGACCCACGTACATCCACAACTGCTCGCCATTTACAAAAACGTGCACCGAGAGCATAGTACTCTTCCATTCGTTCTTTCAATCCATCAAGACCAAGTGTAAGTTTTTCTCCAGGAAAGTTTGGTAAATCAAGAAGACCTTTATCAACTTTGATTCCAGGAATGATTCCATGCTCTCTCGAATACTCAGCAAATGTTTTTCCATCAATCATTTGCCGAAACGTTTCATCGTGATAAATGATTCCACTAATCTCGTTTGATAACTCAGGAGTTCCAATAAGGAGTGATCGGTACGCCAATCGGTTTTCTTCTGTTAATGGAATGCTTAATGCTTCAAATCGTTTATGAATAGACGCAACACTTTCGTCTGCAGCTAGTATGCCTTTTCCGGGTGCAAAAAGCTTGGCTATAGTGTCGTGTAGTGTCTGTGTGTGTGGGTTAGGTTGCATGAAGATTATTATAATATAAATGAGTAAAAAAGGCTTATGTTGTTGGTATATATGGGTATATTGACATTTTATAGTCTCTAGTGTATAATATAGTAGTAATCAGAAGGTAGAGAAAGTCTCTTACCCTGATGCAACTTCCAACCAATCCAGACCTTTATGAAAGAATCAATTCAGTTAGCCCTCTTGGCACTCATCGCCCTTTGTGGCTGCTCCTGTACGGTCCGTGTGAACCACGGACCTGCTGGACCTCCTCAACAGGGTTATTACAGCCGTGGAGGTCAACAGCCTCCTTGGGCACGTCCGGAGCGTGATCCATACGGATACAACCGGCCGCCTGATGGAACTGCCTCATTTATGGGGCAATCCACCAACTCGATCGGTTATGACGAGTGGCGGTGGCGGACCCAAAACTTCCGTCTCCCACCAGGGAGCGGAGGGTATCGTTCAAGCCCATAATTGAACCCCCCCGAGTGCCTCGCACTCAAAAACACCTAGTGAAGCTCTTCGCAATCCGCGAATCTTCTCTAGGTGTCTTTTATTTTATCCTGCGGATATAAGTGTTCCCTTAAACTTTAATATACCGTCGGATCGCAAGATAACTTGAAATAGAACCAAGTGCAGCACCCATAACCACAAGCGCAAGGATGATTATTGCGAGATTATCTTGATAATAACTAAACAAGTTCATACCTGTTCCCAACTTCTCTGTCCACACTCCCGCAGAATGAGTTAAAGGTAAAAGTATAAGTACGGTCACAATCGCTGACACAACTCCATACAAGATACCAACAGTCACAAACGGACCACGAATATACGCTTCACTTGCACCAACAAGACGCATTACAGAAATCTCTTCTCGGAAAATATAGATTGCAAGACGAATAGTGTTAAACGTTATTAAGATAGATACGATAGCAAAGAAAATTGCTACCAATATACCAAGCTTGTTTGATGCATTGATGATTCGTGAAAGCGCGTCAATAGCTTGCTTGTTCTTTGCATAGTTAATCTTATCAATAATATCTGCATCAGATATCCCTGTATCTTTTCGTTTTAAATATTCAACAATTCCATCATATTGTGAAGGATCTTTTGCTTTGATATTAATACTTGCAGGTAGTGGGTTTTCACCGATTTCATTTAAAGCTTGTAGAGTCGCCTCTTCATCTTGATGTCGTTCTCGAAACGTATCATATGCTTGTTTCTTTGAAATGTATTCAACATCGGCAACTTCAGGAAGTTTTCGAAGTTGTTCTGCAACCACAAGTACTTGTGACTCTGTTGCTGTTTTTACAAAATACACGTTGATATCAACCTTACTTTTAATATTTTCAAGAGTTGACGAAAGCACAACTCCAGAAAAGATAATGGCTGCGATAACTGTGAGTGTTACAGTCATGATGAGTACAGATGCAAGGGAAACCGAACCATTTCTCCAAAAACTAATAACTCCTGATTTTATTGTACGTTTGATTTTTGTGAACAGCATATGTATTGTAAAAAATAATTATAAAATGTATTTACCTTCAGTACTATCCAGTGCAACTCGCCCATCTTTGATAGTGATCACTCGTCGCCCCACATTGTCAATAACACCAACGTTGTGTGTTGTAAGTAAGATGGTAGTACCGAGATCGTTAATCTTTTTCAAGAGTTGAATAATCTCATACGTTGTCAGAGGATCAAGGTTTCCCGTTGGTTCATCAGCAATGATCATATCTGGTTGATTTACAATAGCTCGCGCAATAGCTACTCGCTGTTTCTCTCCACCTGAAAGTTCATCTGGAAAACTATGAGCTTTATGCTTTAGACCTACAAGCTCAAGCGCATGTGGCACATCAGCAAGGATGGCTTCATCATCTACACCTGCTGCCTCCATAGCAAAAGCTACGTTTTCATATGCAGTCTTGTCAGGCAATAATCGAAAATCTTGAAAGACAGTTCCAACTCGTCTTCGATATTCGTTCATATGCCTTCTTTTTAATTTATGAATATTTAGGTCTTCAAAAAAAACATCACCCTCTGTTGGATTCTCTTCTCCTAAAATAAGTTTAAGGAGTGTTGTCTTTCCTGCACCTGACTGCCCAACTATAGATACAAACTCTTTTGGTTTGATGTGAATATTAATATCTTTTAGCGCTATATCACCTGTATGATATAGTTTGGTTACATTATTGAACTTCAGCATATGGGATTAATTGTACCACATCTAACAACCATGCAAGCTATTGCATAGTAAGAATACTATTTAGTAAACCCAGTGTCCTGCATAAGCTTCATCAAATGCTCACGATGTTCTTTCATGACAATCATAGTAGCTTCGTTTTGTCCTTTCCCTTTCTTTATCTCTTCTTGAATCTTCTCACCAATCTTTTTAAAAAAATCAGGATCTTTTTCTACCAATGTCAAAATCTTCTGTTGCTGTTCCTCTGGAACACCTTTTAGTTGTCTTTTTAATAATTGTTTTGTGAGAAAATCTTTAAAGAATGCCATGCTTCTACTTTAGCAGAATCAACTTAACTTCAGCAACTATACGATCATATGTTTGGAGTGATATAATAGCGTTTTCTGGATCCTTACCTTCTAGGTAACTTTCGGCTTTATGTAAATACTTTTTAGCATCTATTAATAAATCAGATGTTGATGCATTTGATTCGAGTTCGGCAAGTTCTACTTTGTCAGCTTTAATACGGTCAGCAAGAGTGATGGATGTACTTGCAGTTGAAGATGCTTCAGTCGTAGCTAAAGTCTCTTTTTTCTCAAGTATAACTCGTAGATCAGTAGCGGCAGCAACTTCACTTTGCACAGCGGGTGCGAGCTTATATAATTCATCTGCTTTCAATGCAGTTTCAAGTGTTAATACAATCTCTTTAGCTTCTGTAATCTTGTTTTCTCTTACAAGAGCAGCAACTTGGTTTCGGATAGATTTTGCCCCTATTGAAACCTCTGATACTAATGCAGCTTTTTCTACAGCACTATTTCCTGAAGCGTCAATCGATTTTAATGAAGAGATATCTTTTGTTGTTTTTGATAGAGAATTTCGCAACTGAGCAGATACTTGTGTAAGTTTAACTTCTGCTCTTGTATTGTTAAAGTCTTCAAATGCAAGTTGAGTTCTCACAATAATATCTTGACCATACTGTAGTCCGATAAATCCTAGGATAAATGCAGGTAACACGTATACTGCATACCGATTAAACATAGACATGAATGGAGATCGGACCGGAACTGTTTTGTATGTCGTACCAGTTTGATTTTCAAATACAGACTTTAAGATCTTCGCTTTTTCATCCACAGACAAAGACACCGATTTGTTCAATCGCATTTTTTCAAGATTATGTAGAATGTCGTTGTTGTTAATTGGCATTGTGGTGTTTTTTAAACAAATGTTCTTTAAAAATATATGTTATGAATTGATGGACTTTTTAAGTGTCTCGATAGTCCGATGCAGTTTAACCGAGACAGAGTTCTCTCTTTCGTTTAGGGTTGTAGCTATGTCAGATACTGACATACTTTCGAAATATCGCATGTATAAAAGCTCTTGTAGTTCAGGTTTTAGAAGTTGAATGTGTTTTAACAGTTCTTGAAACCCTATATCGGTTTCTGTTTTACCAAAATCATCATGATCCGAGTTGATCTCGTCATACCCCTGCTCTATCAAGTTATCAAGAGAGTAAGTTTTCTTTAATCGATATTGATCGACGATAGCATTTCTAAGTGATCGGAAGAGAAAAGCTCGATGATTAAGTTCTTGGTTAGATTTTAAATCTCGAACTTTTCGGAGGTATGTATAGTATTTAGTAAAAATGTCTTGCACAACATCCATAGCCTTTTCCTTATCTGTAAGACGGAAAAGTGCAAATCTAAAGAGATTATCTACATATTCATTGTATATATTTTCAAAGAGCTGATTAAAGCCTGCTTCTGAAATTGACCATATATCATGGCTTTTTAAGCCCTGTTGAGAAGAATCTTCCATATTGGATTGATGATATAATGAGTCCGTTTTCATATAAGATAACGTGTCGTATCAGTATATATTACATGATTTTAGGGGTTTTGGGTATCTCCCAATATCTGCTATGCTCTATATATGCATATAACTTCTGCCCGTTTTATCAAAGGGGTCACCAACGACCATAACTTAATACAGGATGAGATACCGCAAGTAGCCTTTGTAGGTCGATCAAACGTGGGTAAATCCTCAGTTATCAACACTCTTATGGGCCGAAAAGACCTTGCTCGATCAAGCTCTCGACCTGGTTTTACCAAAGAAGCCAACTTTTTCTTGGTAAACGAAAACACATATATAGTAGACCTTCCAGGGTATGGTTATGCCAAGGGATCAAAAGAAGACCAAGCAAAAATCATGCTCCTCATAGAGTGGTATGTATTTCACCCTGACATTACTCAGAAAAAGATAGTTATGATAGTTGATGCTAAGGTCGGATTGTCTCACGATGATGTAGCAACTTTGAAACAACTTGAGGAGCACGGGAAAAATATTATCATAGTAGCCAACAAGATTGATAAACTAACTCAAGGTGAAAAGATTAAAGCCTTGAAGGCAGTTACCGATCTGACCGTAGGTCATACAGTTATTCCCTATTCTGCAGAGAAAAAGATTGGAGTTGAGGAACTCCGAAGTATTGTGTTTGGTTAGATTTTGAAATTACCAATCAAATGTTTTTGCAACTCATCGGCTGGACGTTTCTTACCTCCATGCTTACCGTTGAAAGCACCTGATGCATCAACCCCACATGTTTGCATCACCGCTTTCTTCCCTCCTGGATGCTGATTGATAAATGAAGTGAAGTCATACACGTATCCATTTACAATAGACCAACAGTCTGTAGATGTGGCATGTAGTGCTACATCAGCTGTTGTGTATGTTGGTAGAGTCGTTGTTGCAACCATAGGAACAGTTGTTGTGACTGTCATATCTTCCGACTTTCGTCCGAAGATAAATATTGCCGCAATAGCAACAATAATAAGCACTGTTATAAGTGTAAATACTTTCTTTTGTGTGTTCATGTTCTTATATTATCACAATTAAAATTTCACACTATTTACAATTTCATCAAACTCTTTGCTATACGGACTGCTTGTTGCATTGAAGTTATACTGCTGTTCTACAGAGATAAATTCTTGTTTGTTATTAAGTAACATAGTGACTCGATGGTTATTATGATTTTCTCCAAACGTATGAGTAATCTCCAGTGAATCATATCCCGCTCTCTTTACATATACTGCGCCTTCGAAATCTTTTGCATTTCGGTTTGAATACCCTGCTGCAATATCAGCGAGTATTTGTTTGTTTGAATATCCTTTGTAGTTTTTTGCACTGTCTCGAACAACTGTGATACGTGACCCTGTTGTGATGTTTTGGAAGTCGTTTTTGGGTGAAGAAAAATCTGGAGTTTCAAATGTGACCGCGTTCGGATAGATAGCGTGCACAATAAATGAGGTTGGGTAGTTCACTTCAAATCCAGCTTTTTCAGCTGTATAGGTTGTATACTCTGGGGTTGTTGAAGTTGCGACTGGAACTTCAACTGCTACAGGTGCAGGTTTTGGGCTGAGTTTGTAAAATCCTATGATGACTATGATGATCACGATAAGGAATAGAGCGAATTTGGCTGTGGTTTTCATATGGGACAATGGTACCTTATTACTTACTATCCGACAAATACCGAAATAACGACACGCTATTCCATATTTAACTCTAAGCATATAGCCTCACTCGAGCGTATCAAAAAGTGATAACTTTTGCAGATTTTAATTACAAGCAGACATAACTTTTATCGAACACATTCTGTCTCCAAATCCATCTGTGCTTTTATTTCCAAAGCTCGAGCCATGATATGATCACCTATCTCTCCCCAATCGAAATACTGCTTATAGTCTTTAGGGTCAATGAGTTTGATTTCAGT
>JACCDR011470712.1_pt1 | contig 37984 bp, 47 predicted proteins | sample 7446431 | NCBI WGS metagenome assembly JACCDR01 (sample SAMN15323443, study PRJNA562643) | freshwater metagenome | isolation source: river surface water | place: USA:Blue River Watershed | collected 2017-08-17 | reverse complement strand
CTACTATCAGAGGCAGTAGACTACGACCTTGTAACACACGACTTCGGTACACCGCAAATCGTCGCCCAAACCAAGGCTGTACCCATAGAAGCTATCAATAAACTGTTTGGAGACGAATAGATAATCAAAACTGATTATGGTATAATGTATGCGATCTTAAAACTATACTTGCTTTTTCAAAACTAGGGGAACAGAACTTGGCGGGAAGTGGGAAACTCCTGCGGTATTGATATACAAAATATATAACACTATCGCCCCGTCCATGTACCTTATACTCCGAAAACTCTCGTATAACCCTCCACAGACCGAAACCACCAACTATTTATGATGTCTGTTTTACGTAGAGGCACGACTACATCCGTCGTGTTCTGTTCCCCATTGTCATTACCTCACAAGAAGCCCGGTATCCTCCGATATTGTCTTGTGGGGTGTTGAGAGTAACTGTCATTTTAGATAATGAACGGAGAACATAAATGCCAAAGACCAGGGGAATAACGCCCAAACAGGCAAAATTCGTTAGAGGAATAGTAGAGGGAAAAACTCAAACTCAGGCTTATATAGATGCTTACGATACAAAGGGTCATATACCTACGGTGGAAGCAGAAGCCAGCAAGACTATAAGGAAGCCACAAGTCAAGGAAGCACTACTTGAAGCTATGACACGTAAGGGTATTTCTGCGGACTCAATAGCACAAACAATACAAGATGGATTACAGGCTACTAAGATAGTCACGTCACCTACAGAACCAGATAGAGAGGTAGCTGATCATCCAACCAGACACAAGTTTTTAGAGACAACACTCAAAGTAGTTGGAGTTACGACAGACAAAGAGAGTGGCTCGATCAATAACTTTGGAAACATGATAGTAACTAAGGCGGATAAATATGCAGACTAGCCCCTATGAAAAGTCTGCTCTATTTATAGAGAACGAACTGACAATCATAGACAAGACCGGTACTGAAGTAGATTTCATGCTTAACCCGATACAAAGGAAGTTTGTACAAGACGCACAAGGCAAAGACATTATTCTAAAGGCTCGACAACAAGGCTTCTCATCATTTATCCTCGGAGCGTTTACTAAAGACTTTATATTCAAAGAAAACAGTTTATCCGTCGTGCTCGCAGACATCGCAGACAACTCACAAGACCTACTTGCGAGAGTAAAGCACTACATCAAAGCGTTTGAACACAAGAACAACACCAAAGTCCCTCTCAAGTACAACTCTAAGTACGAACTACAGAACGCTTATAACGGTGCTAGATACATTATCGGTACAGCAGAGAATACCGAGTTTGGACGCTCAAAGACTATAACCAACCTACACATGAGTGAGGGAGCGTTCTATAAGCACTTCCGCAAACTCCACGCATCGGCAGGAACGGCACTTGTGCCTAACGGACGTTTTGTAGTAGAGACGACAGCTAACGGGTTTAACGACTTCAAGACTTTTTGGGATGAGTCGGTAAACGGTGAGACAGGCTTTACGCCACACTTCTACAAAGCATCTGATTTCTACTCACAAGAGTTCCTAGAGGGTGAGAAGAAGCGTCTCGGTAGATTATTCCAGCAGGAGTACCCTGAAAGCCCAGAAGAAGCGTTTATTACGTCAGGCGAGCAATACTTCGATCAGGAGGCATTACGAGAACTATTAGCACAGACAAGGGAGGTGATGAATGCTTGATTTCATAGATACATCATTCAGTAAATACAACCAGCGAGCGATTGGTATAGAGTTGGCAAAGTACTTCTTTAGGGGTCGTTTTGCATTCAGGCTAACAATCAAGCTTTGGAGGCTATATATCAACTTCAGTACCGTTAGAACAATCAAGCTGGAGCGATGACAACATGAAGATATCCGTGACCCACATAGAACAAAAGACATCCACTACTCATATGTCGCTGGAGAATGACCCCAACATACAGAAACTACCCTCATTGGTTAACTCAGACCTGCTTGAATACTATTGGGAAAACTACGCATATTGCGAGAGATGTAATCGACCAACTAAGACCTATGACCAGAAACAGGTCGAGTGTAAGTACGAGGAAGTAACTACGTTATGAGCTTTCGTCGCTACCGCACATACGAAAAAGGTGAGTTCATCGTTGTAGGTGTGGATACATCGTGGGGCGGAACGGACTATTCATGCGCTCAATTCCTCAGTAAAACAAAACTAGACATACCTACTGTTTATCACTCAAGGGTGTTAGCTACAGAGATGACACCACAAATACACTTAGAACTAGAAAGGATATACGATGAAACAGGAGTTAAGCCAGTATGTGCGTTCGAGAGAAATAATGGAGGAGTGGCGGAAATCGAACGCCTTGCAACGCTTAATCGAGATGGTAAGTACCGCATATACCAAGAGAAAAGTAACGTCGGCTCGATGGAGACAACGGAGTCTAGCGTACGGCTCGGATGGACTACATCATCCAGTTCTAGGCCTACTATGCTCTCAATGCTTAAAGAAGCTATTGATAACCGACTCATCAGAGTCTACGACAAGCCCACGATTACGGAAATGTTCTCATTTATCGTCAGTCAAACCTCAAGCTCTTGGAAAGCCCAAGCAGAACAAGGAGCGCATGACGACTTAATCATGGCGTTAGCTATTGCATGGCAACTATATCAATCAGAAGAACCAGAAAAGACAATTCAATCTAACAGGCCTCGTGCAAGGAGACTAAAACTTCATGTCTGAACTCATAGACATATCCGACGATATGACCCCAACTTTTTTCAAAGACCCATCAATCAAGAGGGGGTGTATCCTCACATTTAACCAAAATGGAGTCGTGCGTTATTTCAAGATAATCAGACTGAACCGAAAAGAACGTGTGTGTAAGGTTCGTGAAACCATAATCTTCACAGGTGAAGAGATAGATAAGATGAGCGACAAAACATACCAGAAGCTATTGACGGGGGGCAACAATGTATAAGCCTAGATTCGGTAAAGTAAGAACGATCGAGGTCGTGGAAGGACAGCCAACGGTGATACGAACGGATACATACTATGATGGCGAGATAACAGGTAGCAGAGTTGAGATTGAAGAGTCGGTCGAGGTAGATGAAAAGTCACTTGTGACCGAGTTGTTTGCCACAGCAGGACTTTATCGCAAGATACACTCTAAGAAGATAGACGTGACTATTGAAGCTGGCGATGATTTCAAGCCCAAGAGAATACTCCGCAAATGGACGGAGAAGTACGACAAGAACGGAAGGTGACTTGTCAAGCTAAAAGTGATATAATCATTATGAAATACAGAGACCGCATCGTCGAAGCCTGTAGGAATATATTTTCTACTCATGGCAAAAGACGAACAGCCCGTCTCTGAACTTAAAACTCAATATACCAAAGCACGCTCCGAAGCTCGTGAGTGGCATGATGAGTACGAAGAGTTCGAGCGTATAGCTAACAACGAACTACTCCCCAACCTCGACCCAAACCTACCAGAAACAAACGACGGCACACTCTCTGCTTCACTATTCAAATTACCCAAAAGGGTAGTACCAGATACATTAAGTGGCTCACCAGAAGCGCTTGATCGTGATGATGAGTGGATCAACGAGTTTGCCCGAATCGAATGGGAAAAGCGCATTATCCCCAACGCAAATACTCAAGCCCCATTTATTCGCAAATGGAAAGACGCTGTACGCAAGGCATCTATCTACGGTGGTGTACCTCTCGTAACCATCATCAATTCCAAAGGCAACTACACGGGTGCAGACTTTATCGTTGCCTACCCACAAGACGTAGCGCTTGAACCCGGCAAAGTATCAGACCTAGACAGTGACGTGATCTATTGGGATGTTTACTACTCCAAGAAACAAATACAAGACATTATCGAGCAAGAGAAAAACGAAAAAGCCCTCGCCAAAGAAGAAGGTCGAGAGGCGTTTTTGTCATGGGATGTAGAAGCCCTACAAGAACTCCTCGACATAGAAGCTGAACAAGAGCGCAACTCTAACGAGTCACCAAAAGGACTTGTAGATCGGGCAGTCAAGCGTGGTGGCATCAAGATTGTCATGTGCTTCCATCGTGGAGTTGGCTCGACATTTAACGGCTATTCGCCCGCCATAGATAAGATTGTACGCACCTATACCAACCCTGACCCTACAGGTGACCTACCAGTACACTACCTGTACTGCTACCAAGACATGATAAACCCCTACGGCATAGGCATTGTCAAGCTGGCTGGCGGTACGCAGAATGTCCTCGACTACATGAGGCAAGCAGACGTTCTCGCTACTCAAGTAGGCATACGACCGCCTGTTGTAGTTCGTGGTGATACTTCAAAAACAGACCTCGACTCGCTTGTGTATGCACAAGACGCCCTCTGGATGGCTGGCAACGCTGAAATCACTCGACAAGAACTGGCTAACGGCATCTACTCACAACTACCAAACCGTATCTCAATGTACAAGACCTCTATGAATCAGATGATTCCTACTGGTGATACCTCAATATCTGCAAGTGCTGGCGATCCTAACTACTCCAAGACTCCTGCTGGCGTGAAGTTCCAACAACAGTCTCTCTCTATTGACGATGAGGATTTCAAAGACAACCTATTCATCACGTACAAAATGGTCGCTAAGTCGATGATAAACACCCACTTTGCATTCAAACAGGGGACTGACATCGTTAAGCTTTCAGATGACGAAAAGCAACGCATATTCCAAACAGCACCAGACTTATTCCCACAGTTCCAAGAACAAATAGACCCCGAAACAGGCGCAGTAATAGAAGCATCTAACGAACTAGAAGTCATATGGGACAACGCACGTGCTCAATTCGACTTCACCGTAAACCCCGAACCAGAAAAGATCAAAGACGAAGCAGAGAAGCTGGATGGCAACTTCAAGATTATCGAGCTTGCAACAACCGTTCCAGACTTTGAGCAACAGATAGCTATGGCTGGAAAGAAGTTTAACAAAGGCGAAGTACTCTCCGACCTCATCTCGCTGTTGTCTGATAACGACAAGATACTGACCGACATATCTCCAGAAGAGCAACAAATGATAGAAGAACAGGCACTAGCTGAGCAACAAGCTGTAGAGGAAGAACAGGCTTTAGCCGAGCAACAGGCCCAAACAGAAGAGATATACCAACAATTCATGCAGGAAGCTATGCAAAGTGGTCTAACCGAAGAGGAAGCCAACCTAGCTTTCCAGCAACTACAGTCGGAGAGCGCAAATGGTTGATATGTACACAGGAGCTACAAGTGGCACGTTTAGGGGCGGTGCTGTAGATCAACGCAAAGAGATAGCTAACGAAGCAAGAGAAAAACGAGCGAATCTCACACCTGCCTACGAGTTGTTTGTCGAAGAACTCGAAAAGCTTAACGAACAATCACGACAAATAGTCATAGACCTTGTAGCCGACTCTGCAACTCCAGATGAGGCTATGCGTATTGAAGTACTAGCACAAAGGAGGTTTCAAAAACTATGTCAAGACTTAACAGCGAACATGAAGTCGATAGCAGGGAGGAAGAAGTAGACGTTACCAAAGTCCCTCGTCAGGAAGCTATCAATATGCTGAAGGGCAACAGGAAGTATGAGTCCGTAATAGACCTCGAAAATCTGCCAAAAGTCACTCATATATGGGTAGACAGAGGATTAAGAAAGGTATGCGAGTCACCATCTTGCAAGCGTCACGAAGCATGGGTGAGGCACTAGGGAATTGTGAGCAGGGAGATGTGCACCTACCCTGCTCAGAGCACCCTAGCTCTACTGGTAACGCAGTCTAAAACGTATGGGAGTAGCTACCCTTCAATACCAAGCATGAGCGACGGCTCTCGTAAACGTAAGGAGAAATATGGCTGATACAGAGACTACCGTATCAGACGCAGACTTTGACGCTGGCATTAGTGCGGTGTTTGAAGATGCGGAGACCAAAGATGTTGAAACTACCGACACTACGGAGACGGAAGAAACCGTAGAGGAAGTAGCTGAAGAAGCACCGGCCAGTGAAGAATCAGAAGAAACATCCGAGGAAGCTGAAGAAACCGAGTCAGAAGAAGGCGAGACTACCGAAGAGGAGGAAGCCGAAGAGACTGATGAAGATGAACAGCGGAAAGAACTAGCTCGACAAGCATTTATGCAACGTCAAGCAGACAGAGAGCGAAGGCAACAAGCTCAGAAGCAAGCCGAGCAAGAACTCTTGCAAAGCGTTAAGACCGATCCTGAAACGGGTCAAATAGATGAGCAAGACCTCGCAGTCAAACAGCTTCAAATAGACGCCTACAACAACAAAGTAACGGCTAACGAGAACACTCTAAAGAACAGTTTTGACAAGGCTATGAACGATATCGAGTTGTTCAGAAGTCCAACGCCAGCAATAGCGAAGGCACTCGACAAAGCGATTGACTCATTCCAAGCAAAGTACGTTCGTGTAGATAGCCTCGGAAACCCGATACAAGTTGATGGAGACCTCTATCAATATTTAACAGAAGAAGCGAGCATAATTCAGGAACTCACTCAGCTAGGTGCTCGAAATGAGAAAACTGCAAACGCAAAACAGCGTGTTGCAGTTACCCCTCCACCATCAAGTTCACCAAAAGAGAAAAAGGTTGACCCCCTCATGGCGGGAATCAACGAAGCTTTCAAGGATTAGCTCGTTTCTGTAAAGAAAGGGTTAATTCAGCATGGCACAGAACTATGCCTCAGCTCACCTAGACAAACTAGACGAGCGATTCAGCCTAGACTCCAAGACGGACATCATTGTCAACAAAGGTATGCGTCTTGATTTCAACGGCAAAAACTCAGTAACAATCTATAACGTCAATGTTGTATCAGAGAACGACTACGTGCGAAGCGGTACAAACCGTTTTGGCGCTCTCGTTGAACTCGGTACTGGCACTCAGACCTTCACACTGTCACAAGACAAGTCTTTCACCTTCTCGGTTGATCGTGGAAACCTCAAAGACAGCATGATGGCTCAAGAGGTCAGCAAAGCAGTTGCACGTCAAGTACGTGAAGTATCAGTTCCTAACACGGACGTATACCGTCTCAGTGTTTTGAGCGCATACGCTACAGCAAACTCACAGCAAGCAACTTCAGCTCTTGCAAGCACAGACATCTATCAGAAGATTCTCGTTCAGCAAGCAGCACTCACGGACGCAAAAGTACCAGAGAACGGTCGTGTTCTATTCATGACACCCACCACTCACAACCTACTCAAGCGAGACCCTGAGTTCCAGAAGGACTGTGACACATCATACAAAGACCTAAAGAAAGGCATCGTTGGAATGGTAGACGGTACAACTATCGTTGTCTGTCCATCAAGCTACTTCGTTGCTAACTTCGGTTTCATGATCGTGCACGAAGAATTGCTTGTTGCACCTACAAAGTTCAACAGCGTTCGCATTCTTGACGAAGTACAAGGTATCGACGGATGGGTAGCAGAAGGTCGCCGTTACTACGACGCTTTCATCCCTACTCAAAAAGGTACTGCAGTACGCCAACACAAGACTGCCTAACATTGACTCCAATTAAGGAGTAACTATGCAAGAAGAAGTAATGGGTAGTGGCAAGCCAGCAAACTTGCCTGGACTCTACGAACACAAAGAATCAGGAACACGAATAGCAACTACGGCTGACCCCGACTTTGGGCGAATCCAAGCAGACGCTCTCGTGCAAATGGAATACACACGTGTCGGAGATGTACCAACCAAGACAGTCCCAGTGGGAGATGTCGAGGAAGAGAAAGCCTCTACCCCTAAAAGTAAAGGATAAAAGAAATGGCAGAAGTCTCATTTCCAACAAACCTACGCCTACAGTCTGAAGCCGTAACAGGTAACAAGACTCTTGACGAAGGGGACAACGGTGTCGTTCAGGTTGTCACTGCTGACGCAACTATCACACTACCAGCAACAGTTGTTGGTACAACCTACACGATCTTCAACGGTGGTCAAGGCTCAACAGATGGCACTATCGCTATCAACGTAAGCCCAGCTGCAGCTGACAAGATCATGGGTAATGGTTTCACAAGCGCAGACAACAAAGACGCTATCAATACTAACGGCAATTATGGTGACATGATTCGCCTTGTTGGTGACGGCGCAAACGGCTGGATGATCCAAGAAGTCATCGGCACATGGACTAGAGAAGCTTAATTTCTCCGCTTATGGGGGTGGGCGTATCACCCCCACCTAAAAAACATGACTGATCCACTAAACAACCTCAAACAGTTGAAGATAGAGCGAGACAAAGAAGCTCTGACTAAAACACGCCACGAAGAACTGCTTGGTGGCTTTCAACGTGTAGATAGCACATTCGTAGAGGGCATCAATGCCCTTATTGATTATCTTGACGGCAAAACTACCAAGACTGAGGTTGTAAACCAGATACAGGAGTTTGCGACAACTGACGACATCAAGGCACTTGCAGAATCACTTGAACTATTGAGGGGTGCTGTCCAAGACAATCAGCTTGATATATCTCCTCTCAAGGAAGCGATAGAGGGACTCGGAACGAAACTCGACGGGCTACCAACAGAGTTTCCCAAGTTACCAGAGCAAAAAGAAGAGATCAGGGTCACAAACCTGTCGGACATAGATTTTACGACACTGCAAAAAGCGATTACCGATGCAGTAGATCGTATCGCAAAGTCGATTAAAGCACCTGTTGTCAACGTACCGCAAACAGAGGTAAACGTAGAAGCACCAGACCTTTCAAAGCTCCTAAAACCCTTAGAGGTCATCTCTAGTTGGACGAAGACCTTCTCCATTGATATCCCAAAGACTGATCTCGCAAAGGTTGAAAAGAAGCTCGACAAGTCTAACGAGCTATTGACGGAGATAAGCAAGATACGGGGCGGTGGCGGTGGCGGTGGCGGTCATGCGACGCCATATGTGGACAGTTCAGGTAAGCACACGTACATAGAAATACAAGGTAACTCAGTACCCGTAACAGTCAACCCGACCGTTTCGTTTTTAATTGCCGACGAAGAGGAAGGGGCAACTTACGCATACACAGGATTCGAGAGTTCGAGTGGTAGCTGGTACATACAGCGTGAAACCCTCGCAAGCGGAGCTTATCGCTACGTTGCAGGTACAAGCGACTACTCGACAGCATGGACAAACCGTGCATCACAGACATATCAATACCCATCACAGACTTTTTAGAAAGGAAATAGATAAATGGCTTGGACGGCATCAGACTGGTCGATAGATAGACAAACAGGCAACATCAGATACATAGGAACAGATCACGGCGTTGGCTCTCCGAGCTATGCGACCGTTATTGAACTTCACCGAGCATTACAGGACTACGCAGACCAAGAATCTGCTTCGGGAGATGACGAACTCGATATCGTCTCTTCTAACCCATCGGAACGCTCAACAGATAACATCATTACCCTCATTAACGGCTTTAACATTGACGACACCGCAGCAGAACACCTATACAACGGCTCGATCATTCAAGCTGGTGGCGACGTAATATATGACGGTCTACAGAACATTGGTTCTACCTCGGCTATTCAGATTATCCAAAACGGTGCGGTGCTTGCAGATGACTGGTGGAACTCAGGCGGTGGCCTTAACCCAGACGTAGCGAACGGTATCTCACACCGATTTATGCTCAAAGTTCGTACGGGCGGTGCAGACATTGACGGACGACGTATCATCGCTACATCTCGTGTGTTTGGTAAGACATACGGTGAGTTCAAGGTAAACGGTACTTCTCGTGGTATTAACGTCCTCGCAATCAACACTTCTGACGATCTCAACAACACAACGGTTGCAGGAACAGTAGCGGGGTGGACATCAATTACTAACACAGAAGGCTTCAGACAGATTGATGTTACCAACGATGGCTCTACCGAGAACTACTACTCAGAGTGGAACAAAGATACTTATACAATCAACCAATTCTATGAGCGACTAAAATGGCTGTCTCGTGATGGCTCTAGCTCTACACTATACGGCTTAAATGGTGAACTCTTCAGAGGTATTACCCACGAAATCGTAGTAGACGGCGGTTCAGGTACGTGGAGTGCCGTAGAAGCTGTTTCGTGGAGTGGTGGGACAGGACAGCTCCTGGCTCGCAACAATGCAACCGCTACTTCGTGTACGAAACTATGGATTCAACTTTTAACAGGTGTTGCACCTACCGATAACCAAACGATTACAGGCGGTACATCTGGTGCTACAAACACAGTCAATGTCACAGTTACAGAACGTGCTGTCTCTACTCCTTTTGTAGGCGTGTCAACAGGCTCATCACTTATCGGTGCATATGGTCTTGGTTTAGAGGCGTTAGACCTTTCATCTTCAGACAAAGTGTTTGACCTCGACAACACACAGAGACAAGCGCCAAACTACGTTACATTCACCGTAGCAGGGCTTGTATCGGGTGACAGGGTACTCGTTACAAACGATCAATCGGGTGGTATCGACTATGACCAGATGACCCTAAACGGAGCACTCACTGGTGCAACAGTTACCTCTTTTGTGGTAAACGGCTCTATACCTGCTGATACACCATCTACGGGAACGATCCGTATAGAACGAGCAGATGGAACGTACAGCCGACACCCATACTCTGCGTGGTCTGGTTCTACATTCACAATTACATCTCACGACTTCTCTACAAACAATGCTGGAAACGGTAATGATGTTTTCATCAGCTACATCGATACAACGGCATCAGGCTCAACGCTCACCTTTACGAGTGTGTACTCAAGCGATAGAACGCTGTTTATTCGTGTTCGTGACGGTGGAGGTACTCCGATCAAACCATTTGAGACTACAGGTACTCTGTCGAGTGCTGGTGGTTCTACGACAGCTATACGCACCTCAGACTCATAAAAGAAAGGAATTAGTCAGTGGCTAACCAGACAGTATCAGTAAACAGAAACATGGACGATGCGGCCATATCTGGTCTTGCCAATGGTGAAGATGTCACGATTGACTCAGGCGCTACTCTGACAATCAACTCTGATAGTCGGTGGGGGCAACAGGCGGCGGTAGTTGGTAACATCACTATCTCAACCGCAACTGGCGGTACGTGTCTTATAGACGGTACTACAGTATGGTGGATACCTTTTGACGGTGGTACATCAACAGTACCAGCCATAGGAGATACAATCACTGGTGCAACATCTAGCGCAACTGGCGAGTGCATAGGAGTTTTTACGGGCTATGGAGTAGCTCCGTCAGCGGGCGGTGGTGCTATGCCAGCCACAGGATTCATTAAACTTAGAAGCAAGTCGGGGACATTCCAAGACAACGAAAACTTACAGGTATCGGGTGTCACAAAAGCTGTCGTCAACTCCTCTACTGGCGGTAAAAGGGGCTGGTTGCATATAGTGGGCGAGGAAACCTCAACCATCACTGTTGGACGTTTGGGGACTTTTACTATAGATGGCGACTGGTTCGAGCTAGATGATACGTGTTCTGGGGCAAGGAATCAGACCATTCAGCTACCCGTAGCAGACCAATACCCAGGCGTGTGGATAGAAACAGGTTCAGGTACAGGCGTGTACGAGTTTTACTATAATGCTGGCGCTCAGATGACCACAACCAACTATCCTTCTACCACAACCGACGACAGAGGGAAAGCTGTATTTATATCCGCTACGGGTCTACTGAGGATAGGGTCTACTACTACTCCCGCTAACGCTGGCTTTCTGCCAACATCGGGCGCAAAGATACGCATACCGAATATAATCATCTCTAGCTCCACCTCGGCCTCATGGACAACTAACACGGTATCAGCAACCCTAGCGACCAGATGGGACTTAACCACCACATCAGCCGGTGCTATAGACATAAACGGTGTGTCTGGTGCGGGATTTTATATAAACGCTAACCAAGCGTACTCGGTGTCTATTACCAACACAGCATTACTCGACCAAATATCTATCTCAGAGATTCCTACCTCAGTTACCCTCAACAACTTCCATATTGGCCTACCCGCCACCAACATAGCAACGGCTGGCTCACCTATTACAATCTCCACCTGTTTTGCTGGTGGGACTGTCACCGACTGCAAGTTTGTGCGACAAGCGATGGGCGCTGCTTCGGTAATAATAGGCTCATTTACAGATATGGACGGCTGGACGTTCTCAAACTCTTGGTGCATATCTTCAGCAGTAAAGGCCAACAACACACCAATAGCATGGAGCTTGACCCGTGTTGCCAACTCCACATTTACAAACTGTCTCGCTGGCGATGGACGTTTCTTGATAACCACCTGTCAGAACCTCACCTTTACGAATACAAAGTATTACGACAGGCTTGGGACTACCACCACCTCTACCAACCCCGTATCTGCTTTAGACATTACAACTGGCTGTACGGATATAACGGTATCGGGATTCGCCAACTTTGACTCACTAGCCAACGTACACCCATATACAGCAATCGTGAACGTCTCATCTAACTGTCAAAGAATCAAAGTACGAAACATAGGTACAGCATCAAGTCCTTATGACTGTGGTTCTGCTAACCAAGTTGGCGTTTTGGTGCAGGCAAACGGTCTAAACTCAAATATCAAAGTTCAGAGAGTCTATGCACAGAACACTCGTACTTCTATTTTTGGTACGATGGTCAACTCGGACAACATCATTACTGCAGAGTGTGTTTGGGGTGACACAGGCGACACTCAGGCTCTCACAGCCAATAACATGATATGTAAGGGATGTCGGTGGACAAACTCTACGACAGGTCAAACTGCCGTTTATGGTACTCACTGGTCAGATGTATGGACATCTACTACTGCAGGGCGTATTGTCTTACAGGCTAACGAAAAGACCTCTCTAGAACCATCGGCCAGCTCCTACACTGTTTTGGCTGGTACGCCGAAGTTTACATCAACGGGCAACTTGTACATGGGTACTTCTGGTGACTCTATTGAGTACACCATGCCCTACTACGCAAAAGGCATAACTTCCTTTGCGCCTGCTACAGTCACACAGCCAACATTTACTGGCACAAACCCCGACAACCATCATATTTACTACAAGATAGACAAAAATGACGGTAACGGCTTCAACGCTTCATGGCGTAATCTTGCCTATAAACGAGCTGGCGGTGGCGGTTCTGGTGCTTCTACCACAGTTACTATGACATCTACTACAGGGGTCAACGTCAACGATTACGTCTTTGGGACAGGCATTGGAACAAACGCTAGAGTTACATCTGTAGACTCGGCAACCAACATTACCGTATCTGTGGCTAACTCTGGTGCTGTATCGGGCGTTCTCGTATTTAACCAACTACCCTATGAGACAGGCTTATCTTCCACCAAAGGAACAAAACTTAAAGTAAAGGTTGACTGCAACACTACCTCTACAACAAACGTGCTTACATATCTGAGAATTGACACTGTTACGACTTCGGTTGCACAACAGGCCGTAGCTTACGCTCTTGATCCTGTAACCGTATCCGTAACAGCTAAAGACGCTGGAGACTCATCGCTTATAGAAGGCGCTCGGTTATTGCTTGAAGCCGATACTGGCGGTCCACTACCAGCAAACGCTTCGGTTACCATTACAAGAGTAAGCTCTACGGCGAGTGTGGCTCACACTGCACACGGTATGAGCGAGGGCGATGTTGTGATAATACGTGGGGCAAATCAAGACGAATATAACGGACGTTTTGAAATATCTAACGTCACAACCAACGCCTATGACTACACCGTTTCGGGCACTCCTGCTACACCAGCCACGGGAACAATAACCGCAACAGCTCAGATACTTACAGGCCTCACGGACTCCAACGGGTACATAGCTACAGATGAGTTCCCATATACAAGCGCACAGCCAGTTACAGGCACTATACGCAAAGGTTCTGGCTCGCCCCTCTATCAACCGTCACCTGTATCGGGAACAATTACCTCATCGGGGCTTGACCTAACTGTGTTTATGATTGGAGACGAATAATGGCTGTTTCTGTCAACTGGGCGACCAAAGTTATAACCGTACCACAAAGCTATTGCACACTACTATCTGGTAGTAACTACGAGTTTGATGTTGACCAATTCAGACTGGATTTACGAGGGCTTGAAGATGACGAAGCGGGCATACCGTTTCTACCTACCCATAACCACAACACGGCTACAACACTTGCGGGTGCTACTTATGCTCGTGCGGTCGAGATAATCAACGGCTACACTATTACGTTTGAAGCGACTGGTTCACCGTGGACGGCTGTTTGTGTTGGGGCTAACCATAACATCGGTGACGTAAAGAACGTGAACCACGTTTCACTTATTGTAGGTAACTCGGCTGGTTTGATACAAGTAGATACTGGTGGCGGTGGTGGCTCATCTGCCTCAGATATATGGTCGTACTCAATAGATGGCAAGACGGCCTCGGCACGACTCAAGACCGCCGAGAAGAAAGCCAAACTTGCGAGCAACAAGCCTTGATTTATGCTATAATTATCTAAAAGACGTCATTGACTAGCTCAACGTAGAACCGTCACTGTACCGCCTATAGCCGAATCTAAACATAGATACGTTATAAGGAACTTGGTATTGAAGCTCGACAAAGTGTGACACCACACAGAAGACCCCAACGAGGAAGCTCCTAGTAGAAGTACACAAGCAATCACTAACTATTAGTTATTACTAACGTATTTTTACAACTAGGAATTGGATTTAGTATTGACAATTACACAACAATGTAGTAATATGTCAACATGAAGAGATTGATGATAGCGCTAGCAATCATAATCGCACTCGTAGGACTGGATTATAGTGTGCGACTTAACGCTGGCACTACACCAGACAAATCGGCAACAGAACACGTTACGCTGAATGCACAAGAGCTAGAAAACATGGTGAACGCCTACCGGCAGTCAGTTGGTCTGCTACCTTTAGAGCACGACGAACGGGTGTGCGTATCGTCTGACCTCAAAGTGGGCGACATGGTTCAGAAGCGATATTTTGCACACGATACACCGAACGGCGAAAAGTTTTGGAGTGCCAGCGAAAAAGTTTTACCGAAGTATAGAAAATTAGGGGAAAACTTAGCGGTAACAAATACTACGAGTCAAGATGTAATAGACGGTTGGATCAATAGCACACCACACCTTAAAAATATAGTTGACGACTTTACTCACACTTGCGTTTCTACAAAAGCTATTAAGGACTTCGATTATGGGGGTGAGACCTACAGCTCCATGACCATGATCGTTCAGCATTTCATAGCCTACTAAATCCAATCTCCTAGAGTCACAAGGAGATTACAATGGGATTAAGCTTAAACCCAGCAAATTGGGCTATAACAGACGCCATACAAGGGCAGGGATCAACAGGTGAGGCAGTCAAGTCGGTATTAAAGTTGAACCCACTGGTAGGTTCGGCAGACGCCATAAAAGATAAGTACGAGTCGTATATAGATAGTTTTGGCGAAACGGTTACAGCGCCTCGTAACTCAATCACTGCGGTTGCTGGTGATAGTGACAGCAGGCAAGACGAACAGCAGTATAGCTACGGCAATAATGACTCAGAGAGTAGCCTTCAAGCCTCACGTGACGCACAAGGAATAGCAGACGCTAATCTAGCCCTCAACGACTCAGAAGCACGCCTACGCAGTCTGCTAGGTCGTATAGGCACTACACGTACACAAGCTGGTCAGAAGATAGCAGACGAGTACTCAAGAAACCGTCAATCTGGTATAGATCAATATACTCAACAATCAGAAGACAACACTCGTACCCGACTGTCACGAGTCGGAGACATAAACCGCAAGGCTTCCGTAGGTTTTGACTCACTGCGTAGACTACTCGGACGTTCAGGCTCAGCTAACCAATCAGCTAACCTCAACGCTCGTCAAGCGGTAAATCGTGTAGCCTCACAGGACCGAAACAACGCCTTTGAAACTTTTGGTAGGAACGAACGAGACATCGTAGGCGCTCAGAATACATTCCTCACCGACCTCGACAGACGGAAAGCAGAGGCAGAGTACCAACTAGAACAAGACCTCATCGCTCAAGAGCAAGACATCTATGGCGACCTATCAAGCGTGGCAGGACAGAGGGCACAGCTTAACGGTGGCAACTACTCAGCTATCAAGTCGGCTCAGTCACCATACCAAACAGAAATAGACTCACGAGATCAAATACTTCTCGGTCTATTCGACAAATACCGTCCAGCGCTCAACGCAGTGACACAGAAACCACAGCTACAAGACTTCACCGTTGATAGAGAAAAGATAGCTACACAAGCTCAAGGTGGTGGGGACTACGCACCATACGACACATTCAGACGACGTAAGACAGAGTTCTAGGAGGTCACTATGGCAGACCTAAAGAAACTGCTCAAAAGTACTCCTCTCGGTAAAGTTGTCACAGCGGTCAATAAACCAGCTCCAGCAACTACACCACCACAGTCTATAGCCAATAGAGTACGAGACGTCTTTGACGCCAATACCGAGGCCGATAAACAGCGTCGTATTGCTCAAGGTAGACCAGCACTAGAACGTAACACCATACAGAACAACGTCCGAAATGTAGCTAACAATCCTACTGCAATAAAAAACGTAGCATTACAAAGAGTCGGTAACAGAGCATACGAACTCAAACAAAACAAACTAATAAACAATCCCTACACTCGTCATTTAATGGGCGCTAACCTCGGTTCTGCTCGTGCTGGTGTGGGAATAGTTGAAGACTTCTCTGGACTTTATGATCTTGTCACACCAGGGACAGGAAACAACAGGCTTACTCAAGCCACTCGCAAACTCGGTGCTGGTGTAGATAATGTCGCCTCTCGGGTCGGCAAGAAAGACGGTAGTTACTACAGTTCACAAGTCGCTACAAACCTAGCTTCTTTCCTTGTGCCAGGAATGATAGCCAGTAAGGTCGCCAAAGCACCTACAGTAGCCTCTAAAACAGCCTCATTTGTAAGCAAGTACCCCAAAGTAGCCAAGGGTCTACCAATGGCTACAAACATCGCCACAGACACTCTACAGGGCGCAGGACAACGAACGGCTCGTGGTCAAGACAATAGCTGGCAAACCGCTGGTATAGATGCTGGTATATCTCTCGCTACTGGCGGTCTACTTGTTGGTGGTTCAAAACTCTTGCAAAAAGGCGCACAAAGAGTAAACAAACCAAAAGTACCCGCTCCTCTGACCAAAGCAGAGGTAGACATATCCGCAATAGAAGATACAACCGACGGACTCCGAGATACATTCATACGCAACAAACAGGCTGGTCTATCTGACAATAACCCCACTCAAATACGCATACGTCAAGTTATAGAAAAAAACCTTGCTGATATACAGGCACTTAGGCAAACCAACAAACGTTCACGTTTCTCGTTAGATCAACGAGGCTCGGTCAAGAACCCACTAGCTAATGATGCCCCACAAGTAGATAAAACAGACAGGCCTACTGTTTATCATGGGACTACTAAAGACATTAAGTTTGAAGATTTGATGCCTTCAAATGGTGGTGGTGATTCTCATCCTATGGGAGGTCTTGGAGTGTGGTTTACGGATAAGGTAGAAAACGCCAAGAACGTAGCTACCCGCCAAGGGCGTACTAGCGAAAAAGCCAACGTGCTAAGTGGCAAGCTTGATTTCAAGAAGCCATATAAAACCGACTTCTCGACACTAGTTAAAGACATTGAAGCCAAGTACGGCAAAATATACGATACAGTAGAAAGCAATGGCACAATGCGAGAGATTGCTAATAAAGAACCCGCCATTGCATTTCGCTCACATCTCAAGAGCCAAGGCTATGATGGAATAATTATCAAGGGCGGGAACTCGGCTGACGGCATACCCGATACACAGTTTGTGTCGCTCGACAATCCAAATAAAAATACCAGCCTTGCAAATAGCCCGACTGGTAAAGTGGCGCAAAAATTACCCGATGAACGGGGTCTTCGAGCCAATCAGAGCGCTCATGATTCTTTATCGGATGGTCTACCGTACTCTGACCGTAAACCTATTATACCACAATCAGCCACACCCCCACAAGTAGGTAAGACAGACAAAATAAAACTTCGGGACGATCAGAGGGGCTTTATTGGTCTACCTCAAGATACTCCACCGCCACACGTAACAACTCAGAAGCCACCAGTAGGCAAAAAAGAATCTTACGCAATACCAGAAAAGACACCATCCGTCCCAGTAGACACCCCAGTACAACGCACTACACCAGAATCAGTCATTGATGCAAAGGTAGAACCACCAAGCGCACCCAAAACAACAGCAGTAAAACTGAATACAGACCGTCTCAATATGGACGGTGGTTATGATGCGATGTCTCGACTTGACACCGAAACACGCACAACCATAGAAACCATGTCAAACAAGGACATACAAAGAATCGCAAAAGACTCAGGCGTGGACACACGTACCAATACACCCGAACAAATCAAAACTAAGATTGCCGAGCAACTCAACGTTCGTAGGGATGCGGTAAGACTAATGAATGAAGCCGAAGTTGCAAGGAAATCTGGAGACTCATCACGAGCAGAAGAACTCATCAAGCAAGCATCAGAACAAGGGAGAATCAGTAGACAACAAGGCACAGAACTCGCACAACAACTTCAGGCTCGCAGAATCATCGCTAATGAACTGGATACCCCACAGCAGAAGATATTTAAGCTACTAGATACCGCAGGAGTCAACCCTGACGTATACGCTAAGAGACTAGCAAACGTGGATATGAACAACGCTGGAGAAGTCGTAAAAGCCTACCGTGACCTAGTACCAGCTAAAGCCACAGACTGGATAACGGCAGTACGCTACAACTCCATGCTTTCAAGTCCACTAACGCACCTCACGAACGCTGGCTCTAACGCAATAAACGTTGGTGTTGTAGCCCCAATAGAGAAAACAGTACGTGGTGTACTCGATGGCATCGGTGGGCTACTTGGAAACGAACGCAAATACTCGTCACTTGAGGGAGCATCATACGCAAAAGGCGCTTTATCAAGTCTGAGTAAGGCACGAGACAACTTCATTGATGCTATGAGGGGAGGCGAGAACAAGAACCTTGACCTAACAGGCTACAACGTTCCTCTCGCTATGGGTGGTGTGAAGGGAGGTGTAGACAAAACCCTGGACTTCCCAATGAGGATGCTATCGGCCACCGACGGATTCTTTAGAGCGCTCGCTGAGGGCGGTGAAACATCAGCCATACAGACACGCAAAAAAGCAGGGATTAAGGTTCGGGGAAATGAAGAAGCGCTCGCTAAAGGTGAGGCAGACTATAGATTGTTTCAGCAGGACACAGACACAAAGGGTCAGGGATGGATTCTCGATGGGATGGATCGTCTCACGAACACTATCGAGTACGGTAGAAACAAAGCTCCGATTCTTAGGTGGGTACTACCCTTTGTTAAGACCCCATCCAACATACTGAAACAGAGTGTGGAGTTTTCACCTGCTGGATTTATCAATGCCGTAAACGCTACCGACAAAACAACGGCACTCACACGAGCTTCAATAGGTACGGCAATCTTCGGCTCTGCGCTTCTTATGACCGAAAGCGGTGAAGTAACGTGGTCAGAACCGATTAACCCACAAGAGAAAGCCGAGTTCAAGGCGAGCGGTAAGCAACCATACTCAATTAAGATAGGTAACAATTGGGTACAGCTCTCTAAGCTCCCTCCTGCTATATCCTTCCCATTCGCTATAAGCTCTGCAATTAAAGATGCGGTAGACAACAAGAAGATGTCTGAGTCAACGGCAGACGCAATCTTTACGGGTATATCAAAGTCTGGTCAGTTCCTTACCGACCAGTCATATCTCAAGAGTATTGGAGACACCCTAAAAGCTATCCAAAGCGACCCAGACAAACAGGTCGAGGCTATTGCTAACTATTCTCAGCAAATCGTACCATTCCGTGCATTGATGGGATGGGTGGCAAGAATGACCGACGACAAAGAACGTATGGTGAATCAAGATTCTTCGATTATTGAGAAACAAGTCCAACAGCTTATGATGAATATCCCCGGTTTGCGAGGTAAGTTGGATACCAGAAACTACGCTGGACAGCCCATACAGACAAACAATCCTGTTCTTAACTCGTTCACTCCGTTCAGGGTGACCGACGACAGAACTACAGATAACGACAACTCTGCACAAAAGTCACTGCTCCAGATGAAGGACTTACAGAAGCAAAACGACAAAAAGTTCAAGGAGTCCTTTACAAAAGATGAGTATGACCTCTATAAACTATCGTCAACCGACAGAGAAGAAGCTATCAGCACTGGGATGATGTCTCAAGAGCAATTTGATGAAATAGACCGCAAGGCACTTACCAAAGCAAAGGAACTGGGCATCAAGCCAACAGGTAAGGGGCAATCCATTCCAAAAGGGCTAGAGAAAACCGACCAAAAAATCAAGTCGTTTTATAACGACAGAGCCTATATCCACGACAACGATTACGAAACATGGAAAAAACAGAAACCAGATTCGGAATCTTCAAAGGATATGTATAGGCGTGCTAATCAGATACGCCCCACAGACAAACCAGAGCTTCCAAACACAAATGCAGTAGCCGAGCTATACGCCGAGTTCAAGAGGGAGCAGTCAACTAGCGGATGGACACCGGCCCTCACTGAGAAGAAGAAAGCTGATTTCTTGCGTGAGGCCTACAAGACGGAGCTTGACGACACTGAAAGGATGTGGATGTCTGCGGAGGTGAGTGACGATGATATTGCCACAGCCCTAGAGTCTGGAGATATATCTCAAAAAGAGATGGACAGGATGATAGGTGTTGACAATCTGCTCGTCTCGCTTGGCGGTAAAGCTAGTTTTGGGAAAGAGCTACGGAGTAGCTTCGGGTATGGAAATGCACCGAATAAGTCTGGTGGTAAGAGCAAAAAAAGTAAGAGTACTGACATCGTGGCGCTTTTGAACAAGTACAGTGGCTCGTACTCTTCAAACCGTAATGCACTCCGCAACATTCTCGGAAGGGCAAAAATATGATAAAATGTAGTAGAAATACAGAGACCCCAGCGTGGAAGCCTGTAGCAACCGTTATAGGTTATGCTGGTCTCAACTCTCATAAGCCGTGTTAGCTACGCATTACGTGGTACAGACGATGAGTCTCCCACCGAAGGAAGTGACGACGCTAACTACTGGCTAGAAACCGCCAATCGCAAAAAAGATGAATGGGCGACAGACGCTAACGAGTCTTGGTCGTCTCTTTTTGCCGTGACTGACCTTGCTACCGTAGTAGCAGACGGTGTACAGACTTACAACCTTTCTTCTTCATTCTTGCGTCCTGCCGATGATGTTTATGTCACCACCACAGACAATGACCGTATCTTGTTCAACCTCGTAGAACCACAACTACGATACACAGTAGCAAATGCGGTATATATCTCAGGGAGCAATCCCCAAAAGTTGACGTTTGTTGACGAGATAAGTACGGACTCACAGGCTAATCTAATCGGTGGGACGATCACTGTTGCTGGTTATTTTATGCCCCCCGACATGACGCTCTATAGCGGAACTGTACCTGTCGACGATCCTAACTGGCTCGTAATGGCTGTAGCCTCTGAGATAGCCTTTAACGATGTTTCTTACGAAGATAAATATGTAGACCTCAACGCCAAAGCAAACGCTTTATATGAGGCTATGAAAGCCACCAATAATCGGGGCACTTCCACTAACCCTCGCAAACTTCCAACTATCGTAGACCGAATCAGGGGTACGAGAGACTATGTATAGTGCGGTAAAAACAGGGAACAGAGCAAAGCGCAAGTCTCGTTCAGTCGTAGACATCAAACAGATCAAGTGGCCCAAAGGCTATATATCTACATACGCAAACTCTCGCAGACCAATAGACTCTCTCTCTGATTGCACAAACATCGAGCTGGTTCAAGATGGTATTCCACGCCCTCGACCCTCACTTGTTCGATATGGAGTTCAGCCTACGCTGACTGTATGCGGTAGGGGTCACTTCACGGAGGACGGAGTACGCAAAGAGATATTCATGATGAATGACTCTGGTGTCGGTAAAGTCTACGTCCGACAAGACGGTAGTGCATTTAACCTCGTTGGTGGTACATACGACGCATCGGTGTGGACGCAATTCACCCAATCAAACCGTAAAGTGTACATCTGGAACGGTGTAGACAACCTCTCTTATTACGATCTTCAAACAGATGCGATAGTCACCTATACAAACCTTTCTGCTCCATCAGCACCTACCCCAACAAAAACAGGGCTTAGTGGCACTACATTTACCTACTACTACAAGGTCGCAGCGAATAACGCTGTCGGCACGTCTGCTTCATCTGTGGCTGGAACTGTCACCGTTGGAAAAGTGAGGGACTTGTGGAACTCCACAACGGATTATGTGACTGTCACGTGGTCGTCTGTTGTCGGTGCAACCTCGTATAACGTCTACGTTGGCGACTCCGCTGGTAACGAATATCTACTCTACACAACAACCGGCTTGAGCTACCTAGACGACGGAACGCTTGTGCCCGATGTCTTTACTCCTGCACCTCTCGGCAACTCTACGGACGGCCCGATATTGAAACATATGTATAACGACTCCCGTAACTCTCAGCTGTACGGACTAGACAACGACAATAACCTCTATTACTCAGCACCTGGCACAGGAGACTTTTCACCATACAACGGTGGTGGTTACGTGCCTATTGATGAATACGGAGACACGGTGCTCAATTATGTAGACGGTTTCCGTGACGGTAAGGGCAACCCCGTTGTCACTGTATCAGGACGTGGCGCAGCCGGTAAGGGCAAGATGTGGCACGCCACTCAAGAGTCGGCTACTTATGGCGACCAAGTAATTACCTACTACAACGTGTATGAGGCTAACGGACAGTCTGCACCATATGGGGCAAGAGCCGTTATTAAGGCACGTGACTCTTTGTGGTATCCAACTGGCGATGCGTTCAAGTCTACTGGCACATCACAAAACATAGTGAACATTCTTACCACGTCGAGCATTTCTCAAGTAATAGAACCAGATGTAGACGCTATCAGCCTTGCCTCGCTTGATAAAGCTGTTGGCGTTGAATATAAAGATAAGCTTTTTTGGGCGCTTCCTGTTGGCTCAACGGAGAACAACCAGATATGGTACATGGACTTAGCTCGTAATAACTTATGGGTTCTCAGATGGACTGTATCTGCTATGGACTTATGGCTATACGAGGACTCAGACGGTGCTACACATTTTTGCGCTCTTGTAGACAACAAAATACTAGAGTTCTCTCGCAACGTCGATACGGAAGATGACGGCACAGCATTCCGTACTCGTGTTGGTTTCTCGTCTCTCGTGTTCGATGAGACAGGTCTTGTTATGGCTAATATTCGCAAGCAATACTACAAGCTTCTTGAACCAAAGGGAAGCATCAATTTTGGTGTCTACGGTATCGATAAAGACGGTGTTGTAGCCGTACTCGCCTCAGAACCATACCAACAATCCGTCACCTTTACGGGCTACGATGTATGGCTCTATGACGAGTACGAGTATGACGACGATGTGGGAACGATAAGCACGTTTGGCAAGAGCATTGATTCTAAACCGATAAAGACCAACGCCAAACTCATCAATCAGCTTGATTGGGAAGTAGTAACAGAGGGAATCGGTGCAGACTACTTGCTTTCGTCAGTCAAGACAGAAGGACACGCAAATAACAATAGGAAACTAGGAGATTAAATAATGGCAGCTTCAAATGCAGACAAGTTCCGCAAAGTCGGAAAGCCGGGAACGGCCACCACGCTCAGCGCACCGGGTCACACTTCGGGCGGAACATCAATAACCGTAGGCTCTACAACCAACTGGCCCACAGATACGGGTGTCACGTTCGCTATTGATCGTGTAACCGTATCGGGTTCAACAGAGGTTCAGGTAGCGGGAAGTTACACCGTATGGCGAGGGACTGTCGCTACAGGAACAACTATTACTAACATGGTACTCGACGAGGACTCACCGAACAGCGATCAAGACTATCCAGCAGGTTCTACGACTCGTGTATATATTCCCGTCTCCGCCGGCAATCACAACGACCTCGTAGACGGTATCCTCGTAGACCACGAACAGACAGGCTCTCACAAAACCCTCACAGACTCCAATGGTAATGAATGGCTCGAAAGAGGCGTTACAGCTTCCGCAGTCAATCATGTCAAAGTGACTAACTCATCGACTGGTAATTCTCCAACAATAGAGTCGGCTGGTAGTGATACGAATGTAGGACTTATCTTAGACACAAAAGGTACTGGTTCTCTTGATCTTAGGGCGAATTGGCAAGGTTATATAACCAACGTATCTCAAGTACCTACATCAGTTACCAATAACGGGAATGGCTCTTATACACTCACTGGTGCTTCTAACTGGAGTACTTGGTGGGCGGCTGGTATGAAAGGTAGAGCGACGAGGACAGTATCAGCACCTACATCTTCATTCTCACTAGACGGCACGAATGACTTTTATAACGATACAACAGTAAGCGGAATGACCTTTACAGATGATTTTTGTGCTGGAGCGTGGGTGTATTTAAGAAGCTATGCGGCGGCGACAATTATGTCTCGGTACAACGGAACATCTGGGTGGGTATTCCAGATAAACGCCTCGGGACAGTTACAACTTCTCGGCCTCAACTCTGGTAGCGCTAACTTCAGGGGGGCAACCACCACTCAGTCGCTACCATTGAACAAGTGGGTTCATGTCGCTATGCAGATTGACATGTCCACTCATACGGCCTCGCCGACTACTCACTACGCCATGTTTAACGGCGTAGATGTGCCAGTGAGCACTTCACAGGGTGGCACGAATCCTACATCGCTTATACAAGCGGGCAACCTAGAGATTGGTAGTCAAAACAGTGGAATAGCTCCTTGGCCTGGTGAAATTGATCAAGTCTTTGTATCTTCAGCCAAGATTACCCAAGCAAACATGCGGACAATTATGACTCAGGCCATTACAGCCTCTACGGTGTCCACGCACTCTATCGTGTCTGCATACTCTGGTGGTTCAACTACGGACATAAATACTACTAACGCAAACAATCTTACAGCTCAAAATGGCGCTACAACGACTGTACGCTCTCCATTTGCTACCAACTCAGACGGCACAGAAACAGCTACACTTGACTACTTCCTTGTTATGAATGTCAACGGTACTTCTATGACAGTTCAAGTTCCAGAGGGTTGTACCCTCAGTACTTCAGGTGGCATATCTGCACTAGATATAGGTATAGGCAATCCATATGGATTTCCGATGGATAAGGACAGGTGGTCAGTAGACCTATGGATCGTCTCCTCTGTCGTTCAGGCGGCTGTAACAGCAGCCACCGTCTATAACCCTGGCGGGCTGGGTATTACCGCCCCCGTCGGTGATTTTATGGGAGAGATGGAGATAACTGTTCAGGGCACAGGAACTACCTCCGCCGACAAAGACATAATTGTTCAACTATCTACATCAAACAGCTCAATCTCTGCTGGTCAGGAGGCGCTGTCAAAACTTTATTTCTTTAACACCGTGTTTGTTATTAGGACAACCCTAACATCCAGTCCATTCAGGCTCCGACAATCTTCCGCAACTTTCTACTACTTGAACTATATGTTTAGCGGTAGCGGAACGCTGACCAACCTTGGTAATAGCAACGCCGCAATATCAACCATCCGTCTTATCCCCGCAGGTATCTAATATGTCAGACGATAATATCCAAGCCAAGATACAGAAACTCGAACTCGAAACCATAAAAGCGGTTACAGAGCTTCAAAAAGACGTCCAAAACCTCACCAAAGAAGTAACCAATCTCACCAGACAGATACAGAAGATGACCGAGAACTATGTGACGGTCATTCAACACAACGAAGATATGTCTGAATTACGACTAGACCTCAAAACTGCTAAACGTGTTGGTTTTGTGCGGTCTATCCTTACTGGACTGTTAGCTACGCTTATTACCGCTATTGTCACCTTTGAAGTAATGCGAATCACGAGGTAACTCATGCGCTATCCGCTCGACAACTTTACGATCTCACAAGGCTTCCACGCTGGACACCAAGCCATAGACTTGACTTCTCCAATGGGAACGCCTGTTAAATCACCTGTTACAGGAACGGTTATCGGTCGAGGTGATAATCCCTCATATATTGGTGGGCTTTATTTAATCGTCAGAGAAGACTCACCGAACCGCTACGAATACTACATGGGTCATCACTCCGTCAATCATGTCGGAGTCGGAGCAAGAGTCACCGAGGGTCAACACATCGCTAACGTAGGCATGACTGGAACAGCTACAGGCCCGCACGTCCATTTCCAGATACGCAGGTTTGGTGGTGGAGAACTGCTTAATCCAATAACGGTTTACAACCAATATAACCCTCAAGGAGGGGGTACAAGTATGAATGATGATACCGCACGTCAGGTAGGTTATCACTTCTTAGGAAGAAACGGTTTTGACGGACGAGGAAACGCACTTGCAAGTGGCGCACCCGATCTTGTCGGACGACCTCTCACCAATCAAGAGTTCCAGAACATCTTTCTGTCTCAGGAGTCTCGTAACTGGCGTGACAGCGAACTACCAAAGGTCTATGGAGAACGAAATACTCTGAGGGCCGAGAACGCCAATCTCAACGAGCAGATCAACCGCTTAAAGTCAGATGTCACCAATGCCAACGCACAACGAGATCAGGCTATCACAGAACGCAATACAGCCGTTTCTGAGCGAGATCAGGCCATTGAAGCTAACTCTACCCTACAGAACGAAAATGACACTCTCAAGGCTACTGTAGACGCTCAAGCCAAGAGAATAGAGGAACTGGAAAAAGAATCTATGCAGGATATAACCCTCAACTTCAACTTTGTGGGGAATATCTTTTGGAACTTAATCCGAGCATTCGGGAGAAAGAAATGAGCTACAAGAAATACAAGGTTGATTACGGACAAAGCGATCACATAGAAAGTTTACTCATTATTTTGCTATGCCTTGCCTCTTTGGGGGCGATCATCGGTGTGGCACTAATCTAAAGGAGAAAGAATATGAAAAAAGTACTAAATTGGCTAAACGGAAAGAAAACCCTTATCGGAACAGTCCTCGGTGTAGCATACCTTGGTTCTGTCGGAATGGGACTGTTAGAAAGAAACGAAGCCGTTGAATGGGTAATAACTGTTGTATTCGGTGTCGGTCTCGCCCACAAAGCTGTAAAAGCAGAGAGCTGAAAGTCAGAACCAGTACTTACTAATGTAAAGCTTTTTTACGAAAGGCTCGCAAGTGAGATACCCTACAAGAAACGGACTAATCGTACCACCACAAGAAATCGGTTTTAGTGTACCAAGCCCCGAAGCTATGGAGAAGCGAGGGGCTGTCACCTCACACCATGGCTACTATGAACGCGCACGTTATATTGACGTGCGTTTTCGCTGTGTATTCAGAAACCTGATTACCAACGTCTATCCGATGTTAGCCGAGGAGCACGTCCAATTACATGAAAGGTATGACGCTCCCAAAAGACCGAAAGACGATCTGATGATTGAAGTAGTAGACGACTACCTCACCATGAACGGAATAATCGAATGTATAAGAGAGAAACATACCCGCCAAACATACCAGATATTACCCGAAGAATGGCGACATATAAGGAGAGGATATCGTGGGCAAAACCGTTTGGCGGGGTGAACTCCTCCAAGACCTTATATGGCTGACTTGGACAGAGTTCCACGCCAAATATCCAGATATTAAAAAGAATACATATAAGGGTAAGCGTAACTATTGGAAAAACAACATTAAGAAAGGAAAGATTGAAATGCCGAAGCCACCATCACGAGACATACCAACACCAGAAAAAGGCGAAGGTCGTCTCACTAAAACGTGGGAAGTGGCTCGTGGTACTCAAGACGATGAATGGGACGTTATTACCTTACACGCCTATGACCATACGCCCGATGTCATGGATTACGAACCAATCGCTCCAGCAAACATACGCCCCACAAAAGCAAAACGCCTAAGACGAGCTAGCAGGTTCTTGCTTGTATACGGTGACGCACAGATAGACTACCGTAGAATTATTGACCCTGTGACTGAGGAAATGAGACTCGTACCGCTACACAACGAGTCAATGCTCAAGATCATTCAACAGATCAACGCACGACTCCGACCAGAAACAACGGTCAACCTTGGTGACTTCGTAGACATGAGTTCTCTTACCCACTTCGCTTCCGACAGTGATCATTTCCATAAAACACTTGGCCCGTCACTAAGAACAGTCCATGACTTCTATGCTCAACTGGTTGCAGACAATCCAGACGGACACCATGTAGAGGTAGACTCCAATCATTCGGTAAGGGTCAAAAAAAGAGTCCTCGAAAGACTACCAGCCATGCACGACCTCGTACTCCCAGGTGACGACTATCCTCTAATGACCTACTACCGACTCGCTAACCTCGGACGACTTGGAATAGATTTTATATCAGGCTATGGAAATGCTGAGTTCGTCTACGGTGAGGAGTATGGAATACCGTGGGTTATGAAACACGGAGTACACTCTTCTGCGAGCGCTGGTGCTACTGTCAGAAAAGAGTCTATCGAGAACCCCGAAGTCCACATTATGCGAGGACACGGACACTCAGAACAGCACGTCGTTACTACCGACAGACAAGGAAGACGACATCTTTACTATATGCTTGGTTCTTCGTGTATAAACAACGGCCCTGTACCTGGCTATCACTCCGCAGTAGACGACCACAACCAACCCACCACCTATCACAACCGCAACCATACCAATTCATTTTCGGTAATTGAAGACTACGGCAACGGAGAGTATCAGGTGGACATTATCGCAGTACGCAACGGTAAAGCATTTTATAGAGGAGAGGAATACAATGGGTAAACTCGAACTGCAAAAACTATTGAAAGACCCCAAAGGCCAGCTCGTAGCAATAGACATGGACGGCACACTCTGTCATGGAGAGTTCTGGGACGACGCTGGTAAGCCCGTAGTCAACCAACCCATGAAAGACCTTGTATGGAAACTGTACAAAGGTGGAGCGCATATCATCATCTACACCGCCCGCCAACCAAGATACTACGCCTTTACTCACGGCTGGTTAGTCAGTAACGAAATACCTTTTCACGGCATCTGTATGACGATGAAACCAGGAGCAGAGGTCTACATAGATGACAAGGCTTTGAATGTAGAGGACGTGCTATGAGAAAGTTCAACTCTGGAGCTACAAGAGACGATGATACCAACAAGATTGACTACGAGGGACACCTTTCCCCACTAGCAATAGAAGCTTTTGGTGTATATATGCACAAACACCGTTTTCAAGCTGATGGCGTCATACGAGACTCAGACAACTGGCAGAAGGGTATTCCAAAAGACGCCTATATGAAATCTATGTGGCGACATTTCTTTGCGGTATGGAAGAATTACAGGCTAGGTAAAGACTATAAAGAAGACCTTTGTGCGCTGTTTTTCAACGTTCAGGGGCTACTTCACGAGGAGGTTAAAAATGAACATTGAAGGTACACCAGAGGCTCAAAGACGCTTTGACGCTTTGACGTCACCATGCGTAGAGGGTAGAGACGCCTCACCTTACGAACCACCAACAATGAGAATGACACGCCACATCATGCAACAGATAGTCGCAGAGTCACCGTATAAACCAGACATGGAGTGGGACTTATGGCATCAAGCTCACGAGCTAGAAGAACACAATCATCTACCAGAAGGAGTTACCGCAGAGGACGTATATCAGTGTTATCTGCGTGTGTTTCATCATGAATAGAGAACAGATATACGAACAACTGACCGAGGCTATTCCGTACCTACAAAGAAGAGAATGTACGCCACGAGTGATGAGTGAGTCAGGGGTAGACGCTCTTCTAGACAGTTTAATAGAAATACAGAGAGAGGAAGAATATGAGCGAGTTTGTGCGACCAGATGTGATACACCGAGTGCCGATTAAGGGGGGAGAGTTATTGTTGTCTCCGAGTCACGATTTTCTTCATCACTGGAGACGTAACGGTGCGTGGATGTTGAAGTATGTAAACATGGAGTCAGACCCACCGTCGTTTCATAATGTCATTTTAGGTGAAGAGGCTGCCCAATTCCTTATACAAGAATGTGGCATAGAAGTATGTTATCGAGAATACATGGGGACTCAAGAGTTTAACCACTACCTACAATGGCAAGAAATGAACCTCGATCAACTAGACTTTGAAGCAGACGACTCAGTAGAGTGAAAACGAGCGTATTCTTCTTCTAGCCTCACATCTGATACGTGTAAATACTGAGAAGTTGTAGATACGTTGGCATGACCCAACATTCTTTGTAGCGAGTGTATAGGAATACCGTTCTGTGCAAGATCAGAAGCAAACGAATGTCTCATTGTATGAGGTGTGATTGTTTTGTTGAGCTTAGATTTCCTCCTCGCTGTTCTAAAGATTTCTTCTACACCACCTTTATTCATGCGTACAGGCTTCATGCGCTGGACAAACAACGCTGGACTGTTGTCTTTACGTTTGGATAAATAACGACTTATGTAGATAGCGCTACGTTGATCGTAGAAACATAGCCGAGGCTTGTTTCCCTTCCCAATGACGGTGAACCTACCGTCATGAAGTTGATCTCTATTGAGCGCACACAGCTCGCTTACACGTATTCCAGAAGCATAGAGGAAAGTGACTATAGCCTTGCCCCTCAAACTACGCACAGAGTCGATGAATATGTTAGCTTCTTCTGGGGTCAACCAAGAAGGTACAGTATTCTCTCTTTTGGGTACTGGTACTTCATCAACATCTAGCGTGTCTACTTTTATTTTTCTGAGGTATTGTAAAACACATCTAAGCTTGATGATATAGCCTCGTATAGTATTGGCAGACTTGCGCTCGTCCTCTAGTTTTTCTTTCCATCTTCTGATGTCCTCAAACGTCAACAGAGACACATCTATATCCCCGATGTGCTTCTGTAGAGATTTGAGAGCTAAAGAATTCATCTCCATTGTCTTTCGACTCTGGTTCTTGAACGCTATAACATTTGAGGCATATAGCAAAAACGCCTCTGAAAGTAACATTGTTCCATCCAGTTCTACCCTCATTTGTTAGTTTATATATATGTGTAACTGTTTTTGTCAGTGTAGATTTATTCACTTAATTCTTCCCTCAGAGTTTGTTATTATTGATTGTTTGACAATGTTTGACCAATAGCTCAAGTAGAGCATCCCCACAGTTAGTTCGGGTGATACAGCCTCCGACCACGGCTTTACTGTATCGTTTGGTTATACTGCAACCAGACTATCATTCCCTCCATCGTAAACGACGCTTAGGATATATGAAATAGGCTTGAGCACCACGTTACGGTCTGATACGTGGATTTGTTTACCTAGTCTGTAAACCAGTTCACTATCTATCTTTGCCAGTGGGTGTGAAATTACGCCACTGTACCCTCACTTTTTGTCCAGAGAGTACGAGAAAAACCCCGTTTACTATCTCTAGTCGGGGTTATCTATTTCGTACAGATTGATGACAGTATAAACGAAATGCTATACTTAAAGCAAGAGGACTTAAAAAGTCCCCTTAGCCGACTAAAGCAATAAGGAGACAATATGAGTGTAGCACAGAAAAAAACAGCTAGCCCGCTATACCAACGGTATAACCAAATGGTTTACAGATGTACGAAGCCTACCCATCCCGCCTACCGTCATTACGGCGCAAGGGGGATAGATGTGTGTGATAGATGGCTGGGTGCTAATGGATTCTGGAACTTCGTTAGCGACATGGGGGATCACCCACCCCAAGGTAGTATTGAACGCATTGACAACAACAAAGGCTACTCGCCTGAGAACTGTCGGTGGGCTACCTGGCACGAACAGTGCGCGAACAGAAGATCTAACAACTCTGTGGTTGGTGTCAGCAAGACTCAAAGAGATGGTACGTGGCGAGCGCAGTTACAACTTAACGGTAAGACTGTGTTTAGTAAGTACTACCACACGTACCTAGAGGCTGTAGCGGGTAGGAAAATGGCTGAAGAAATGTATCTTAAATAGAAGTAAGTCCAGTGGAACGGCTTTGGACCAACACTGAACTTATTTCTGCAATACATTATAACAGATTGAGTAGATATAGTCTAGCGTAAGGGTGTTGACATAAGCGTGAATGTTTGGTATACTTCTCTCAGTTCGATTTAACAACTTAAATCACAATCTCCGAACGGCTTTGGAATCATCGGAGAATGTCGAGCACCTCCCACCAGTGGTCAATCACTGCGAAACCATGGTAAGGATGAGGTCAGGGGTTCAATCCCCCTCCTAGGCTCCACATTCTAAGACAGATTAAACCGATTCGGAAAGAGTCGGTTTTATTTTGTTTTTGAACTAAGGGGTTATCTATTTCGTACAGATGACCGAACGCATTGATGTGGAGTCATGCGAGGTAATTACAAGTAAACAAGGAGTGGCTTATTAAGGCATTACTTCTAGGCATAGCGCTCATATTGACAGCTTTATTGCCTAGCACAACTCCTGTCCTTAACAACTCAACACCAGAACAACACCACGAAGAAGTGGTGGTAACTGAACCTACTGTAGATCAGGTCGAAGTGGCGAACCAGACCCCTATAGAGACTGTTACTACTGTTGTTGAACCGGTACAGGAAACATCACGCAAAGGATGTGAGCTTGCTTACAACTATGATTGGCCTCAAAGCACAGCCTACGCAATATGTATGGCAGAAAGTTCTGGAAATCAGGACGCAGTTAATTGGTCGGATAATCACGGAACATGTATCGGGTCATTCAGTCTGTGGCAAGTTGGTTGTTTCTGGTACAGCTATTACGGATATTCGGCAAACGATTTTTATAATCCCGATATCAACGTAGAAATAGCGTACAAGATATACAAACGACAAGGCTCATTCAATGCGTGGACAACATATACGAGAGGTTCGTACCTACGTTATCTGTAGGTACGACCACCGTTTTCTAGTAAGAGGGGATCGACAGTATCGACCCTCTGCTACTAGAAAGCGGGCTATAAACAAGGAGGATACATGAACTCAATAATGATAAGAAAAATACCAGTGAGTCACGTTGTAAGCGGTGTACATACCGAGGAGTGCGAAAGCATACCTAATTGGGACACCGTATGGAACACGGACTTACGAAGAAATATGGACGGTGATATTGGACTGTGGCAGTGTGAATATTGCGAATGTGTCCGAGACAGGGACTCAGCCGACATGATCTCTTATGAGGAATATCAGGAGAGGTACTTATGACCAATAGACAAGCAATTAAAGCTATGAAAACAGGAGAAATTGATATGAAAGATATGAAACTAGGGAAAGATAAACCCCAACCAAAAAAGCAAGACAGTAAGTTTGTTACCGATATAAAGAACAACTGGTCAGCAATAGTATTTGCTACTACCAACTTGTTCTACCTAACGCTAGGATTAAGTCTCATGCTTATAGCAGGAGTAGCGTTCTGGTCGGTATACAAAGTAGATATGTATGAGCCAATGGAGCTAGCAGTAAAGTTTGCCTCAGTATTTGTAGGACTTACCGCTTTTTATCCTTTGGCTAAGTCACTGACACGGAGGTAGTATGAACGACAATACCTATCACAATAGGCCCGAATGGTCATTTAGCTTACTAAAAAACATTCTAGTGAACGGTATTGATTGGGCGGTAGCTTACAAAAGAGGCGAGCTACCAAAACCCGACAGCAAGTATATCGACATAGGCACATTCGTTCACCAAGAACTACTGGGCGGTGAAAGAGAATGGGTTGCTAAAGCGTATCCAGACTACCGCAAGAAAGAGGCAAGAGAGTGGCGAGATAATCAGACTAAGACGATTCTTGATGATGAGCAAGTTGAGGCTATAGTGAAGGTAACCGAAGCCATAAAATCACATCCACACCTACAAGAAGTATTGGCAAGCATGGATACAGAACAACCAATATTTGCAAAAGTCAACGGCGTAGAACTTCGAGGAAAGGCGGATATAGTCCAAAAAGATGAAACTGGCAACCCAATACGCATATGGGACGTGAAGACAACAGCTCAGTTCCAAGAGTGGAAATACAAATGCCTAAGACTGCATTACGACCTACAGGCTGCGACGTACCGAGCACTTTATAACGGCGACGTTGATTTTGCGTTTATCATCGCAGAAACAATAGCACCATATAGAGTCCAGATAGCTTATATGACTCCAGAAGCATGGGAGAAAGGCGAATCTGATTTAGTGCGATGCCTTGAAGAAGTAAAGCAGTTTGGCGAAAAAGAACCCAATTTTAATATTTTAGAGCCAATTTACATAGGAGACTGGTCATGAGCGACAAAGTAAACAAGCTAGCAAAACTGAGTGCGCCCCAGTTTCTTAGGGACGATACAGTAGTTGCGCTAGCGACAAAAGTACTAGGAACGGAAGAATCTGCAAGAACGGTTTTATCCGGTGCATTGTCACTGTATAACGCAACCCCACAGCTAGCAGACGTTAAGCCTCAAAGTTTCTACAATGCAGTTATATCGAGCGCAAGTCTGGGGTTGTCTGTAGACAAGAACCTGGGTTTTGCAGCGATCATTCCATACAAAGATCAAGCGCAGTTGCAAATTATGGTAAAAGGATTTAAGCAACTAGCTATACGTTCTGGACAGTTTGATGTACTCAACTACGGCGAAGTCCGTGAGGGTGAGATTGGAAAGCGGGACAGAGAATCTGGTGAAATAGAGTTCACATGGGAATCTGACGACGAGAAAAGATCAAAACTACCCGTTATAGGATACTTTGCCTATTACAAGCTAAAAAATGGCTTTAGTAAAAGGCTATACATGAGTAATTTCCAGATTAAACAACACGCTCAAAAATACAGTCAAACATACAGAAGCGGTAAAGGCGTATGGTATGACAATTACGAATCAATGGCAAAGAAAACCGTTGTAAAACTATTACTGAGTTCCGGAGAAGCTCCGTTATCACCACAGCTTCAACAAGCAATAGTGGAAGATCAGAAAGTAGACGGTGTTTACCAAGACAACAAACCACAGCTAGAAGTTGAGCATCGCAAACTAATTGACGGCGAGCCAGTCGAAGACCGACAGGAGGATTAAAGAGATGGCAGAGTATAGCAACGATAACCGAGGCGTTCTATTTAAGAACGAAAAAAAGTCGGACAATCACCCCGACTACAAAGGGCGCATAGATATTGACGGCAAGGAGTATTGGTTAAGCGCTTGGATTAAAAAATCTAAAGACGGCAGAACCTATATGTCACTCAGTAGAGGAGACCGGATACATACTCCGAGTAGTGACACTGTAATCAGTGACATATCTGACGAGCCAATATCGCTAGAAGATATACCTTTTTGAAAAATTAAGTGAGAGGGTATCGAACAGAACATCCGACACTGCGAGGTCGGGTGTTTTATTTCGATAAGAAAGGTGGTCATGGACGATTACGTGTTCAACAACAAAGTCCGTAAGACTAAAAAACCAAAAAAGAATATATGGAAACGTCCACTCGACGATACAGAAGCTTCCATAGCACGAAAAATGTACAAAACTTTGGTTCTGAATGGGATTTTACCCAACAAAGCACTTGAATGGTTGGCTACCAGCTTCACGATCGAGAAAGAAAATATGCAAGCCTGTGTTATCACCAACGATCAACTTACATATTTAGCGACATTCAAAAGAATTAACACACCAGATAAGGGGGATGAAGAAGATGTTGAAGTTATTTACGAGAAACCAGCAACTGACGATAGAGGATGGTGAATACCTTGCTGAGAAGGGACTATTATCTGCTATAGAAAACACACCAACATACGCATACAACGAATTGCTAGAAGCTATCGAAGTTACTGCAAGGAGACTACAGTACTTTGACAGTTCAGATGTATGGGCGATCTTACCAACATGGACAGGCTCACCATCGGCAATAGGTGGGGCGTTTCGTCAAGCCGTAAAAGATGGAACTATCGAATGGACAGGCAAATACAAACAATCACGCAAGAAATCAGCCCATTGTCGGCCGGTACGAAGATATAAGAGCAGGATATATAAGGGGTTCTGATGCGTTACTTTTCAATGTTTTCAGGGATAGGAGGATTTGAACTTGGAATCGAACAAGCGTATCGCAGGTTGGCACGAAAATGCGAATGTAATAGCCGCACACAGGGGCGACAAGAAACGCTCAACAGTGAGCGAGTGGGTGATACACAAACCAACAGGGATATGCACGACAATGTATGCCTCACGCAGCCCACTTGTATTGGTTACTCCGAAATCGACAAGTACGCAATCAAAGTATACGAAAGGCACTTTAATGAACACAGAAACTACGGCGATGCAACTAAAATCAACGCAGCAGAACTCCCAGACTTCGACTTACTCGTTGGCGGATTCCCTTGCCAAGCTTTCAGTATTGCTGGCAAACGAGCTGGATTTGACGACACCAGAGGGACACTCTTTTTTGACATCGCTCGGATTCTTGCAGAAAAAAGACCCCGACATTTGGTACTCGAAAACGTCAAAGGTCTACTTAGTCACGACTCTGGAAAAACTTTCCAGACAATACTTGGGGTTCTCTCCGACTTGGGGTATAGAGTTGATTGGCAAGTACTTAACAGCAAAGACTTCGGAGTTCCCCAAAACCGAGAGCGTGTCTACATTGTCGGACATCTTGGAAACGAATGTGGACGAAAAGTATTTCCTATCACAGGAAACGACCAACAAACTATTGAGTCGGGGCTTGCCACCGTCAGTGCAGTAACGGGAGTTAAGCGTGTAGAGCTATCACCAACCTTAGACACAATGTATAAGAAAGGACTCGGCAGTAAACAAGCACGACCAGCCGTAATTGAACAGATAAATCAGCCAATCCATTCAAACGACAGGGTATATGCAGATTCAGGATTAAGCCCAACGCTTAACACTATGCAGGGTGGTAATAGACAACCGTTCATCGCAGCCCAAAGAGGTAGAGAAAATGGTCAAGTATTAGAGCCACAGGTAGAGGATAAGTCCAATACTCTGACAGCAGTTGCTAAAGATAACTATGTTGTCGATCTACCACGCATACGCAGACTAACCCCTTTAGAGTGCGAAAGATTGCAAGGATTCCCCGATAACTGGACAGCGGGTGAATCAGACACCCAACGCTACAAAATGTGTGGCAACGCAGTAACAGTAAACGTAGTTGAAGCCGTAATGAGAGGACTACTACCATGTCTGTAAAAACCTACAAAGGTGCAAAAGCTAAAGCCGACAAACTCTTTAGCGAGATTATCAGATCAATAGGCTACTGCGAATCATGTGGAGGCAATAACTGGTTGCAATGTGCACACATCAACTCAAGACGTTTTAACGCTACAAGATGCGATACACGCAATGCCTTTAGTTTATGCGCTAGTTGTCATCGTAAGTACACAGATTTCCCTCGGGAGTTCAGTAGATTCATCACAACAACTTGGGCGCAGAAATACTACGACGATATGTATCAGAAGTCACGAACAGCTACAAAGATTGATTGGAACGAACGCATAGAGTTCTTAACCCGTATCAAAAACGGAGAGATTACATTAACAGAAGCAAGGGAGATGGAAAATGCAAACACTTGAAGGCGGTAAAACGCTCGTCAATACGATGATAGAAAAACACGGAAGCTACGAAGCGTTCTGTGAGTGGATGAGGGCCAACGCCTCAAAAGGTGGTCGCAAAACTGGACTCAAAGGCTTTGCTCTTAACAGAGAACTAGCAAGGGAGTGCGGGAAAAAGGGCGGTCTAGTAACAGGTAAGAAATATAAGACAAGGAGAGGGTAATGATTTACTTACTAACAATCTTACTAGCAATAACAATAACAGTAGCACTCTACTACCGATCTAAAGCTAAAGAGTTTGAGAGTTTGTTCGAATTGAGTAAGGGGTATGACACGCCATCACCAAAAGCGCTACAAGGGGCGTTAAACGATATGTACAACATGAGAATTGAGTTTATGCAGAAGGCATATTCGCCCCAACCACAAACCAAACTCAACAAAGACGGTTCTATAGCTAAGAAGCGAGGACGT
>JACCDR011050342.1_pt1 | contig 38001 bp, 57 predicted proteins | sample 7446431 | NCBI WGS metagenome assembly JACCDR01 (sample SAMN15323443, study PRJNA562643) | freshwater metagenome | isolation source: river surface water | place: USA:Blue River Watershed | collected 2017-08-17 | reverse complement strand
CCGTAGTTGCAGATACTTGTGATCTTGAAGTTAGTAGGCAAGGTCAATACTGCATCGTTTACCGTACCGCCTGAAGTAACACGGGCTAGTTTGTTGTTGTATGGAAGATAAAGGTTGTCATCCTTGGCAATAATGCCCTGAGCCACACTCGTGATAGTGCCGACTGTTCCAGCTGTGTTGGTGATAGCTGGAGTGCCTGAAAGCAAGCCCCATTTAAAGACCTGTGTAGTGCCTTGGAAGCCCCAGAGGTAGTCTTTGTATTCGACTAGACAACCGTTGCGCACTACTGCGTTGCCTTCTGAGCTGGGCGGGAGTGTCCAGTTGCCGGTTGTGGCGTCAGCTTTGAAAACGATCTTAGTTAAACCACCGCCTGTCTTTCCTAGACCGTAGAGCTTGGCACTAGCTGAGTGATATACGAAGTCTTGTACAGCGTATTGCTTCATCCCTGTGGCTGTTGAGCCGTCATTAGTGTCAGCTTCTAATGATCGGTAAGGGGTAAGGCGTGTAGGGTTTGAGAAAATATCAAAGTGCTGTACCACCTGGAACTTGGTAGCGTCGTTTTCTCGTGGGTCGTCGGAGATGCCACCAGAAAAGTTATTGATTTTGATTTCTTTGATAGTTGCCATGTTACAGCTTTAGAACCATGATAACTACACTAGCGGCTGCACCTGTTACTGTAATGTTTGCAGTAGCGGCTCCTGGTGTCTCCGTATAAAAGAGACAAAAGCCATTTTGATGACTACCAGATGAGGCTACTGCAACCTGAGAATCTTTAGTCACCCCGTTGTATTGAAGGGTGACTGTGTTACCTCCGGCATTTGCAACCATTACCCCTTTAGCCCATACAATCACACGTTGACCTGCGGTGGTAGTAAGCGTATGAGTCGTGCCCACTGTCACCTCACTACTTACTGCTGGCGGTATTGCGTTTGCGTCAACGTAGGCTTTTATAGCTTTCTGGCTTGGAACTTTAGCGTCAGAGTTGGCGGCGAGTGTAGTATCTACATCTACCACGCTAGTTTCTAGCTTATCAGTATTTAAAGCAGCAAAATTGTTATTGAGAACAGCTCTACTACCTGTAATTGAATCTCCTGAGTTAATGGTTGTGATAGTTGCCATGTTATGGTTTTGTTACGTTAGTAATACCGGAAGCCACCCGATTGGTGTTGCTTATCAATTGAGAAGCTGCCTCCCATGTTCTTGTCTCTGTTGCCCAGGTAGTCGCTATCAAGCCCCAGGTTTCACCGATAGAAGCCTTGGTTGCGTTTGCTATGGTTGTTGTTGGTTTACTCTGGTTGAGCATAGTTGTTGTCTAGTTCCGCAAAAGCGGCCTCGATCACAGCAATAGCTTCGGGATAGCCCGTTACTGATTCGCCAGCGAAGAGCTTTGTAGTCGCTTGTGTCTTTACCTGTTCAATAAGGAAAGCTTTCACAGCGTCTCTCATCTCGGCATTGTTTTGGAAACGGTTTAAAAATCTCATACAGAGCAAACTTGAGTTGGTATTAATTGCTTGACTTCGTCAGTGTTGCGAATAGCGAAGTATTGCTTCATCTTCTCCTCTTCCTTTTGTAGCTCGATGCTGAGGGCTTGGAGGTTGTCCAGGCCGAGAGTCATAGCTCCATCGTAGGCAGCGGCTATGACGTAGCCTCGATGCAGTAAAGGAGACACTCCAGGCTCCTTAGTAGTGTCTGATGCGGTGAAGTATGAGCCTGCACGTTGGAAGTAGAACTTAAGACCTGCGGTGACGTTTGCATCTGGCTTTGGGTATAGCCGAATGATGTTGTCAGCGATCTTGTCGTACTGCATAGGTTTACCAGCCGTAGTCTGGTAGTCGTCTAGTGCATACGGTAAGTCAGCCTGATCTATAGGATCTAGCTTGCGATACTTGCCAGTACTATCTAGGATGTCGATACGTAGCAGATTGAGAATCTTGTTGTTCTGCTCGTCAGTAAGGAATGAGTAGTCTGATTGGTTTAAGACAAGATTAGTCGTACCAATTGGGAGCTTAGTGTGGTTTGAGTCATCCCATTGGAAGCGACGGTCAGCACCAATAGCGTAGCCAGTAACAGCGTCATGCCAGTTGTTTACTGAGTTGACGATTTTGTATGTCGGCCACTGCGTCTCGTCTACTCGCATGAATGAGCGTACTTGTTGGCAGATTCCTAAGTTGTTTACCGTATCATTGAAAACCATATAATTTTAATTACTGTATAGACCCACCCACCGGAGTGAGAGGGTCTAACAATACCTAAGAGGTAGTGAATGGGGTTGCTTGTGTTCCTGATCCGAGAAGGTTTCCGTCTACCAACCATTGAGTAGGTGATACACAGAGGAATCGGATAGTTGATCCACGAAGACCGCCAGTAGTTGTGCCGTTCATTGTTACTGCTCGGTGAGTAGTACCATCAGCTGCAAAGACTGTAGAGCCTGTTGCTTGGATAGTTGCCGCACCAATAAGGAACACTGAAGCAGAACTGGTGATGATCTTGTAACTGTTTGAAGTTACAGAAACTGTCGCAGCTAGGTCGTATACAAGTCCTGGAACTGGGTTCGGTAGTGTGAAGACAATACCTGCCGCTCGATCCATTGCAGCTACTTTGAAAGTATCATCCTCTGATACTGTTACGGTAGCGCCGTGACCTGATACAAGCTCTCGCTTTGTGTTTATGAACTCAAAGAGCGGTCTTTTTCCTGATGCTAGTGCCATAGTAGATGATTATTATTCTTATAACTCTACTAAGGACTATGCAACGAGGATGTCGAAAGTGATTGGAACGTTCTTAGTCCAAGTCTTGAAAGCTAGGTCAACACGTGACTCAAAGCCAACGCCTGAGATTTGACCACCGCCCACTACTGGGTTGGTGATAGTCTTCATGCGTCCGTAAGTACTCTTTACGATACCTACTTGCATTGCCTTCTTTACTCCACCAAATACGTGACCTGCAACGTTTCGTGAAGTACTGTAGTGTTCAACACCCATGTACTTGAAGCCACGTGAGATACCGTTAGTAAGAGCGTTGTCAGCAGTGTTGAAGCCTTCTGATGATGCTAGGAGTTCTAGCTTCTCGAAGTCAGCTTCTCGCCATTGGATGAACATACCGTTTCGGTCAGCGATAGCTTGACCTCCAGCGGTTCGGATCAATCGCTTCATTGCAGCAATGATGTTCTTGATGTTTGAAACTGAAACTGTGATGTTTCCAGCTGCTCCACCAATTGAAGCGTTATCAAGGTTTGTCCACTGTGCGTGTTCGAGGAGCATTCGAGTCTCGACTGCTTCGTTAAGAACAGTAGCCATGTTGTCAGCGATTTGCATGAAGTCACTGAAAGTAGCTTGTGCTAAGTCAGCGTCGTCAATGTGCTGTGATGAACCTACGTAACCACTGATAGTTACTGAATCGTCAACTGTTGCAACGGCTGTACTTGTGTAAGCTGTTCCACGTGTACCTGTGTAGGTAGCAGCGTCAGTGAGGTAAGGATTCTTGAGGATACCTGTGTCTGTGTAAACGACATCGAGGATTTCTTTCCAAGCCATTGGAGCGTCAAGACGTTCCTGGAGCTTGGTTTCTATTTCTATGGTCGGGATGATAGCCACGTTAAGTTTGATTATTTACTAAGTAATAATCAAATGGCTAGGTGCTATGAGTTGTAGAACTTTCCTCTGTTCTTTTCTTGGGATTCCTTGGCTTTGAGTACGTCACGTCGTAAGTGACTCGGTACTTCTGCAAAAGGTTTTGCGAGCCAGTAGTCAACACTGTCTATTGCAACACCATTCGAGCCTTTACCTTTCGGAATGGCATCCTGTGTCCGATTAATCTCCCGTTGCTTTTCTAGCTTTGCCTGGAAGTATTCGTTCTCTAGCAATGCGTCAACATCTTTGACGCCCGAGTTCTTAAATTCTGACTGAACAAAGTCAAACTCTGAGGCTTTGATGCCGCTGGCTTTAAGATAAGCCTTTACGTCATAGCCGAAGCCATCTGATTTGGTCTCTGCTTGTGGGGCGGCCTCTGCTTTCTTAGCCTTGCGGTCTAGGATTGCTTTGTATTTGAGGGCTTCCGCTTTCCAGTCTTTCTCTTTGGTCTCTGTCTGATCCTCGTCTGTAGTAGTTTCTTCTTCTTCGATTACTTCGACGGTTGTTTCTTCATTTAACATAGTGAAGGGCTAGATATTTAGTGCGTTATTTTACGAAGTTACGCTTCTTGATAGTTATAATTATACTACATCAGTAGTATATGGGTCAAAGTGGCAAACAGAGCAAATTACTCCAGTGCCATTACAGTTTGAACAAACAGTTGATTCCTCAGCTACTACCTCTGCTACTACTTCTGGCTCAACAGCCACTACTTTTTTAGGTCGTCCCATAAAGTTATTCAGCCTCGTTGTAAGGAGACTCCACTGGAGTTTCTTTTTCAGACTTGATTTTGTTAAGTTGATTAAAAGCGTTCTCTAACGCATTAATGCCAGCCCACATAGCTCGGACGTGTGCGCCGATTTCTGCATCTGGAATTGGGTTATTAACTGCTAGAGAAGCGAGGGCGAAAGCTCCGTTTTGCAACGGGTTGTGCTCTTTACCAGCTTTGATGACTCCATGTGAGTACAAGCCAGCGAGTAACACTTTCTTTACTGCCTCGGACATTACTGAGTCAGAGCAGAAACGCTCGATCTTTAGTATCTCCTTTGGTGTAAGTTGATCTTTCATTTGTTATTTATGCTATTGATAACGGCTGTTCTCCCTCCGTCGGCATGGCCTTAGTGATCTGAGTGAAGTCGATTGGTGATAAACCACTCTCCTCCAAAAGCTCATTGAACACACGACCAACACCCGGAATAGCACTAAACGCCTGAGGGTTGGCGATAATCTCCCGGATGATGTTGGTGATCTTGTCGGCGTTCTCAGCCATGCGACGTTGCTTACCTTTGATGTTTACGAATACATCCATCGGCAAGTCATCCAGCTCCCCTTTCATCGTTTCAAAGAAGCGGCGAGTCCCACCCTTCTTAAACTCGTCTTTCTTGAGTTCAATAAGTTGTGCACGGACTTCGGGGGTTGGAGTTTTACCGTCAAGAATCATGTCTATGATTTCTCGTTCGGCCTGGTTGCTTGCGATAGTCTCAGCTATCTCACTCATTTCATCGAGTGTGAGTTCTTCTGAGAATGTCTTACCGCTGTTCATATCCTTCACGATGTAGTCAAGAATCCAGTCACGGTATAGAACGTCAGCGAAGAAAGCAGCGATCTTGCCCTGGCGATAGTCGTGGATGCCTTGGCCTTCCTGGACGATGAGCTGTTGCAGCGCAAAAGGAGTTCCAGACGTTGGATTACGCCCTAGTGAACCATCGGAAGCTGAGCCAAGAATACGAGCCTCGTTCTCTTTGGCGACCTGATACTCAGTAAGGGCACCAAGATTCTGTAGAGTGCCGTCAAGACGTTGGGTGCTAGAGCCTTTTTCTTGCTTGAGAATCGTGTTGTTCTTGAGGTCAGAGAGTTTCTGATTCCCTAGTTCGTCAGAGTCAGTCACGATCACGTTTACAGCTGAGTCGAGTAGTTCCTTTAGCTTGATACCGGCGTAGTTATTCCAGACTTGCGGTTCAAATAGACGCTCGACCACTGATTTACCACAAGCACGACCTTTTGAGCGCACTTGGTCGATCTTTAGAGCTTTGAAGTTGTCAGCAAGCGGCTTATCCACACCCTTGTATAGAGTTAGACCGTTTTTTACGCCGTCCTTGTCTGTGTAGTAACAGACGATGTGCATTTGATCTACAAACTTGAGAGGATCACCGCCTTCTTTAAGCCATGATTCCGGGAGTCTCCCTCGTAGCTCATAGACCTTTATGATCTTGCCGTTAGTCTTTACCTGTTTATCCCCAGCAAGACCAACTGTGAGAGATTCCGGGGCTAAGAAAATAGCCTGGTCGATCTTGTCATCTTCCCACTTGCCTTTCTGTTCTACCAGGTCAGAGACAGAGTAGTTGTGTTCGATACAGAGAGGGGCTTTGAGCACGTCAGTCTGGTCACAGAAAGCGATAGTCGCTAGGTCTACAACCTCTGGGCGCACGTTGTTTATGTTCTTGATTAGTACCAAGTCATAGATGATAGAAGTCTCGACCACTTCATCAATGAAAGTGTCTAGCTCGTGTTTTCTAGCCCACTGCGGGTGATACTTTTTGATTAGAAATGACTTGTAGTAGTTAGCAGACTCATTCACGAAAGGCACGATGTCCTTTACGTCGAAGCCTTCAGAGCGAAAAGCTACGTCGATAATCGGGGTAACTATGTCGTTATATGGGCGTAGACCATCATTAGCGCCCTTGTGGAACCAGCCGTTCGATACGTTCTTGCAACGCTCGATGTGCTCGTACATATTCCAGTCTTTTGAGCGTGTCAAAGGAATACGAGCGGTGCGCCAGTTTGCTTTCTCAGCGGCAATATATGCAAATACGTCGGGGTATTGAATCATGTGAATGAGTACGTGAGATTGTTTATAAATATCTCCCTAGTTAGATCGTCAGTGAACAACATGCGGCCACGTACTAGAGGAAGCCGCCGCTCTGTTGACTCCTCGCCTTTAGCTACCGTTATATACATTTCAGTATGTAGCTGCTCTGGGGCGAGCTGGAGAAGTAACGTATCTAAGTCGTCGCCCTTCACTGTAGTTTCAGTGTCGTTAAATTTAGCGGTGACTGTGTATAAGTTCTTAGGAGTAGCTTTAGGCATAGTATAATTATAACTTATATAGCATTATTTGTCTCTGGTAGCTCCTCTCGCAATTCTCGTTTGTAGGTGATTGGCAACTCTTTCATTTCAAAGCTCATACGCATCATGAGAACGTCAGCGAAGTCGGGTGATCGGCCTAGCTGCTCTTTAATCTCACTCTTTGGAATGATCGCAAGCTTGCCGTCTTCACTGTTGTCAGTCTGTTTGATTGCGTCTAGTTCTTCCATTAAGTCAGACAGTGCCTTCTCTTTGGTATAGCCTTCGATGTTGGTATGAAACTTAGTGAGCTTGATAGCCATCTGGCGACTGTTCACCACTTCACCAAGTTTGAAGTAGCACTGTGATCTAAAGTTTTTATAGTTGGCCGGGACTAGACGATTAGCGATAAAGTTCCAGACTGGTAGAGGGCTAGAACCGCCTTGGAAGCCTTTGATTCCTCGCATACCGTCTACCACACCACCACCTACACCGTCCTCGTCTGCTATGACGTTCTGATAGCCAATAGCCTCGTCAATAATGACGGTACGCATCCTCTTTATAGTTTCATCTATGCCTTGGTAGGTATAGACATACAAGCCGTATAGCTCCAAGCCTTTGAACGTTCCGAATACAATCTTGTCACCACCAAAGCGAGCAATGTCAGCAATAAGAGTCTTGTGGTTTGAAGTGTGCGGGATGGTGTTATGCGGTAGATCGGTAATGGCTTCATAGTTCATTACCTTCTGTGGATCGTCGTCAAAGTCAAAGTTACCTTTGAGTAGACGCTCACGAGTTACCTTGTCGGCACGTTCTAGGTTGTCTATATACGCTTGTGGAAGATGTGGATTGTCTCCAGGCAATGCACGAATAAACATGCGGTAAGGGGGAAGACTTCCCTCTTTCCATGGCTTGTAGTAGTCCCGGTGTACGTGGCCTTTGTTCGGGTTAAAAGTCTCAAGCCAGAACGGTTTGATGTTCACACCGTTTAGCGTGTTCTTACGTCCTACACGAGTCTTGAGAATAGACTTGGCTTTCTCTGGTGTCTCGTTTGATTCATCTATCCAAGCCCACGTGATCTCTAGTGATCCAAACCGGGTGTATTCCGGGTCTTGTGGACTATATGCAGTATCTAAAAAGTAAATCTGTGAGCCGTTAGGGAAGTGCAACACAGACTGTTGAGCGTCGTATCGGTAATCCTTGTCACCGTAGCCAAGCTCTTTGAGGATCTCAAAGAGAGAGGCAATGGTCGTAAGTCGAAGCGTCTTTAGCTCCTTACGTCCGATAGCTCCACGACTGCCAGGATATGACTCAGCTACAACAATAGCGAGATAACACCCGAGTCGTGTCTTTCCTCCTCCAGCTGCACCACCATAACCAAGCTCTGTGATGTCAGAGCTTTCCCATGCGTTCCAGGCTTCCGTTTGTTTAGGCAGTAGGTTTATTGTCCCCTGCATACTTGTTGATGACGATGGTCTTTAAGTTGCCATCGGGATTACTTATTTCCTGTTCCTGCTTAGTAGTGAAGCCATCATCTTTCATCTTGCGATCTGCCCACTTCCAAGTATTCTCAAGTCGTAAGTCTTCGCTCTCGTTTTCCTTCTGTATAGCCTGGGCGATGTTCTGCATTACAACCATATTTATAGCGTTTTCCCAGCCTTGTAGTTTTATCCCAAGTGCTTCGTCATCAACAACCCAATTAGAAAGCGTTTGAGCTGGCAAACCTATGAATACACAAGCCTTATTACGAGAAAAGCCCATCTCAAGATAAGGCTTAAGACTTTGGATAATTTCTTCTCTTTGTTGTGGTGTAAAGGCTTTACCTTGAGCCATATATGCGCCCTCCCCTAGTTAGGAACTAGGGTTGACTCAGAGCGTTTCAAAGCGGGGCTTACTGGGTGCGGTAAGCGAGAAGCGTGTGGTAGTAACAATCAATATATGAAACGAAACGCCAGAGCTAGAGCCATTCGAGGGCAGTTGTAATGACGGGACTAGTAGTAACAGCCTTGCGGCGGTCTGCCTTATTGATTGATTAAGCAGAATCCAACCATTACCTAATAATAATAACATGCCCACTACTTTTGTAAATCTCCCAGCTTGCTATTGCAAGTCATACAAAAGAGCTTGCCGCGCTCCCTATCAAAGCACTGAGCCGCGTTGCTAATGTCTTTGTTGCACTGATCGCAACGGCTAGTTCCATACGTTTTCATGGCTGAAGTTGTGCGCGCTCGGCCTCGGCTTTGTAATACATCAAAGCCTCGACTACTCCTGCCGGTACATCTTCCTTGTAATACGGCACTCCCCTCCAGTGAAATAATAATGTTTTCATACCAATAGTATAACTTATCAACAGACGCAATATTACATTATCCCCAGTTATGTACTAGTATTAAAGGTGATGGGGGCGTAAGCATAAGAATCCTCAAGGGGACTCCATCACCATCTAGTTCTTTAACAAGTGAGGTAATGATGATCAAACCGCCTGTGTTACCGGCTCCCAAGCCAGTCATGACCTGCCGCGCCTGTGGTGGTCTCATGCAGATGTACACCGTACGTGCGCCCGGTGATAACGGCCAACACTACTACTGTGGGACGAAGAATGTCCAACAGTAAATGTCTTGGCTGTGGAAAGACCGGGTTCAAACACTACGGTCAGTGGGCGGCGGGTTTCACCTGCTCGCACTCGTGCAACGAGAAGTACATCAAGGAGTTCAGGGCAAATGTCCAAAAACCCAAGCATGAAGCTACACGAGTGGCAAAGCGCCCGCTCTTCCAAGTCAACCACGACAGCGAAGGGCGTTACTGACGATCGGCTACAACTTCACTGCATGGTGTGTCAGAAGGCTATCGAAGGCTTCTATGCACGATTCGGTGAAGAAGGTACGTGCTCGGGTGAGTGCATGCGTGCACAAGACCTGAAGCCACGTTATCCCGGCCACTCTGAAGAGGAGTTCTTGAAACGACAAGGAGTCTGAAATGGTTCTCGCCATTCGGCAAACGCTGTTACGGCTGCGGCTGGATAGCAAAACGTTCTTCAGGATGGCACACCTCAAAGTATTCGGCAGAGATGTCGATTGCTCGGGTGATGCGCTGGAGTTTGAAACCAAAGCCGTGGTGCCTCGCTACGTCGAGCGGTACATGGCCTATCTCCAAGGAGAGATGACATGATGTTCAAAGTCATGGGAATCGCTGCGGCGGCTGGCATGATGCGGCTGCTGTGGCCTATCGAGCCGTTGCCACAAGAAGAAGCACCAGACGCCCTGGTACAAGAAGTCATGAGTCACAAGATCGTCCACATGGACACTTGCGACTTGAATGAGCTTGGCCTCACTGGGGCTGAGTGCATTGCAACGCAAGACGATCAGAAGCGGTACTGGATGATCTTGTTTGATGACAACATCAAGATGAACATGGTCGTGATGTACGACGGCGCTACGAACGTTTTGTGGTGCCGTAAAGGAAGCTGCACATGAACAGAAAAAAGCCACCCGGTTTATTGGGTGGCTTCTCTTTGTTTAGGTGTTTGGCTGGTCTGGCTCTTCTACCTTGTATGGCGGTGGGTCTGGTTCCCTTACCTCATGTACAGGCTGATCTTCATCATCAGGTGGGTATATGTATTGGCCGGGCGGGTTCTTGGTGTCCTTATGAGGGGGGGTGTGGAACATGACAGGCTCCGGGGTTGAGGGACTGCCTGTTTACCGTGTCTGTGAGTCTTTGAATAGTTGCAGCGATGAGTGGATAAGTTGTCTTTTAATACAACATGAGAAGCTATGAGCGTGTAACTGGTCTGCCACCTTTTTTCCCGTTCTCACGAGCGGCGGCAGCTTTTTTTTCGGACTTGATAGAGCCAAGGGCGGCGGCTGGGTTGATCTCGTTATTGCAATGGGGGCAAATCATATAAGTGATTTCAAATTGATCCAATAAAGTACAAAATTAAGTAAAGCAACCATATTGGAGAAGTCATATAAACACACACTCCGAAAATTATATAAACGCTCGTTCGGTTTTGATCTGGTGCTGGTTCTGGGAGAGTGTCGTTGGTGTAGCTGCAATCGTAATAACTATACAGCCAAAAATGAGGTGCAGTGGATGTCTTATTGTTAAGGCCGAAATCTGTAATTTGGGAGGATCGTTTGATCATATTACTTGATTTTGTTTATGGCAACTGTTGCAAAAGGAACTTCAAAACGTAGAGCTTGACCTAGAAAAGACTTCTCCGCGATACAAGTGTGACCTACTACATCGCCATTTGAATTTGTGATCGTGTAAATGTCCACTACTGTGCAAATGCTCTTTTCCTTTCCACGTTGTTCAAACTTATCTCCGATCTTTACGTTTTTGATTTCCATACTTTTTGTTGTTACTTGTTATGTATATATAATAACCCAACGCTGGGATAATGCAAGTGGATAACTAATCCGAATACATAAACCGTAACATGTCAAAAAAAGAACCACCGGAGTGGTTCAAAGAAGCGCCTTTCAGCGACTTCGGGGGGTCAGAGTAGGCCGGTCTCGGCCATCGAGCGTGCCTGGTTGCCTGCAACCACAATGTGATCTAGCACCCGTACGTCGATAGTTGCTAGTGCGGTCTTGAGCGTCTGAGTGAGGTACTCGTCGGCTCTGCTTGGTTCACACACACCGCTAGGATGGGGGTGAGCCAGGATGACAGCGGCAGCGTTGTAGTGCAATGCTCGCTTAACCACTTCACGGGGGTAAACGCTGGTCTGTGCTACCGTGCCTCGAAACATCTCCTCGAAGGCGATCAAGTGATGCTGAGTGGTCAAGAACATGACTGCAAACACTTCATGTTCAAGATTGCCCAGCTTCAAACACAAGTAGTCCTTTACTGCTGTGGGCGTTTCAAAGACTTGCCCCGTGTGCAGCTTGCGGCCGACGATCTGCAATGCCTTGGCTACTACCTGTTGCTCGTACGGGGTCATGTCAGGCTCCACTTCGTAGGAAGCTTGCCGTCTTTGACACCGATGTAGCCAATGAGCTTGCCGCTCGGTAGGCGCAACGGTATGGCAACAAAGCCTCGCATGAGTCCTTTGGCGCATTGCCCTGCTCCTAGAGCCTCGGCTACTTCCTGGGGCATCTTCAAAGCCTTTACGGCTTCGTGTGCGGCATCCAGGTTCTTCAGTGGCTTCAGTCCGTCGCCCTCGTCTACTGCATCGGGCGGAGTAGTACTTTCTTGCGGCGGTGGTGTCTGCGGTGCCGGTGATGCAAGGTGGAAGCGTTCCACAAGCCACTCGGCAGCTTGGCGCATAGACACGCCTTGTATGTGAGACACGAGCGCAATTTGATCACCTCCACGTTTGTCAGCGTTGCAGTAGTAGCCTTTCCCCGGTGTCACGGCTAAGGCTCGATCACCTCCGGCCTTGCACTGTGGACAAGATGCCCTGTACTGCTTCACTTCTCCATTGCTCTCCTTGATGTCAGGTAAAAGAACGTGCGCAACATCCTCGATGGATATGCGCCCTTTCAGCTCTGCGAAATCTATCCTCATGGCAACTCCTATAAGTTGGTGCCATGATGAATAATAACAAACACTAAGGAAGTAGTATATCTACCTCTGTTGATACTAGGCTGTATGGCTTTTGGTCTTTATTGAGCTTGTACTTCATACCTAGCGCATCAATAGATCGTGGTGGGTGAAAGTCAAAGCCAAACTCTGGCATGACACTTACCATGATGTATGAGCAAGGACGTTCAAAAATCTTGTCTACTTGTCTAAGTATCAAATTTTGATGTGATGGCGTTGTAGTGGTGATTTGTACAATCGCTCCGTCATCATCAGAGGCACCAAAGAGGGACTTGTAGCGCTTGGTGCTTATCAGCTCTCTGTATTGCTTGATGCTCTTGGCTTGGCTCTTCTTGCCGTCGTCAGAGCTTTCACCGCTCTCTGTGGCTCGGTCAGCTTCACGGAATACGAAAAGGCGTGCGCCGGTGTCTAGGTAGTGCAACACAAACATAAAGTCAGGCTCAAACTCCACACCGCCCTTATCGTTACGTATGGCGATGTCATGGCCTAGCTCTTCGCAGAGTTCATGCTGTGGCGTGTATTTGATGTTGCCGTACTTCCGGGCGTTTAGTTCAGTAGCAGCGGATAAACAACCAGTCATTACCTGGTGTTCATGCCAGCCACCGATCTTCGGGAAGTAGTTTGACCACAAGCCCTGCTCCTTGAGGAGCTTCACAGCTTTCTCAGTGAGCTTGTGTACGATCTCGTTAGAGTGTGGATTACTAGTGCGGATTTGTGCTATTTCACGCTCTAGGTAGCCCATGTCTAAGAGTTGGGCTAAACGGCGGCGAGTGGTGTCTATACACCTACGCTGATCTTTGGTGGCTTCAAAGATGTACGTGGTAGGTAGCCGACCACCGTGACGGGCAATAAACGCTAGACGCTCGATGTCGATGGCGTTTAGCTTGCGATCTATTAAGTTGCCCTTGTAGTACTCAGGCTGAGGCTTGCGGGTGAAACGATCACGGCGGCCTAGGGTGTCAAGTTTGATGTCTTTCATGTGGGGATAAATACCCCACAATCATACCATGCGTCTAGTTGTATGTATGTGTAGCTATGAGCGATTAAACTTACTCATGTCATCGCTTGGTTCATCTGGCGGTTTTACACTCTGTTTCGTTTCCGGCGAGCGTGCATACTTGTCTCGGTTCTCTTTGAGTAGCTCTCGCAAGTCCCGGCGCTGAGGCATACGTTGCAGTGCGCCTACTCCTACCTTAAACCAGCCACTCAGCGTACCTTTAGCGTAGGTATAGAAGCTGAGCCGTTGGGTCATCATCAAAGCCTCTGGCGTGGTGTTCATGTCCGGTGCCAGTGCTCGGCTATCTTTAGCTGAGATGCCAGAGACAGCTTTGATCGCTGTGTTCGTAATGATGCTGTGCTGTAGGTCGGCGGGGACTTGGCCTAGGGACTGAAACGCCAGGGTCAAGCCTAGCTTGTACTTGCGGCCAGTCTCTAAGATCGTCGTCACCTGGGTGCTGATGACCGGGGCGGCTTCGTCGATGTATAGGAAGACTTCCAGGTTGTCACGTTGTGGGTTCCGTTCTTGGATGGCCTGGAAGACCATAGCGGTCATAAAACGAGCGAAGAAAGCGCTACCTTGCTCCTTTAGGAATGACTTGGCTGTGTTTATTAAGATTATGTGGCCGTCGTCCAGAAGTTGCCGCATGTTTATGCGGGACTTCGGAGAGGAGAACATAGCCTCCAGAGGTGACTCTAGGATGGTGTACACCCGGCGACTGATCTGCTCCCGTGTTTCATTAAAAGAACGAGACAAGTACTCGTCAGCGAAAAAGCCTTTAGCCGTGTCTGATAGCTTAATCAGATGATCTTGGTGACGATAGAAGCCCTTCTCGGTCAGTAGCTCCCGTAGCGTGTGCAAGGTAGAGTTAGGGATCACCAAACACAAGCGTATGAGCATACGCAAGCAAAGCTCTTGTTTGCTTGTTACGCTAGAGTCAAGACTGTTCAACACAAACAGCAGCAACTCTACTACGCTGTTAAAGTTCTTTTGACGTTCGTAGTTCGTTTCCCCTTGCGTATTGAAGTCAAAGAAAGACAAGGCAATGGGATGATCTACGTCAGTAGGGTCGATGTAGACGATACGTTCACGGGGTACGTTTACTTTTAGTATGTTATCTAGCAAGTCACCTTGTGAGTCAAACACAACTACTGAACAGGGGTGAAATAGATCGTATGTCAGTAAGTTGGAAAGTAGCTGAGACTTACCGGCTCCACTACCTCCAAGGATTAGCATGTGTTCAAGTCTGAGCTTGCGGGGAAGTTCCGGGAAGGTCTCAGGTGGCGGTGGTTCTGGTGCTGGTGGGGGTGGTGGTGCTGGGGCTGGCAGTGGCTCCAATGCCGCTGCTGCACGAAAGTCTCGTACGATCTGGTAGCCGCAAAACGTACAAAACATCCCGGTATAAAAGGCAAACGGCAGAGTCATCAAAAAATGCCACTTGTCTTCTACACTAATGATAAACAACAAACCACCAATAACGGCTGGAATAGCAGAAAACAGCATCTTACGAAAAGTAAGATCACTCCACTCCTGTTTGCCATCCTCCACAAGATACACAAAGTACAGAGCAATAAGCACAGCGATCAAGGCTAAAATTAGATGCGCTTTTATCATCTCTGTGTCTGCGGTCACTTCTTACTCCTAAAACGATCTATCCGGTTTTGAACTGATGCAAGTGGGGCGGTGTATTGAGAAGCACACCGTCTGCGGATTTTGTCTTCTTGATGACTTCGGGGGAACTGTCGATCAATTGGCTGAAGTCTGGTAGTTGTACCGTCTATTGATACGTATGATGTCCCATAACCAAAGCCGTCCATTTCAGACAATTTATAAAAGCCATTATTTAAGTTAAAGGACGGCGCCAGTGTCTCTGAGTCTTTTAGCGATGTCCTAAACGCTACGATCTGGCCGATGCCTCCAAGTAGTACAGGCTGGAACTGTTCTGCTATCTGGTCTAGGAACTGTACCGCAAGAACCGTGCTCACGTTGGGACAGGTGCTTAGTAGTTTGCCTAGTATGGCAGTACCGAAGCGGGAACCGTTTATATACAAGTTTGTGGGCGTGTCCTCTACATAAAGACAAGCCAGGACTAGGGCGCCTAATAGACTAGCGTTTTCTGTCCCTAATTCCCGTGTCCTTAAAGACACAAGAACAATCTTATTCTCAAAGACAAGTGCGTTTGTCTTTTGGTCTAGGCAGTTACGCAGTAAAGGACTGAATAAGAAAGCCCATAATTTATTATCTAAACTGTCCACATCTTGTCTTTGTTCTTTGTCCGTTAGTGTCTCATACTGTTGCCAGAATAAGTCCGTTACCGTGTCGTTTATCTGGCTGAGTAGCTCTGTCCGATAGGTTTTGTCTGTGAGTAAGAACTTGAGGGAAAAGAGGGTCGTGCCTCTAACGGACATGGCCGTATGTATTGCGCCTCTAAAGTACTTGTCTAAGACAGGCGTAGGCGAGTTCTCGTAGCCCCAAAGTCCTTTTACTGTTTCCAATAAAGTACTAGCGAATATGTCCCTTTTTTCTGGGGGAATGTTTGCCAGTAAATTAAAAGCGAACGGCGTTCTCGCCGGGTCAAAAAGTATAACGTCGCCTTGCCGATTTTTCGGAATGCGTTCAAGAATAAAGTCTGTTGCCTCCCCGGTAGGATCAACGAAAACTACCGGGGAACCAGTGTAAATGTCATCCAGTGCCAGTCGTACCAGTAAGTCAGTATTCTTGGATTCTTCTATTCCGATAACCAAGGTATTGCGTTTCGGAACTGATAACGGTACGAGTGTCCCGTTTATGTTGTGTAGTCCTAGCTCCATAAAGGACACACCGCATCAACCATGCGCCTGGTGTGTTGGGGCGGTGGGTAATGTTGTGTGTCCGTTATTAAACGGAATAAGAACAGTCAACGTATATTTTACCATTTATACCGTCCGTTAGGCGGTAAAGGACAGTAAAGGACAGTAGTAGTGTCCTCGAAACTGTGTCTGGGGCGATGAGCCCCGACTTCCCGCTGTTTTAGTTCATCTAATAACAGAGGGAAGTCGGGGGTCGTGAGACCCCTGCACAGTTGAGAGGAAGAGTAGCCCTGGTAAGGTATGTTGACGTATCGTCACGGCTATGGTGTACCCATACTCAGAGAGTAGTCGTAAGGGCATGAAAAAAGCCCCTCTCTGGGGGCTTTGTGGGGGTCGGCAATCACTTGCCGGTAGGTGCTTCAGCTTCCTTCTTCACACGCTTGGCAGCGGGTGCCGGTGCGGGTGTAGGGTCTGCGGCCGGTGGTGCGGTTTCCACGGGTGGCAGTGAATACATGCCACGGTCACGGGAAACGATCTTCTCGTCCTTCTTCAGTGCCACAAGTGCGTTACTGATGGCCTGCTGCATGGCCTTGTCATCACCGGCTTCCAGCTTGGTCAGCATGTCCTGCTTGCTGATCGGCTCGGTGGTCATGACGGCCAGGATGCGTTCCTTGAGGCCAGTCTGGCGTGGTGCCCTGGTGCCGGGTTCTTTCCTGGCAGCACGTTGCTTGATGACTTCGCCTTGGGGAATCAGCACCTTGCCCATCTTTGCTGCTAAATATGCCTCTATACCTGCGATCTCGATGCGGGCGCTCCGCTCTTCCTGGTCAAGATCAAGCCGCTTCTGGGCGATGGTTTCTAGTACCTTGGCAATGCGGACACGTTCCGCTTCCATGGTCTCGGCTAGGGTCGGGATAGTGTCCATTATTTCTCCTTTGGTGGGTTAGGGACTTGTATATTATACAGTCGCTCTGTGTTTTTACGTACTAAGTCATGTAAGTACTTTTGACTGCTTTTGTATGCGTCGGATGCGTAGTACCGTTTGCAGAATTCTGCAAACCTGCGTTGTTGCTCTTCGGTAAGGTCAAATGGTAGGACTGTCTTCATGTGGCTCTCCTAAAAAAAGAGCCACACTAGGTGGCTCAAAGACTCCTTACTCGGAGCGATCTCGTTCAGCGATACGCTTATTCAACCAGTCGTCAACTTCAGACTCCAGCCAGCCTACCCGGTTCTGTGTCAGTTGAATCCTTCTCGGAAAGCGAGGCGGATTCTCCTTTTCCAGTCTGGTAATGTGCTGAATACTAATAGTGACCTTGATCTTCAGCTCTCGCTTGTTCAGTATCTTCATCGCCGACTCCGTAGGTTGGAGCCGTCGACGGCTCAGGGGTTGATGCCCTGGGCGTCGTGATCTTCACCAAATGTGCTTCCACAGTCAAGAGTGCTTCTCGCATCTCTTCTATGTACTTCCAGCGTTGGTACACGGCTTGTACGCCTTGTTTCTTATGATTCAGCACTGCTTCTACCGTGTCGCTGGTCACACCTAGCCGTATAGCGTTAGTAGCCCACGAACGCCGTAGATCGTGAACAGTCCAGCCAGTCACACCACACCTAGCGTCTAGCCTCCGCTTCTCCCTCTCCCAGTTGTCGAACTTGTAAGGCTCGGGCATGAGATGAGCACGTATGAGCGGCGTAATCGGTAGGCTGTGGTCGAGCTTGTTCTTTGTGGCCTTGAAAGTGATGTAGTCACCGTCGATGGTTAGCGTTCTCACTTCCATCTTCCTAGCCGCTGTGAGCATGAGTAGCCGGATGAGGTAGCCGTAGGGTTTGAAGTCCGTGGCGTTCCAGATGGCGACTAGTTCAGCGTCGGTAAGGACACGGTCACGGCTCGGGGTGGTGTTGGGTGAGCGTGATCTGAAGACCGGGTGACGGTCGATGATCTCTTCTTCTACACACCAGTTGAGAAACGTCCGTAAAGCGGCGTGACAAGCGTTCTGCGCCCTCTTCTTCCCCTCCCACAGCTCTAGCCCCTTTTTGATGTCGGCCTTCGTTAGATCGGCCATGTTCACCTTAAAGGCTAACGTCTGTAGGTAGTAGGCGTAGTGCTGATAGGTCACTGCCTTTACGTTGGGCTTCCTGGCCTTCAGGTAGGCTTCTACAGCCTCAGCGTAGGTCTTGCGAGCCTTGGGGGCTGTAGGGTCGGCTAGGATGCGCCGGGCTTCCTGGCGTGCGTCCTTGAGGCTCATATCGGGGTAACGGCCGATGGTCGTCACCTTGCGCTCTCTGCCGTGCATGACGATGAAGGTCTTGGCCTTGGCACCTACCAGGATGCCGAAGCCGGGTAGCTGGTCGTCAAAGTAGCGGGTTCCTTTCTCCTCTGGCTTGAGGCGTTGGATGGCTAGGTCGGTCAGGTTCAGCTTGGGCATGATGACTCTCCAAAAACTCTCCAGAATCGGGCGAGTAGAGGCGGTAAGGCATGTTGCGCTATGAGGTGGTCAAGTTGTCTAAGTCTTTGATCTGTAAGGGAAAATGTGCCACCTAGAGCATACATGAGGGGGGCGGTTTCCTGCTGGGAAGACAAACCAGCAAGCACCAAAAACCATTGTAATTCAATAGGTTACGTGCAGCAACTCTCCGAAAACTCTCCACTCTCTAGCCCTCGCACGAAATGCACGTGCTGTCTGGCGCTGTAGAGACTTTGATCGGAGTGAAGCTATAGCCCTCCTGGCCTACGTACTTGCTGTAATACGCTTGGTCTTGGGCGTTGTTTATAACTACTACCTTCTCCTTACCTTCTGGGTTACGCAATAGGTAACGGGTGTTTATTGTAAGCATGATGGTAGTAATAATACCATATACAAAAAGTCGGCCACTAGGCCGGTGTAACTTTTTGCCCCTATCTAGCATGTCGCTAGCACTCTACCATCCGGTAGATGTTCAGGCTTTTGTTATTCCCTCCCATGCTAGTTCAGTATCAATTCCCTAGCTGGGTGACACCTGGGCTATTTAAGTCGTACTGTGTATGTGTCTGGTTAATGGTAGTAGTCGCAATGCGAGACCGCCGAACCAACAGTCGTACCGATCCAGCCGTGATGTTGATACTACAGGACTGGCGTTGTACTTCTATTTTACCACACACCTTTTCTACTGTCTTGTAGCACTGCGTACAAAGCCGTGGTGCGCCTGGTCTTTGGTACCATCTCCTTTTAAGGTCTGCCGACCCGCAATCCCCCAACGATACACCACCAACAGTACTTATTATACCTCTTCTGGCTTAGTGAGTAAGTGGGGGTGGTTACAAGTTATTTATATAGTGTTCTTTTATTTGTTCCTCTGCTTCCTCCATTGTTTGTCTATATGCAGGTGTAATATTTGTCCATTTACCTCTCCATAAAAAATGGACATTTCTGTATTGAGCTAAATACCAGAGTGACCCTGTTGCTATTCTACTGACTACGATTTGATATTCTTTCATAGTCCTTGTTTTCCTCCTGGAATTTGTGGTGTATCTTTGTAAATTTTGTACCCCATTTTTACTAATGCTCGTAGAGTGTTTTCGACTTGGTGGCGGTCACTCTCTTTTTCTGGTTCTGATAGTTGCGAGTATGGTGTCTTTATTTGTCGTTCCCATCTATCATATAGCTCAGTAGGTAATATTTTAAGATGGTGATTTAGTGACACTCGATTATCGTCTATTTCGTAAAGTTTTGAGTGCAGGTAACTTTGCCAATTAGCCCACCTTTCGTGTTCTATGTCTGCTAATAACTCTACAATTACTTTAAGGTCATCTTTATTGCTACATACTCTTTCGTAGTTTGTGTGTGGTGCTGTCGATTGCTGAACAATTTTCATCATCTCTTTTTCGGCTTCCGTTGGTTCAAAGTCATGACTCATATCATTATTATTTTAGTATTTTAAAATCATATAAAGTATCTCTGATAATCATCAACCAAATAGGTGTACCGTCATAATACTTTCTGAATAGCATTTTTATATAATAATTTATTCTTAATTCTTTTGTTTGGAAATCTCTATGTTTCCAAAGTTTTAAACTGAAAGATTCTCTCATATCCTTATTTCTTATTATTCTTAAACCTATCCCTCCAAGTAGTAAGTACTTCTATTGCCTCGTCATAGTCCTCCTGCCCATAGCCATCTTCTTCCATCAACTTAGTTGCGTAACTTTTAATTTCCTCGTCAGTTACTTCCACAGTAAACGAGGCAAAAGCGTTTAGTAGAACATCGTTGGCAAAGCCGTAGTCTTCTGCACAGTTCACTAACTCTAGGATATCGTCAAGGTCTATTTCAATTTTTCTCATATTTTTGTTTTTTAAACCTATCCCCACACTGACTGCTACAGTACCACCGCTTATGTTCTAGTAGTGGCTTGTTGCATTGACGGCAGTGGGTTAGGGAGTCTTTGAATTTCACTTTAGTACTCTAGTTTACTAAGTAACCAGAACAGCCAGCGAGGGCAGTGAATGGGGAATGAGTAGCTACCGTCAGTCTGTACTACTTCTAGGCGGATTTGTATTGTCTTTGGCTCGGGTTCAGGTGGTGTTCCTACATGAAACGTGCCACTACTAGTTGTGACATTCTTAGGGTCAATAATCATATAGTCTGGGTGACTATAGCATTTTGGAAGAACCATATTTACTTTAGCTTTATATCTCTATCTTTTAATGTCCCCCACCTAAGACGTTGTGCGACCTTGGGGGAGGTGTAGCGCTGGAAGATCTCAGGTGCTTTGCAGTCAAAGCAAGTGCAATCGTCTTTATGATTTATCATGTCTAGTATTTAACTACTTTCCACCCTCTACTAATGTCGCTGTATAGGTAGCCTGTGTAGTCGTGGGGGTAGCCACCTCCGTAAGACAACTTTCTAAACTTAATGTAGTTGCCAATTTTATCTACGACGGTGCGTTTGCGATTGCCAGCCGACACAACTATTGAACCTTTTTTTAGCTTCTCAAACTGCTTACGGCTCATGGTAATCGGTTTTAGCTTTGTCGCTACAGGAAGGGTACGGCTACAGTGTGGGCACTTCATACTAGCTTCTAAACAAGTAGCCAACCCAGTCTTCCGCAATAGTGTGAGCATCTTTAATTAAAGATGGTCTTGGCTTATCGTACCCGACGAGTTCGTTTGCCATTAAGTCTTGATTTTCAACGCCCACTTTAATTAAAGCATTGCGTGTGCACTCCTTTTGATGCTCTATAAAAGCCGCCCATTGCTTGTTAGTGAAGATTTTCATATTAGAAGTTTCCAGTGTATAACTTGAATAACGTCCAACGTGGGTTCTTCACATAAACAAGGGGATCTGTCTCTTTCTCTATATCATTTGCTGTGTCTCTGAGCCACTTAATAAGCCGCTTCTTGTCGTTCTTTGTAATTATTGGCATATCAAAGATTGTAAGCCTTGCAAGCTTTGCGTTTATTTCATTAGTCATACCCTAATTTTGATTTAACAGTTTTAATACATCGGCTCGCTTCACTACTGTCTCTCCGTCAAAGACGTTTTGATTGTCGGTAAACGGTAGTTTGATTACTTGTTCTCGTAGCTTGGCACGGTGTTGGACTACGGCGTTTAGTGAGTTTATGTCGGTCATATCCTTAAGTTAGCCTAGTAACGTTGATTCACTACCAGCTTCAAAGCCTCTGTCGTAGCCTTCCAACTCTCGGGCGTTGCCGTAGGTGGTCAATATTCTTAGCGACTCCTCCCACGTCAATTTACTTACTCTTGCACCTGTAGCAAAATACATATCCTGTAATGCTTGTGCAACGTTGTTTATTTCCTCCTGATAGTCTTTTGGCATAGTTATTCTTTAGGACTTAGGGCTTGTAACTTGGTGATGATGTCGTCTATAGCTTGGTTGTAAGCTCTTTCATCTAGGTCTAATCCAATTCCAACCATGGCGGTTATCTTCATCCCCTCCACCATCTCAATCACAGCGGCGATGGTGTCTTGGCGGTCTTGGGTCAGCGCATGTCGTAATTCAGAGCTAAACATCATGGCGTCATACCCTGCACGCTCCTCTATTTCGTGATCTTCGACTACTTCTTTCATGCGCTTCCAGCTACGATAAAAGCCAGCCAAAAAATAACTAGTCCGTTCGTGTAATGTCTGAACTCTCTCCTCCACTGTCTTTAGTTGCATACTGCTAGATTAAAACGCTAGTAAGTAAATCACCCCACCAGCTACGATCATGACGGCTACTGCTATAGCTGTGTGTTTGTTGACCTGGTAGCGTGGCTCTTTGATCTTGAAGGCTCGGCGGCTGCGTCCAGCTCGTAAGTTGGTAAACATCTCCTCTGGTATTGGCTTTTTCATAGTTAGTTTATTACTTCGATGTTTGCAATCTTATAATCCGGGTACTCTCGGTCGATGATCTCGCCTAGGTTTCCATCAAGTAGGTCTTCTGGGTCTAGGTCGATTGTTGGGCGGTGTTCTTTCTCTAGTGTGATTCTGATTTTCATAAGTTGTTATCTATTAGATTTCTAATGATCTCAGCCATGCTGATGTTTCGCTTCTTGGCTAGTCGCAGTAGCTTTAGGTACTGCTTTTCTTCTAGTCTTATTGGTACGGGTTTCATATTATTTTAGTAGTTCGGGGTTCTCGTAGATGTTGCCGATGACTTCCATTTCAGGATTGTGGTGGAGTACATAGTGAACCGATGACCAATCATTCGTATGTTCTTGAACTACAAAGCAGTCGTTCTTATACTCAACTATGTATCTCCCACTGAGTACATCCCCCTCATAAATCTCCTTGCCGTTCTTATCTTTGAGGCCGGTATATTGCATAAGGGTGTACCTCTCGTTATTTGTAGTAACTGTGCCTGTCAACGATATTAGAAGCGACGATTTCCACATTCTCTTCCCATCCCACGCTCTGAACTTTATCTCTCGCATATATTACTTGTTACGGGTAATACATAAACAATAGCATAGCTAGGCGATACCGCAAGCGCACACCTGTGTATAAGTCTAAACGGCTAGAAACAAAGGCATGTGGATAACTCACTTGCACAATCGGCGATATCTAGTAGTATGTTTGTATATCAGTAACAAGATATAAATATGGACATAGACACATTGATCTATGAAGAGCGAGCAAGCAGAGAAGAGACGTTTTACAAAGTAACACTACCAGATTATGAGTCCATTTTCTAAAGAGCATGAGTACCAGGAAGATCGCTACCGGATGCACGTAGAAGCCACACACTGCCATTCATACACTTACCCAAATGATGCGATAGACCACAGTTAGTATGCGGCACATCATCAAAGAACGTGTAGAGATGCCTACAACTAGCCTGTCTAAGATATTTACCAAGATGATGGCGCAGTCGATGGGGACTACAGAGAAGGAGGCGAAGATTATTTTTAAGCTATAGGAGGTATGATCTATAAAAAACTACTAGACTTCCAAAAGCTAGGCATCTCTATCCGCAAGGATAAGAGGAACCCACACTTCAAAAATGACTACGCCAGTCTTAATGAAGTGCTGGACAAGGTAAAAGAAGAATTGAACAAGTTGGGGGTCGTCATTGTTCAGCGACCAGGAACCGACTACTACATAAATGAGAAGAACGACTACGCAAAATCCTCTATTGTCACCGGTTTATACACGGAACTAATAGACACCGAAGATGAAAGTAAAGTCGAGTCATTTACCCCGTTTATCAACACACCAGACATGCAGAAGCTAGGCGGAGCGATTACATACGCTCGACGTTATGCCCTAGTCTCTATGCTTGCCCTGGAAGATGAAGACACAGATGGTAATGATGCGGTAGGCCACGTCAAGGACAAGACGATAACACCAGCTAATAATAATTTTGAAATATAGTATGTCAGAACAAAAAGAGACAGTGTTTATGGATGGATTTATCTTCAAGCGGCCAAAGGAAGGTGTGCCAACATTTGTTAAAGGTCACCTCAGCATTAAGACCTCAGAAGCCATTGCATTTCTACAAAAGCACGACAAGGGCGGCTGGGTAAATGCAGACCTCCTTGCTAGTAAAGACAATACCAAGCTGTATTTCAAGTTGAACGTTTGGGAACCACCAAAGACAGAAAGTCCAGTAGGTGCCCCAGAGTTTCCAAAAGAAGACATTAATCCGGACGATATTCCTTTCTAGTCCATGCCAGAGATCGAAGCTGCCTATAAGTCGCTAGTAGAGCAGTACGAGTCAAGAAGTCATACATCTACCAGTTGCGCCGATGTCTTGAAAGTCATGGCTGAGAGGCCAGAAAAGATATGGTGGTGGAGCTGGGAGTTGTGCGGGGGCAAGCTGTCGCATAGAGGAGCTGCTAGAGCCTCAGACCTAGCAAACTTTCACCCACACTTAGTTGAGGATAGAAAGATAGGACGTTTCAGTGTCTACCGGCTGAGGACTGAGAACATGGAAGCGGTAGAGAAGTTTATAAGTTGTAATCAGTAATATGTTTGGGATATTCAAACGCCTAAAGAAGCTAGAAGAAGAGAACGAGCTAACACAAGACCTACTATCAGAGACACTTGAAGCGGTAGATGCTTGTATAGCTGAGATTAAGAAGATGAAGAAGCCAGCACCAAAGAAGAAACGGGTGGAAGATCACATGGGTAGCACTAGGAGTACTGGCCTTTGTCGGCACTCTAGGATTCTTAAGCGAAGTACTAGTCCAGGCGCCAGCTCGTGAAGCGCAAGCCGAACGACTAGCAGAACTAAGACGTGAAATAGATCGTCAAAAGGACTATGACCAGTGCCTCAGCGATGCCTATACCGTGTACAGCGCAAACTGGGACAGTGCATGTAGAGTCAACGGGGAAGAAGCCGACTGCTCTCTATATCCAGCACAGTCAAAAGCAGCAAACGACCAACACGAAGCCGACCAGAAGCGATGCGATCTAAGGTACGGCAAGTAACTAGAGTTGTCCACAGAGCCGCCTCCTACTTGGGGGCGGTTTTGTTTATGGCGTGTTATACTATAGGCACGTTGAGATTATATCTTTAACGTGTTATAAGTCTTGCGCACAAAGGGGAGTAGCTACTCGCAAGGCGGCTTCTCCCCTTTTTGTTGCCTAAACAGTCAACATGAGTAAACAGAGAATGATTAGAGACAGTTTTTGGACTGACTCTTATGTGGAACGACTAACGCCAGATGAGAAGCTGATATTTTTATACCTACTCACGAACCCACTATGTAACATTGGTGGCATTTACGAGATCAGAACCAAGCGTATTGGCTTTGAGACTGGGTACGATATTGAGGTGATTGAGAACATTCTTAACCGCTTTGTGCGAGACAAAAGGATACTTCGACACAACGACTGGATTTGTATGGTGAATCACCTTAAAAATCAGTCGATGAATCCTAGTGTTATCCAAGGTTGTCAACGTATTTTTGCTGAGCTACCACCTGAGATAGACAGGGTGGTGACAGGCTGGGTACAGGCTGGTCTACTTAACTTAACTATACTTAACTTAACTTCACTTAACTCTACGGCAAGTGCCGAACCACTAGAAGAAGAAACAAAACCAACAGCCAGCGAAAAGCCAGAACCTTCAGTATTGTTCTTGGAGAAGTTACCAGAGGTGGTAAAAACCGAACTCAGCGAGAAGTACCAAATCTCACCAAAGGGAATACAGAGCAAGGCGACCGACCTACTGCTTTACTGTAAACAAAAGGGCAAGACCTACAAAGACTACAAAGCCTTCTTGGAGAACGCACTCCGCAAAGACAAAGGAACGCTACAGGTAGCTTTCCCCTTAGTGAAACAACGGCAAGAAGAATCAGAGCCGGAACTCACACCCGAACAGATCGAAGCAAACCAGCGCCGGATTCAAGAAATAAAGTCCAACTTGCTAACCAAGTTTAAGAACTAACACCATGGAGAAGCCTAATAACAAACAACATGCACGAAACTCTATTCACGCTTTCAGTATTACTAGGTAGCCTTGCTATCCTTCTAGGAATTTGCGGCGTAGACAAGGACATAAATATTTAATGACCATGGAGAAGCCTAGAACACCACAAACAGAGAGAGCATTGCGCTTAATGTTCAAGCAAATCTCTAACGTCTGCATGGAGAGAGGCATAGACCAAAAGACGGTCTTGGATCATTTACAGAAATACCGAATTCAGACCACACCCAACTTTGTAAACGAAGTGTGGCGAGTGATTATGCAGGGGACAGTGCAGAAGAACAGCAAGACGGAACTAGAGCAAAACGAAGTAGAAGTCGTTTACGAAGAATTTAGTAAGTTCTGGAGCGAGCTAACAGGTGAGTATTTCACCTTCCCAAGTTACGAAGCTATGGCCTTTGAGACATTAGGGGAGGATGGTAATATTTAGGGAATGAAACGCTCTGGTTTTTCAAAGAAGCGTACAACCCCACTTAAGCGCACCGCATGGAAAGCCCCAAGGGGTCTGGCAGCGTCAAAAAGGCCTCTAGGAGCCTCGAAGCGCCCAAATGCCACACGTAGTGTTAAAACGGCCTCTAAGGGCTATAAACCCCCTAAATGGTTCACCTCTCTAAAACCCGGCTCACACGGCAGCACACCAGCCCAAAAGAAGTACTGGAAAGTAGTCTCAGACACTTACCGGAAACAAGACTTTGAGGACTTCGGGGGAAAGTGTGTGTCCTGTTCTACCAGGCTAGACGATTGGCGTGATGGCGATCTAGCGCACTATCGAGCTTGGTCAGTCTGCAACTCATGGTTTAAGTACGAGCGCAAGAATCTAGCTCTAAGCTGCAAGGGCTGTAATCGGCTCAGTGATGGCATTGTCGGCCACACGTTTGGTGAAGAGCTGAAGCGTAGACATGGCGCGCATATCCTAGACTGGATAGAAACAGAAAACGAAAAGTACCGTGGTCAAAAGATGGAAGTGTGGGAGATCGTCGAGCGAGTAGAAAAGCTACTGTCTTGACACCACGAGTTATCCCCACCCTAGTGATTTATAAGCTAGTACAAATGCTAAAATAGTAAGTGTCGGGGAGTAGTAAAGGCAAAGGGGAGTCACCTGTTTGCCTCTATTACTCTCTGACGGTGGTTGGTTCACTTCTACAAGCGCACAAATGGGATTGCGGTGCGGCAGGGGTTAAAAGATATCGGTGAGCTTGTACAGGCAATAGTCCACCCTCGGTTAAACCATGAGGTAACTCACTTGTAGACGCGAGCCAGTCACAAAACCATTCGACACTCCGTTAGCTCGGAGATTAGTATTCTAAGCACAACCCTTTATAAAACCTTTACATATTGCCCTACTGCTAGCCCTTGTGCTACTCAGTATTGCAAGCGTGGCGTTAGCGAACACTAAGACAGATACGATTGTGTACGTGAAGCCAGAAGTAATAGTTGAAGAAGTGAAGCCGGAGACTGAGACAGAGAAAATTGAAAGATTGATTATGGAAACGTGGCCGGAAGAGCCACAGCTAGCTCTAGCGATAGCCAAGGCAGAAAGTGGGCTAGTACCTACTGCATACAACCCAGAAACACACTACGGGCGCAACGGTCAGCCAGTGTGTAGCGGCTCTGTAGGCATCATGCAAATAGCTTGCGTGCATGTGAGCGACAAGACGACGCTATATGACGTAGAAACCAACTTGAAGAAAGCCCGTGAGATTTACGATGAAAGCGGCTGGAGACCTTGGGGAGCGTATACGTCGGGAGCGTACAAGAGATACCAATAAAAAATGCCCCACTTAAGGGGCGTTTTTAGTCGTCGCTGTAGTCATCCTCGTCGCACTCGTCTACGTCCTCATCATTGTCTGTATCTTCTTCGTAGTCAGCCTGTGTCGCTCTCTCAGTCTTGAAAATCTCATCCCAGTAGTTGTCACTCTCTGGACTTGAGCTGCTAAATGTTTTGATAGGCAGGCTAGCCATGTATCTACTATATTACCACACCTTAGATTTGATTTTATGCAAGCTACCGTTTAGCGTGGCGATGTGCAGCTCTAAATCTTGTATTTGCTCTTTACGCTGAGCGTTGTCAACAAGTAGTTTGCGGTATGTATCTTGAAGGATAATATAACGCTCTATTACATCTTGTCTTGTGGCGCTTCGTTCTATTTGCATAGCTACAGTATATGCAGTAGGTGCATATATTGCACTAGGTGGGCTGGGGATAAACATAAAAACCGCACCTCTCCAAGTGCAGTCTTTACTTCTCCCACCGACTTACCAATATTACTGCTTATTCTTCGTAAAGTACACGCCTACGAAGTTGATAACCATCATAACTAGACCACTGAGGAATACTTCGATGGTCATATCACCTGTGATGCCAAGTGGTGCGAGTAGACCTAAGATAGCGGCGACGATTGCTTTGTTGAACATATTTATATTTTAGTCATTACATCAAATGTTAATGTCTTCCAAGTCTCCTTATTGAGCTTGCTTCGATCCATTGGCTTGTGCCAACCTTCCACATGCAGATGCACACCCTTAATGAAGCCTGTATCGCCTGTGTAGGCGATGACTTCACCCGTGAGGACTGTGCGGCGCTTTGGCTCGGCCTGGAGATGGCAGAACACCAAGCAGTAGTCCTTGTAGTGAACCTGGCACCAATAGCCTAGGCTCTTAGGGAGAAAGCCTGTGTCGATCACTACACCGTCTTCATGCGCCTTTATGGGCGTTCCTACAGGCGTGGCGAAGTCTGTACCGATGTGATGGCCTGTGAGTGGATACCAGGCACTATTAGCGATGCCGTAGGCTTGGCTAGGCTTTGACCAATACGAGCTGGCAAGTGGGTAGGTCTTGGCCTTATCTGTGAGGCTCTTCCAGAGCTTCTGTAGGCGTGTGAGTTCCTTCTTGATTAGGAAGCGATCACGCTGGTAGAAGTCCATGTCGTACTTCTTGAACAGACCGACAATGGTGCCATTAGCTTCGTGGTAGGCGTGCGTCTCATCCAGGCGCTTAGCTCCGTAGCAGAACAGGTGGGACAGCTCGTGCAAGCCTGTCTCGATGAATTGGTTATAGCCGTTGCGCTTGGTGTTCTCGTCAGCCCAGAAGTACCCCTCAGCTACCTCGTCACCGTCTACGGTTTGCGCTATGCCTCTTGTGTGTGGTTCTAGCTTCCAGGCCTTCCACTGTCTCGATGACATATGCAATAAAACAAAGTCATAGCCTTCTTTGAGAAGTGGGAGGCTGAGCTTATCAAATGATGCTCTGGTAATTCTTCCGTCTACGACTTCGGGGGTAAAGTCACGATAAACCCACTCTAAGGTGAAGTCAGCATTTCTCATGCTATTGAGCGTACCTTCAAATGCTAGACGTTTAGCCTCACGAGTTTTCCACGCTTTGGTAGTTACTGAGGTAGATACGATGATGGCTCGGTGTAGGCTCATAAGATACGAGAGCTTAGCCACGTTAATAATGACACTTTGACGTAACCTAAAGCGATCAAAGCGGCTGCAATGACTCCTACAGTCCAAGTAAGAAAGTTACCACCAGTTTTTACCTTAGCCCAGAATTGTCTTGAAAATTCTGCTTCACTAAGGATAGGCTGAATCTGGGAGCGCATGGTTTCTACTTCCTTACGTAGCTCGCCAATGTCGTCTTTGATTTCAGAGAATAAACCAGACACTTCCTTGTCTCGTGATTGGTGCATAGCCAGGGCTAGTTCTTGCGCTATTTCCTTTATGTAGTTTTGGTCACGCTGAGTCATACGTTGTATTTACGGGCGAAGTCGTCGGCTAAGATCTCCTCCTTAGTCTTGTAACGGCCATATTCAAAGTAGCCGTATGAAAACGGCAAGAGGGTTAAGCCTACCCAATAGATCACAATCACCGCATAGTGCCACCACACTGAGGTGTAGTTGACCATGTGAGCGGCCATGTCAAAGTCAGCTTTGATCTTATCTTTCAGCGTGCCGCCACGACTGTAGTTGAAGTCGTGTTGACGGCATGAGTTGCCAAAGCAAAAGTCTGGTACGAAAGTACAACCGTCACCGAAGTTCGCTTGCTCGTGCTTCGTGAGTTGTGACCAGCGTACTTTCTCCATATTACAGAAATACTCTTAATGGAAACTCTGGCAGCGTTGCATTGCCTTCAGCGTCAGTAATGAAGTAGTCGGGGACTTGCGAAAGCGCACCGGCTATCTCTGGATTAGATACGGCTAGAGCCTCAGCAGTCTCACGAACGTTAATCGGTGTTCGTACGTTTATATGCACGTACTTCCTCCCTTCACTGTCAGTGAGAATGGTTCGGGTGTCTGGTTCTCCTTCGACGGGTTCAGTACCAACTAGCTTGTATCCTACGTAGTCCCAGATACCACCGTTCTTCTCGTACACCACACCATCAATCACACCAACCACACCTAGAATAGTGGCTAGTTGAATTAGCTTGTTGTAGTTCTCCTCTATGCAGCGTAGTGCGTAATCGTTCATATTAAGTGGTTAATGTTTGTAATTGAGCGTCTGAAGCTGAGAAGTCTGGATAGTATCTAACCTCCTTAATCCAGCCATTAAACTTCTCACTAACTGAACCGAGTTGACCAACCATGAAGTGAGTTTGAATAGCTGGCAGCGTGGCAATGTTACCGGCGGTAGTCAAAACGCCATTAGCACTCATCATCTGATTACCTACTGAGTAGCGATTTGCAGCCTTAATGTTGCCGTTAGCGACTAAGAAGGAAGTTGGTGATGTTGATTGGACTACTCCGGCAGAAGTAATAATCTGACCGACGTTACCTCCAGACCAGCGGAATTGATTACGGTTAGTGGCGCCTGTGCTATCTCCGAAGTTAGTGAATGAACCGCCGGTGTATTGATGAGGTCTGTAGGCTTCGACGTAAAAAGTACCGCCTGAAAGATTCGCCCAACCTACCGACGTGGTAGAAAAAACGTCGTTCGCTCTGGTTGTTGCAGTACCAAAAGTAGGTATTAGTGAAGTTGCAATACTACCTGTCTCTAATTGACAACCAAAGAAGTCAAAAATTTCTCCTGCACCTGTTACGGATGGGATGCGTGTATCAGTGCCAGTGTTGATCTTCGCAAGGATTACCACGCTACCGCTTGCGGGCACCGCAACACTCGTAAAGGTTAAAGTAAGACGGAAAACGCCATTGCCGCAGTCTTGAATAGTTGCGTTTGCAGCGCCAGCACCTAAAGCAGTACGTGTTACTGTAGCTGTGTTGAAGTTTGCGTATACGTCTGTAGTAGCCGCACCAGAGGTGACTGTGAGTTGGATTAGATCATTGCCGCCAGATATAGGCTTGTAGTATGTCGAGACAGTGTATTGGGTACTTGCAGCTACAGTTAAAGCACCATTAGCTCCGAAGTGCCCACCTGTGAGGGTGTCAAAAGTAACTCGTATTGCCGATTGCCCCATATGCGTCGAAGGGGAGACAGCAGAAGTTCCACCAGAGACAGTGCTAAGCGCCGTAGATGTAGGAACGAGATTTGTAGCTGTTGGTTCGACTAACAAACCACGAGCTGTAAGTGTCAGAGGGTCATAGTCAAAGCGTGGGCAGTATTCAGCAGAAGCACTCGTTCCTGTAGTTATATACCGCTTTGGTGAATCGTCTCCCCACATCTCATGTTGTGGACTTGAAATATAAGTGCCTGATACGCCGTCTCCAGTATCAACACCACCTTTGATCTCAAAGTTTGAGGTGGTTGCTACTGCGCTTAATATGTAAGTGCAGTGGATACGATACCAGCCAAACCCTGCGTCAGTGGCGTAGCACTGCATTTGATTAAAGTTGCCTGATTCATAGACCACAGTACCATTTGTCAAATCTATACGAACACGCACGCCTGTGGTGATGTTCTCTCGTACTTTTATAGACGTGTGTTCTGCTGCTTTTGCATAAAAGGAAAAACAAACTCGACTGTTACTTGCAAGACCAGAGATAACCTGCCAAAAACCACCTAGAGCGTCACTGCCTATTGTAGAAGTCCCATTGTTCACTACTAGTTTGAATACAGAGTCACCTGTAGGGGATGCCTCACCTGAAGCAAGCGTAACAGTAGCAGTGTTCTTACTCCATGCTGCATCAGTCAATAAGTTACTTCGGTTATACATATTGGCAGGCGCCCAGACTAAGCGTCCTAGGCTGTCGTACTGTGTAGCGTTACCAGCACGAGTTGCAGTAAACGGAAAGCGTGTTTCTCCATCAGCTGAGTTGTAGTAGCGAGTCTTGTCGTATTGGTGAATCAGAGAAGGCAATACGCTATTTAGAGCGAGTGCAGGATCAGTGAACCACCGTGGTATATATTGCGAGTCAAAACTCTTTACATTATCTAAGACTCCGAGAGAAAGCATATTAAGTAGTTAGGGCTTGTAATTGAGCATCGGAGGCTGTGTTGATTGGGTAATAGCGGAACTCTTGAATCCAACCGCCTATAGTGTTACCGGCGGCATAGCCTGGCACTGATCCTATGATGAGATGTGTCAGACCAGAACTCGGGACACTGGTACTAGATGAAACTGCTACCGTTCCACCATTTAAGACTACTCGCTTATCGCCTGGGACGTATTCGATAGCTGCCTTGCTTACCGTAAACGCACTAGCAAGGTTGGCTACTGATGGCGAGAAGTCAGCTACACCAGCGAGCGAAGACACACCAGCAACCGCCGTGGTTGTACTTCGACCCATCTGTATGCGGTTGTTTACCGAATTGTCAGAGATATCAAATAAACGACGTAGGTTTGCATTGTCTGCCTTGTTTGGAATGAATTTGACGAATGCAGTACCTAGCGCTTGATTTAGCCACGGAATAGGAGTCAATACGAATATATCAGCACTCCGAGTGACAGTAGCTCCGTAAGTAGGAATATGTGAGGATGCCACGTTGCCAGCCTCGAATTGACTACCGAAAACATAGTACGAAGCACCGAGAGTTGTACAAGACACCAAACGAGTTGATGCTAGATCATTTGGAAATCCAAAGATAATTCCAGCACCAGACGTGATTGATGTGGTGGTAAAGGCAATTTGTAGGCGCACCCAGCCATTGTTTAAAACTTCAGCAAAGCCGCTGCCAGCGACTGCATCCGTTCCGCCTTGTTGGTATGTGTTTGTGTCGAAGTCATAATTGAGCCAAGCACCAGCAGGAGGATTGCCTGTAAAGTTAGCAGACGGCGTAATTTGGCAATATCTATAAGTGTTCTTCTTTACGAAAGCAGATATGACGTATTGAGTAGCTGTAGAAGGCGTAACGCTATTACCTGTTATATAGGTAAATTGAGAAGTGCCCAGCGTGTTCACTGCAATAGAAACTACTGGGAAGCCCCATTGAGTACTAGCGTCTGTAGGAGTTGCAGAGTTCGCAGCTTCCCAGCTTGCAGCAGTAGCTGAAGCACGGAGTAAGAAGTTAGTTTGTGCTCCTTCGACTAATAAGCCACGAAGCGCAAGCGTCTGTGGGTTGTAGTCCATACGGCCACAGTACTTAGCTGAGCCGGTTGTGGGTAGGTATGGCTTAGGTGAGTCAACACCTGTGGCCTCAACCTGTGGGCGGTGTACTCGTAGCGTTAGGTCAACTACACCGAGGGGGTTTATTCCTATGTTTATTTGGGCGGAGCATTGTGCGGTAGTTGCAGGAGCTACACCTGTAGACACCAAACGAGAGTCCGTGGTTGTTGCTTGCAATGACGTTGCAGATTCAGAGATATAAGTACCGCCACTAGTACGCCATTGCATTACTACTCGTGCGGTAGAACCAGTAGCAAAGCCGGAAAAACTACCAGCTATTACTTGAACATTAGCGGAAATGGTGTATGACTGGCCGACTACTGGAACTATCAAGTTCGCAGCATTAAAGCAGAAGTGTGGATAATTGACAGACCCTGCGTTGGTGTTAGTACCTGAGATTCTGAAAGTCACATAGTTAGGGGTGATTTCGAGAATTTCACGAGTTATACCAACATCAGCACTGTTCCAAACCCATCCAGTCGGAACCGCACCACCACTACCGATAACACCTACTGTCCCGCCAGTTATTTCACTGCGTGGAATCATGTTTGCAGGTGCCCAAGAAAGGTTGCCTTGTTGGTTGTACTGCATAGCGTTTGTGGTACGTACAGACGAAAACGGGAAAGAAGTTTCCCCGTTTGATGAGTTCCAGTATCGTGAGCTGTTGTAGTTGTGGATTAGACTTGGCATTACGCTATTGAGCGCATATGCTGGGTCTAAGTACCACGGCGGAATATACTGGGAGTCAAAGCTTTTTATGTTGTCAATAGCTCCTAGCGAAAGCATGAACCTAGAATTGGTGCTGGGTAAAAGTTACCTCTGAACCGGCTGTTTTTCCTGCAATAGAGAGCACTGAACCTGGAACTACAGCGAAGTCGTAGGTTCCTGGAGCCATGTAAACGTTAGCGTTTGAAGATGTGACGCCTGTAGCTGTACGAAGGTAAGCGCCTGCGTTTTCAACTACTACTCGCACGCCTGTAGTTTTAGCGTCAAGTGTTGTGTTGACTGCGGTTGTACCTGTAACGACTGTCGGTGCGGCGAAGACTTCCATCCCTACTGGTAATAAATTGTCTGTTCTAAGCATAGTATTATTTTAGTTGTGGCTAATTAGTATAATTATAGCATACCGAGCCTGTGTATAAGTATTGTTGACTTTGTGAGCGAGTGGGCGTAGTTTAGGTGGATGATCGCTGGAATTATCGTGGTAGCAATAGTTTGTTGGTTTGCTTTTCAAAGCTCCGACTAACTATCTGTTCATAAACTCTTCTAAGCCTGGTTTTGGTGCGCCAAACTCTGCTTTTGGTGTGCCTACTGTTTCGCCTTTGTATAAGTTCTTGGCAAGGCTACTTTGAATACCCTTTGAAGACACCAGCTTCTTACCTACAAAGGCACTAATGGCGGTTGGATCGCCACCAGCTAATAAGATGTAGTCCGTAAGTGTTATGGCGTTGTTGCCAGCACTTCCAGCAGACTCTTTACCAATAGCATCGAGTAGCTGTTTGGCTAGTCGTGTTTCTTTGTTGATGTCTGGCAAGTTTTGTAGCCCTAGCTTTTTGGCTTGGGTGAATTGCCACTCACGAAGAGCATTGTCTAAATTGGTCGCTCTTGCTACCCCCTCCGGTAGATTCTGCTTTACAAAGTCGAGGCGCACATTTCGCTCATATAATCGCTTTGCGGTGTTGATCTCAGTCATTGTGAGACCTTCAGTTTGTAGCTTGTTGTATAACTGGCGAGTCACTTTGAAGTCTGGCGATAAAGCTCCTGGTGTAGATACTCGCTTCTCTCGATCAAGTAGCTCTTTTAGTACCGTTTTAATTGGGGTTGGTTTGTATGTACCTGGTAGAGCTGCAAGTGCATCATCTGCGGCTTGCTTTGAGGTAGCGAAACGATCATATAACTGCTTCGATAGGTCTTCAGTATTGCCGTAGATTCCACGCTTTGTGAGGTATGTGCCGATACTTTCCCCAGATGTAGCCTCAAACTTGGCTTGCGCTCCTTTTGGAATACGTGCCACTCGTTGCATAATGGCTTCTGGTTTAAGTGGTGCGGCTACTGTGTTACCTACTGCTGTAGCGGCTTTATTTGCAGTCGTAGAGACAGCATCAGCGGTCTTGGCAGCAGCTACCTTAGAAACGTCTGCTCCCTTCTGCAAGGTGCTTGCAGTTCCTTGCGCTCCGAGAATGTTTCCAGCGATCTCACCACCGGCCTGTAGTGTCTTAGCGGTGTTGATGATCTTGTCGGTAGCGTCTGGGTTTTCCATCACCCACTTTTGTAGGTCTGGATTACTACCGATGAACTGTGTGAGCTTGTTGAACTGCTCGCCTACTTTTTCGCCTACCTTCTCGACACCCTGGCGCACTGGCTCTGGGGCTACGGCTAAAGCTGTCTGTGGTACGGCATTGAAGGCAGCGGCTGTGGCCTCTACGCCTCGTTGTAGGACGTTCTGGCCTGCGTATTCGCCTTGGCCTAGCACGGCTTCTCTCACGTTCTGGCTGGCGTTGCCTATCACACCTTTTACACGGTCAACCACACCGGGCTTCTCAGCTGGAGTTGGTTGTGCTTTTGTTGCTTGCTCCCTGTATTTAGCAATAGCCTGAATGACTTGCTCTTTAGACTTGCCGTTCGCTACTCCGTACTCTGCAATTTTTCTTTCTTCTGGTGATAGTGCCATGTATTGCTAGTTACCTAATAAAATGACTCCGGTGATGATGCAGCACTAGAGAATAGTGCTTCAATATCCATAAGGTCATCATCGGCCATGTTTACCGCTGCAGTTGATTTATAGATACGTTGTGTACGTGGGTCAGTCTCGGCAGAGGTGCCACGGTAGCTTCCGACGTATTCGTCTACTTTTCCGTTGATTGTGGTCTTGATACTCTCTAAAGCTGCGATTTGGGCGGCCTCAGTAGCGAAAAATGCACTCTTTGGAATTGTGCCTTCGAGTACGTCAATGGTTCCTTTATCCAGTGCGCCGGTCTTTTCAAGATTCTTCATGGCAAGAAGTAGGTTTGTGGTGTCTCCCGTTCGTTCGCCTGAAGTCTTACCAAACAGGTTTTGGGTGCCGTTCTCTCTAATATTGTTCTGTAGCTTCTCCACTAGGGCAATAGCTGAATTCTTAGCTGTCCAAGTTTCGCTGAGGTCTTTAATTTCAGCGTCTTTGACAGGTTTAACCCCACCATTAACAGTTATCGCTTCAAACTGGCCGGTCTGAGCGTTCCATACAGAGTCCACACCGTTTATAGAAACAACTTTAGGCGCACCAGCGGCACTGCCACCAGCTACCGGCTTACGTAGTCGGCTCACATAGTCACCAAAGTCAACGTCGAAGGTGTCTGATGCCGGGTTAGCTTTCATAATCTCAGCAGCTAGGGCACTTTGACCGTTCTCGATAGCCTGCATAGAGAGTTGCTTGAGTGTCGAGCGATTAGCCTGCTCCACTTGAAACGCTCGGTCTTGTTCCTTCTCTGTTTTAGCTAGACGGGCTTTTTCTTGACTGTCTAGGAAGTTGTAGATCGAGGCGTTTAGCTCTTTCTGGTAGTTGTATTTGGCTAGAGCGTCTTGGGATTGTGCCTGGAAGAGCTGGCTTGCATAACTGCGAGCTGAGTCGAGATCGTCTTGAGCTACAGCGAGTTGCGCTTGAATAGGCATAGCCTGAATTGCGGCTTCCCGGGAGATTTGCGCTTGTTGACCACCGATGATGGACTCGGTAACACCTCTGCCCTGTCCTTCTAGGCCTAGCATTTCAGCGTCACGGTTTGCAGTGATGGTATTAAGCTGGGCTGTGAGTGAGTTCACGGCCTTTTCCTTTGGCCGTAGCATCCTTTGTTGCTCTTTGAGTCTGTCCTCGGCTGAGGTCATCTCGCTAAAGGCGGAAGCGTTGGCGGCCTGGTAGCTCTTGAATAGCTCGTCACCTGTTGGGGCTGTCATCTGCTTGCTCTTAGGGTCGTATGCGCCTCCCATAGAGCCTGCAAGGGCTGCGTTGCCCTGGTCTAGCACACCAGCCAAGCCGTTCACTGGCGGTGGTGTTGGTAGGTTGATCGGAGTGACAGGCTTGAGGCTGTTTGAGTTGATGACATTACCGCCTGCATCCTTGGTGAACATCGGATTCCCGGCAGACATTTCAGAGCGGCTTTGTGTCGTGTCGCTATAACCTCCAGCGTCCTTACTGCTCTTGAAGTAGGTAACGTTGCCTTTACTGTCTTTCGTTGCGTAACCAGCACCGTTTGCTTTTAGGTTGATGTCGTTTGCTTTTCGGACGAGCTTGGTAGTCGCCTTCTTTCCTTGTGCTGATTTTTTAGCTGTTGATTTTGTGGCCATGTAATATATATAATTTTAGCATTATGTTTGCGTTCCTACCACGGTAAAAGTGTTTGTGGCCGAACAAATTCTTAGCTTCCCCCCTACTTCGATAATCTCGCCCACCTCACACGTTGCCGGTACTGAAGCGTAAGACGGGACTTTCAGACGGTTATTAAAGCGAGAGAATTTGTTGAAGTCTTGAGAGGCTGTGAAGTTGTTGGAGTAGTAAACGTCACTCAGCTCTTTGAGCTGTAGTTTCAAGTCGTCTATTTGTTTTTG